>CDZK01049383.1_pt1 | contig 14378 bp, 10 predicted proteins | sample 557401 | NCBI WGS metagenome assembly CDZK01 (sample SAMEA3182108, study PRJEB8094) | gut metagenome | biome: human; feature: gut; material: Stool; isolation source: human stools | place: Canada | collected 2013-04-25 | reverse complement strand
CCATTATTATCCATGCCTTTCGGTTTAGGTTTTCAGGTTACGACTTCACCACGCTTTGTACCCTGTCTATTTACAGATAGACAACGCACAGTGGAGTATTAGCTCTCGTACTGCCTGCGGTTTGACAGACCGCTGAGGGATTTCTCCTTTCCGGCATTGATTCTGTACGGCAGAGGAATTTCGCCTCTGAATTTGAGATTTGAGTTCTCTACGATATTTTCTTGATATATCAAGTGCTATCGCATGGTGCTTTTCGTCATAGCTGTCTGCTACGACTTATGCACAACGTTTCGCACGGTTTTTGAAATAATGGCTCTCGTCGATGAAGATACGGTCAACGCCCAATTCCTCAAAGGTGACCACATCGTCCTTGCGGCTCTGGTCGTTCAGCTTGTCGATCTTGGCTTGCAGGCCCTTTTGGGTTTTCATCATCTGTTTGATCGTGAAGTTCTCCGCTTTTTCTCGTTTGGCTTCGGAAATGCCCATCATAATTTCGTCGATCTGCTGCTCCAGAATGACCCGCTGGCGCTCCACACTCATGGGGATCTTCTCAAACTGGCTATGCCCGATGATAACGGCATCGTAGTCACCGGTGGCGATGCGCCCACAGAATTTCTTGCGGTTTTTGGTTTCAAAATCCTTGCGGGTAGCAACGAGGATATTTGCCGCCGGATAGAGCTGCAAAAACTCAGTGGCCCACTGCTCTGTCAGGTGGTTGGGCACCACAAAGAGGGACTTCTGGCACAGGCCCAGCCGCTTTGACTCCATCGCCGCCGCGACCATTTCAAATGTCTTGCCGGCACCGACAACGTGTGCCAACAGCGTATTTCCGCCGTAGAGGATGTGCGCGATGGCGTTGACCTGGTGCTTGCGGAGCGTGATCTCCGGGTTCATGCCTGAAAAGCTGATGTGACTGCCATCATACTCACGGGGACGGTTGGAATTGAACAGAACATTATAGGTCTTACAGATGGCTGCGCGCCGGTCAGGGTCTTTCCAGATCCACTCAGCAAAGGCGTCTTTAATGAGTTCCTGCTTGCTCTGGGCGATGGCGGTTTCCTTCTTGTTGAGGACAGCGGTTTTCCTGCCATCGGCATCGTACACATAATCAAAAATGCGGACATCTTTCAGGTTCAAAGTGTCCTCGATGATTTCATAGGCGTTAATGCGTTTGGTGCCGTAGGTGCTGAACGCCTTCACATTGCCGGGGTCCATGCCCTTGCCCTCCATGCGCCACTCGCCGGTGATGTTGGAGTAATGCACCTTGATGCGCCGTTGAGTGCTGCGCGGAGTTCCCAGCGTTTCAAAAGTAAACTGACGTACATATTCCGTATCCAGCCATGTAGCGCCCAGCCGGACGGAGATCTCGCTGGCGGTGAGGTCGGTGGGCTGCACCCGTGCCAATGCCTCGGCGTTGATCTGATACTGCGGGTCCTGTTCTGCCTTACCTTGGGCAACCGCCCATTTCTGACGCACATTGCCGGAGAGGTATTCATCTGCGGGCAGGTACTTTTCATTTACGCCCTCGGCGTAGTCAGGGTTGAGAAACACCACGCCGGTCAGCTCGGCAAACAGCGTTTCTTCGTCCTTGCCGGTGAGCCTGCCCATATAGTCCATATCCACGTGGGCCTTTTCCCCAATGGACAGGGCCAGGGCCTCCACTGCCGTGTCTACCTTTTCAGCGGGCTTGTGGCTGCGGATGGTGCGCTTGGTGAACAGGTCCGCCTTCCTTTTCAGGTTCCGATCCTCGTCCAGAATTTCCAGTGAACACAGCAGGAAGTAAGAACTGTCCTGATCAAACGCGATGGCGTTACCGCGGGAATTGATGAGTCCATATTTCCGGGTGAAGGCATCGTAGAGGGTATTCAGCTTGGCTTGCTGCGCCTTGATTTCTTCATCGGGATAGTCCTCGGTCTGGTATTCCAGCAGTGTCCGCACACAATCCCGCAGCTCGATCATGCCCTTGATGCGGCTCTCGGCGGTCTTGGATACCTCCACCGGGTTCATGCGGCTGTTTTCACGGTAGTAGATTTGCCCGTCTACCAGTGTATAGGAGAAGTTGCGGACGGCAGGATCGGCTTCGATGGAATGATCCTCGCCCTCCAGCTCCTCCTCCCGGTCATAGGCGGTGATCTCGCCGTGGATATTTTGAACGGCCTCCGCCAGCAGCGCTTCCAACGGCTGCTCCGGGTACGGCTCACAGGTAGGCGTGGGGCCGAACGGCCCGGACACCATCTTCATCCCGCCCAAGATCATATCCGGGTGGTCGATGAAATAACTGTTCATCTGGATGCCGTCCTCGTTGGTGGCAAGGTGTACCCATTCGGGTTCTATATCCACCATGCGCTCACGCTTCTGCAAAAACAGAATGTCTGAAACCACCTCGGTACCCGCCGCGGCCTTGAACGCATTGTTGGGCAGCCGGATGGCCCCCAGCAGCTCCGCTCGCTGCGCGATGTATTTTCGCGCGCTGGCGGTGCGCTTGTCCATGGTGTAGCTGGAGGTCACAACGGCGATAACGCCGCCCGGTCTGACCTGATCCAACATTTTGGCCACGAAATACTCATGAATGGGAAAGTTCAGGCGGTCATAGCGCCTGTCCGGCACATGGAACTGGCCGAAGGGGACATTGCCAATGGCAACATCAAAAAAGTTATCCGGGAAGGCGGTTTTCTCATAGCCCTGCACCGCGATACTGCTGCGCTGATAAAGCTGGCGGGCGATGCGCCCGGAGAGATCATCCAGCTCCACGCCGTAGAGCTTGCTGCCGCTCATGCTTTCCGGCAGCATACCGAGAAAATTGCCGATACCGCAGGACGGCTCCAGAATGTTGCCCTGCGTGAAGCCCATCTGCCCCAGGGCGGCATAGATGCCGCGGATGACCACAGGCGGCGTGTAGAACGCCGTGAGCGTGGATTCGCGGGCGGCGGCGTATTCGGCGTCGGTAAGCAGTTCTTTCAGTTCAGCGTAACGAGGATTTTTCTCGTCAAAGAAGTCTGCCAGACCGCCCCAGCCCACATACTGCGCCAGCACCGCCTGTTCCTCTGCTGTGGCGGCGCGGCTCACTGCCTCCACGGTTTTCAGGGTGCGGATGGCGTCCAGATTGCGCTGAAAACGCTCCAGCGGCGCGCCCTCTCCGATGTGGTCATCGGTGATGCGGTAGTTCCGGCCATCCGCGTCCAGCGGATAGGCAAGCGCGTTTTGCTTTTTCTTTTTCGGCGAGGTAAGCGCCGCAGGCGGCTCGTCCGTCTGCGGTGCTGTGGTTTCCCGCGCTATGTCCGGCTGCTCCATGTGTGCGCGGACATAGTCGATGGATTCCTTTCGGAAGATGGGAAAGCCCGTCCCGCCTTCAAAGGTCACATCCCGCAGCGATACATTTTGCGTATGATCGTCTACGCTGTCCACTTCAAACTGCCGTCCATCTATGGTCAGGCGTGTACCGATGGAGAGCGGTTCGGGGACTTCCGGTTCCATGGGCATTACGGGCTCCGGTGGCGTTGGCATGGTTTCCTCGGAGGGTGTCGCAGCTTCCCGCACCAACGCCGCTGTCGGCTCATTGGGTGCGGTCGGTGTCAGTTGCCCATCATGCTGGTGATTGAACAGGCTGAACTCACCGTTTACATAAGCATAAAGTTGGAAATGAGTTTCATGGACAAATTCATAGTGGCGGTCATCTTTTTGCATTTCACCCAACCGGGCATTCAATGCGTCCATGAGCCACATTGCAGTGGACTTATCCTGCAATTCTTCTTCAATCAGCGGTACTGCCTGATAATAATCCATACCCATGTAATAGGGACGCGGCACATTGTCCGGTGCATTGTACAGACTGGAGTAAATGGCCCGCGCCACCTGTCTCCGCTCATATTCCGGGATCTTTGCGATGGCATCCTCACCGGGGAATCGTTTCTGTGCGATCAGGCGCTCATACTCCTTGACCACATTGGGAATCGTCAGATGGACGGTATCATATTTCTTGAAATTATAGTCGCGCTCATACTCCAGCCCTTTTGATGTTTTCGTGTGCTGGTATCCGGCACGGCCACCGCCGCTGTACTCACCAAAGCTGCCCTTGATGAATTTCTGATGCTCCTCCGGCGTGTGGGGATAGCAGAAGTGAGAATATACTGCCAGTCGGCTATCCAGATGGTCACAGAGGAAAAAACCGTCGATCTCGTCTTGTGTGATGAACATTTTGCATTGCCGCAGGAAGCTGGGCTGAGCATCAAAGTGTCGTTCCTCGTATAGCAGGTCGTTGAGGATGATGCCGATGCGGTGGGTGTTATACGCTGAAAGACGGTAACGCAGAATGGATGGATCATCATAATAAGCGTCGAGAAAAGCGTGGTATTCCTGCGCCAGCATTTGTAGGCCACCATCCGTCTTTGCGAACGCGACCATGTCCTCGTCCAGTTCCGGGTAGCCCTTGTGCTGGTCGTGGATGGCCAAAGTCTGCGGGAGCAGCCCCATGTCCCGGCCTTCCTTGGTCAGGTCACGGGCTGTCATCAGGAGGGCGTCCATTGCTTCGTGTAGCACCTTGTCAGGGGCCTGTGTCAGTTCGGCGGCGGAGAGATAGATCCCGGCCCGTAGCAGCCCCAAAATGCGGCCCGCCGCCAGTCCCCATGAGACCACGGTTTTGCTGTATCCGGTGCGGACGCTGTCGCCTTGGGCGAGGTGGATGCCGTCCTCCAGAAACCAAACGGCATATTTGCGGCCTTCGTACTCGATGCCGCGCCCATTTTCTGTGCCAAACTCCCGACGCAGAAACGCTATATTTTCCTGTTCAGAATGCTCCCGCATATAGAACATCGCAATGCGTTCGGCGCTGCCGGGTTCGTTTCCGGCTGTGTAAAGCGCCTGGTCGATGACCTCCTGCGGCACCGTGCGGGCCGGGGCCAGAATGCCAGAGGGCGCGTCTGCTGGAGCCTCGTACACCGGGGCGTCGCCGCCCATGTCGAATAGGGCAAGCTGCTCTGCCATCACCGGGGCGTTTTGCAGGCCCAGCTTGATCTTGTACTCGCCGCGCTCGATCAGGCCCTCGGTCATTTCGGTGATGACCGACCATGAAAAAACGGACTCTGAGGTGCGGGAGAGGTAGCTGCCCTCCCACATCAATAGTCCGTCTTTCTCGGCATGGTAGCCTGTCCGAACACCGTCGGTCAGGACTTCTACCCATATATCGTTGTAGCAGTTTTTTAAGAACTCCGTGCGTTCCGCAAGGCTCTTGTGCGCCTGAAAATATTCAAAAATCTCCTGTCGCTTGTGCTTGCGCCCACCGTCATCCAGCAGATTCGCTTCAATGAGGTGCATATCCAGGAAAGCAGGAAGCTCCGTACCGTTGGGGGTTACGGCGTCGTGCTCCAGCGCAAAGGCTGCTGCCTGCTCCTGCGCTTTTTCGTCCGGATAATCACCGTAGACGCGAAGGCACTGGCGTGTTTCGGCGTCATACACGGCAGCGCCGTCGTATGCAAAGCCGTCTTCCTCCATCGTACCGGCAACATAGCCCTGCGCTGCGGCCTCCGCTTCTTCCAGTGTTTGATAGTCCAGCTTATCGTCAAAGCCGTTTTCAAAATGGTGATAGGCTGCAACCTGATAGGGCTTGAACGGGCTATGGTCTGCTGCGTTTACCAGCTTCGGATAAGTTTCCTCTAAAAGCTCCTGATGCAGCCGGTTATGGAAGGCTGGCATATCAAAGTAGAGCTTTGCAAGCTGCAAATCGCCGCTTTCGTTGACAATGCGCCGGATTGCGTCTGCCCCTTCCATAATGGCATTTTCACGATCTGAATTGCGGCAGGCATTGACAAATGCTGTGTCTTTTACCAATGCAGCAGCAACCGTTTGCTTGTACTGCTCGAACAGTTCTTTTATGGTTGGTTGTGCCGCATCTATAACAGCAGAGGCAGGAAGTTCATCACTTCCTGCCTCTGTGGGTTCTTCGGTTGTCAGTTGTAGATCAGGTCGCTGAGCACCAGCTCCTCCGCGCTGTGCCGGAGATTGTTCATCAGGCCCGTCCAGCGCAGGGGATCGGTCGCTTTCAGTGCCTCCGTCACGCCCTCGGCTCTCGCCATCTGCGCCACGGTCTGCTCCACCATCTTCCGCGCGGTCTGCTCGATCTCTGCCAGATGCTCCGCCAGCTTGCCGCTGGTTTTCAGGTTGGTGTAAAGCACCCTGCGGTGCTTCTTCAGGTACTCCCTCCGCAGCTCCGCGTACTTGCCCAGATGGACTTCCGGTACGCTGGGCATCATCAAATTCGGCACCTGAAAGCCGTCCTGCATCCGATAGGTCACTTCCATGATGTTCGCTCCTTTCGTGTCCTGTTGTTTCGTGTCCTGTGCTGTTATCATAACCGATTCTCGTGCGGTCTGCAAAAAACTGATCCCGCTGTGCCTGCATGACTGTGCGGCTGATCTCCCGCAGCCCCATCTCTGCGATGTCGCTGGTAGCGATGCCCAGGGCGTTGATGGTGGTGGGCGTGTTGAATTCGTACACATGGGCGAACTCATCGGGCGAAAAATACTCGTCTGCCGGTAGGCCGAGGCGGGTCATCAGCATATAGGCCACGCTGACTTCCAGCGCGTCCCGGTAGAACACCTCTAAATTGAGGTCGTCCAGTTCCTCCAGCAGGCTGTCCTCCCGACACTCCCGCAGGTCTTGCAGGTAGTCCGTGAAGTTGTCTGCCACGGCATTGTGGCAGGCGGAGCGCACCGCATCCGCCAGATTTTCTTTTTCGGCAAGGTTGCCGAAGGTGGCTTCTAAGGTTTCGATGACCTCCGGCTCAAAGGCCGGGTGCATCGTCCAGATGGGTAGCGGACGGGCAAAACGGGACGCATGGGTGTCGGAAACATCAAAATAGAGCTTCAAGCAGTTTTGCCCGTCATCGCCAAATACGGCGATGCTCTTGGCCCCACGATTGACCCAGCGGCCAAACTGACGGTTCCAACGCTCCATCTCAAGGACCGCCGTGGCGTCCGGGCGCTGGGCGTAGATTAAAAGCTGCTCATCAAAGGGGCATTTGTAGTTATAGCAGGCGGCGCGGAGAAAGCCTGTCCAGCTCTGATAGCTGCCGGTGACGCTCTGCACGGTCTGGTCATATAGCTCTGTGATAAGCTGAAATTTGGTAGGCAAGTTGGCACCTCCTTATCGCTCCGGCTCTGATTTCTTTTTGTTGTGTGACCGGTTATTTTTCTTCTGTTCGGCACATACCTTTTCAAAATTTTTGCGCCGGTAGCAGTAGATATAAAAATTATAATCGCCTTTAACCGGCGTACAGCGGAGCATATACGCATACCGCTTTGTTTTTACCATGAATCCACAGGAGGGAAGCAACGCGCCCTTGATGGCGCAGATCCGCTCGTACCGGTTGCAGTAGCGATCCATGCTGTCAAAGTCCCGCAGCGGGGAGTCCGGCTGTTCCCGCAGCCAGTTTATGGTACGGTCAATATCGGCCTTAAACTCCGGCGTATTCAGTGCATCTTGCTGGTGGGGCCACCATGTTGTGTAAAACTGCTTGCCGCTGCCAAAATCACCACGCAGGTGTCCCACACAGCCCGCAGACTTGTCCTGTTCCTCACTGCGGGAGAAATAGAGAGCGTGCAGCGCAGGCTCATTGACGCTGTAAAAGTCAATGACATCCTTATCACTGGCGGGATATTTCTCCTGAAATTCCGCAAGGGTACGGCATCCGCCATCTTGAAAGGAAAGGCTGCCGCTCTCCAGCGGAATCCACCCATCAATGGGAAGCTGGAACGGCTCGCGGGTGAGAACGGTGCCATAGAAGTTGACCATGAGACTCCGTGACAGTTCTATCGGCTCACCCCAATCCTCATCCCCATGGCGCAACTCGTAGCGATATACGCCCTCCGGCACGGTGGTTCGGTCAATGCGGCATTCCGTAAACAAGGCCGGTCGGTCAAAAATCGTGACTTCCTGATAGTTCTGCTTGCTGGCGTCATACTGGCTCACCGTGCTTCACCTCGTTCTTTCTGATTTTTTGCTTTTTCTTTTTTCATCGAAGGATAGGGAATAAACTCTTCCTCGCCCTCGATCATGCTGAACGATGAGCGCAAAAACGGGTGTGTCTCCCGCTTCTGAAGCTGGCGGATCATATCCAGCGCGGCTACTCTCGACGCGGCGCTGCCCTCCATCGTACCGTCCCTGAACACATAAAACCGCTTCATCGCTCGATTCCTCGCTCTCTATGCTTATTTTTCTCCTGATGCTTCTGCGTCAGAAACTCCGGCACTTCCTTGAACCCAACGCTATCCGTGTAGTAGGCGGTTTTCTTTCCGGCCTGTGTCAGTACCACCACATCGCTTACGGACAGGGAACGCATCCGACGGGCAAAGGGGCGGTGGTCGCTGTTGTGCTTTGTCCAAAGATGCTCCAGCGAATTTTCCTTTGCGTACATGCCGGCGTAAGAACGCTGATAATCAGCGCTCTGGAGTTTTCCCTTTGCCTCTGCATAAGGCCGGAAACAGTAGTCTACATCAGCGATTGCAGTGATTTGGTAGATTTCATAGGTGCCGATCTCGGCGCTGATTTTCGGCGTTCTGGGAACATAGGTGTTGCCGCTGCGCTCCTGCATTTCTGCAAACTCGCAAATATGATAGGCAGAATTACCGATGCAAACATGGTAATCGTCGATGTACTTGCAGGGGAAAACCCTCTTTTCCCCGTCAAAGCGGGTAATGACGATGCTTTCCCCGTCCTTGATGGTAAAGAGCGTGTGGTATTCACTGTCGATGAAGCGGATCACGCGCTCATCCTTGTTGGGGTTTGGAAAGGCGATAACGCCCATGATGTTTACCGGCTCACGGTCACTCATCTGGCTTCACCCCTCTCTTTTTTCGGCGTGGTACGCTTCTTTTCGTATTCTGCCAGTCTTTCCTTAGCCCATTCGGGCAGCTTGTTATGATCTGCAACTCCGAGAACATCGGTAATGTCCCACCGGCATCGTTCACCGGAATACAATTCCTCGAAGTAAACTGCACGCCCACGTGCGCCGGGTGTACAGCCAAAGCCGCCCTGCGCAAAGCCGAGTTGACAGTCTGCCGTGCGGTATTCCGGTGCAAGGCTGGTGGGGCGGAGAACGATCAGCTTGCCTTGCAGAGATTCCTCTGATGGAGGAAGGCAAGCCTCCGCGCCTAAAACGGCATAGGGGACATTTCGGGCCGCACGGAATGCTTTGACTTTTTCGACCTGTGCCTGCAAGCGATTCAAAAAGGTTTCTGCAATTTCCAGATAACTCTTACAGGCAAGTGCTTCGGGATACATTGTTTCTCCGAGAAAATTGTACTGCTGATAGCAGGTCATATAGGTTTCGTCCTTTGGATTGAACCCCATAAGCAGAACGCGCCCACCCATACGAATGGACTGTATGATCTCGTAGTCACCGGCTTTGTCGGGTTCTGCGCTTTTCTGCTCCCTGTACCCAAGCCGCTCCGCTTTATCCCGCAAGATAAGGTCTTTGAGATACGCGCCCTTTTCGGGCTGCTGTTCAAACCAATCTCGGACTTCTCCATCGCCAAGGGAAAGCTGGAAAGTAAATCTCATGATTTTGCTGCGATATTCGTCATTCTTTTCTTTTCGTTTCTGATAGTTCGTCATCTGGCCTCACCTTGTTCTTTCTTCAGCGTGGTGTGCTGGTGTTCTTGCTGCGTTATATAATCTCTCTGCTTTTTGTACTCATTTCCGGCCCGTTCACAGAAGTCCTCGATGCAAGAAGCACGGTCAGAGCGGTAATGCCCCCAAAAGAAGTTGGGCGGGCCGTCGCCATCATTTTTACAGTTGCGTTGCCATGTGACAAAGGGGGCAGGGGCTTTCTCACATTCGCCCATGACAAACTCGGCGCTGCCGACGCGAATGCGAGCTGTAATACAGTATTCCTGATTGACCATTTTACCCACTACATAGCTGCCTTGTTCTAACTGGATGGTGCAGCTCCCGTTTTGTGCAAAGGTTACTTTTACCGGCATAACCGGAACGCCGCACACTAAATCCGGCTGCATGATAAACTGTGTGTTCATGCCCATCAGTTCATTGGGGAGTTTGTCCATCGGCAGGTAAAAATGCTGTTTGCCCATGATCTCATAGCACAGTAAGAAACTGCTGACGGGATAGTACACGCTCATGATTGGGTCTTTGATATGGCCTTGGACGATGTTGGAATTCACATATCTTGCGTTGTCCAAATACCATTGCGGGTTTGCACCCGGTGTGTTCCAGCCGAACATGGAACCTGCCAGCATGGCGGCCTCCTGAACGTCCGTGATGCCGCGCCGCGCATTGTGGCTGCTGGCGATCTCACGGTTTTCTTCGCGTTTCCCGGTGTCCCACTCGGAGGGATAATAGCCGCGCTCACCGCACCGGATGATAATAAGCTGCCCGCTGGACGGCAGAATGGAAAAACAGGTTTCCGGCAGGTCATTCCTGCGCATCGGTTCGTTCCTCATCGCACCTGCTCCTGCTGCCGCTTGCGGTGCCAGCCCTCCAGCAGCTTGATGATGACATCTTCCATCTGCTTTGGGGTGTAGCTGGCGGGAAAGTATTTTTGCAGGCGGTCGTTGCGGATGGTGACCTTGCGCTCCAACGGCTTTTCTTCCCGCATGATGAGGTCGATGATGTTATTTTCCAATTTTCCTTCGCCGCTGAGCTGCTTGAGCCGCTGGGCCTGTCCAAGCGATGGGGATACCTCGTCGCGCTCCATGACCAACAGGAGGTAGGTCTGTTCTTTTTCGGACAGGTGGGAGAGGAAATCCGCTGCGGGAGCAAGTTTCAAAAAGCCTTTATCTACGGCCTCAACAAGCGGAGGAATAAGCAAATTCAAACGAACATACCGTTGAATTTGCGTTGCACTCTCCTTGACTTGTTCACCAAGAATACTTACAGAGTAGTTTTCTTTCAACTTCTCCCCATTTTGGGGAGAAGTGCCGACTCGCTTCTGGCCCTGCCGTTTCATGGCGTCCAGCTTCAGTTTGTAAGCTTTGGCTTTCTCACTGGGCAGTAAGTCCTCGCGGTTGATATTGTAGTCCACAACAAGGATGTCCGCTTCCTCGTCGCTGTAATTTCGGACGATGACGGGGCGGGTATCCAATCCCACGGCTTTCGCGCAGTAATCGCGCCGGTGACCGGAAATGATCTCATACCCGCCGATTTCACGGGGGCGGACGATCAGCGGCTCCGCAATGCCGATGTGTTCAATGCTGTCCATGAGGCGCACCAAGTCTGGCGTGGGACGGTCAATGGTGTACGGCTGGCGGGAATATGGGAAAACCTCTGCTGCGGGGACGATCTGAATCCGCTCCTGCCGGTCGGCTTCACGCTCCGCGTCCGTTTTGAACAGGTCATCGTACCGGGTCAGCTCGATGCCGCTTAATTTGCTTGCCAAGGCTCAACACCTCCCTCGTCAGGTTTTCATACGCCAGCGCCGCCTTGCCGCTGCGGTCATGGTCGTAAATGCTTTTGTTTTCTACGCTGATCTCCGCTGCCTTGATGGACCGGGGAATTTCGCTTGCGAACACATGACCGCCGTAGGTCTTGCGGACAAGCGCGTTGATCTCCCGCGCCAGTGTGGTGCGGCTGTCCACCATCGTCAGCACAATGCCGTCTACCTCCAGCTTCGGGTTGAGTTGCCGCTTGACACGGGTGATGATTCGCAAAAGCTGCTCCAGTCCTTTGGCTGGAAGATACTGCGCCTGCACGGGGATAATCACGCTGTCCGCAGCGGTGAGGGCATTGATCGTCAGCATACCCAGCGAGGGCATACAGTCGATGAGCGCGTAATCGTAGTGCTCTGCCACGGTGGACAGATATTGCCGCAGTACTGTTTCACGGCTCATTGTGTTGACCAGCGTAACCTCCAGTGCCGACAGCTCGATATTGGCGGGGACAAGGTGGACGCCGGACGGGTGGCGCAGAATGCCCTCGTCGGGGGCGATGGGCTGCTCTGCGATGATCTTTTCCATCAGCGTGGAGAGCGTGGGGGATAATTCGTCGGGCTGCGGCCAGCCCAACATCTGCGTGAGATTGCCCTGTGCATCGGCGTCGATCAGCAGAACTTTTTTACCTTGCCGAGAAAGACCAATGCCGAGGCTGGCGGCTGTGGTGGTCTTACCCACGCCGCCCTTCTGATTTGCCAGTGCGATTGTTTTCACGGGTTCGATGCTCCTTTCAGTCGTAAAATGGGTTTCAAAAAAGCAGAGCTGTTCGCTCTGCCTATCCGCTGTCATGGAAGTCGTGATTCACTTTGGCGCGGTAGTAGCTGCCGCAGGTAGCCGGGGCATTGAACAGCATCTCCAGCAGATAGGCTTTGATGTTGCGAATGTCCGCGGTGCTCTCCCGCAGGCAGTCCAGCACATACTCGATGTGGGAGGAATCCAGCTTCAGAAACCGCTCCTTCACCAGTGCCGTATAAAGCTGCTTTCCGCCGATCCGCATGAAGTTGCCCTGTGTGCAGAGGACCTCCAGCATGAGGTCCGCGATCTCGTCGATGTCGTCATAGGGATGCTGCCGGCGCAGGTGGTCATACTCGATGTTCTTCCGAATCTCTTTTCGGTATCCCTCGATCACCTCCTCCGGCTGCGCGCCCGGATGGATAGATGAATCAGTATTACTCAACTCAGTATTATTCTTATCAGTCTTATTACACTCGGTTTTCCCGAGGTCTTGACTTCTGATTTTCCGAGGTTCAGACTTCGGTTTTTCAGAACTCTTGACTTCGGTTTTTCCGAAGTCTGGATTTCGGCAGCTCGGAGGCTCCGCTTTCGGTGTATCCTCGCCTGGTTCGTCCTCCATGCCCATGAAGCGGAGAACATAGATTTTCGCCGGTCTGCCAAGCCCCTGCTTGACCCGCCTAATGAGGCCAACGCCTTTGGCACTGTCCAGCTCCGCGAACAGCTTGACCGCCTTATCCGTCTTGCAGCAGAGCTGTTCGCACGCCTCCTCCAGCGTAAAGTAGATGTACACATGGCCGTCATCGTCCATCCAGCCGTTTCTCATGGACAGACTCATGCGGTCCAGCATGAGGCCGTACAGCAGCTTCGCGTCGGTGGAGAGCCGCCGAAAGTACGGCTCGGTGATCAGGAGCTTGGGGATGCGGAAAAAGGCGTATTGCTCGGCGTCCATGCCAAGATGGTACGCAAAGATCGCCTGCGGCATATCTGACACCTCCGTTCTGCCACAGATTTTATCTATCTCTCAACGGCGGTCTGTGGTATAGTAAAAGGGAGCATTGACACGCAATGCTCCCTTACCGTAACCAGACCTGCCGGTGGATTCTTATTCAGTTTGACTTAACACATCACTGTCAGCCGTTTGTCAAATAATTGTGTTTCCCGCATGGGATTTTCCCTTGATTTTGCCCTTATCAGCTCACGCGGTCAAGGGTAACAGCGTATAAAAGAAGATAATTTCGGGTGGTTTTGATTTCTCAATAAACCCAGTGATTTCAATGCTTTGCGCCGATTTTGACGGTTGCTTATAACCGCTAATAACAGATGAAATATTTGGGCGGTGCGAATCGGAGTTTGATGAGGTGATTGGGTGAAAACTTATACAATTTGTGGAAGCATGAAATTTGCCGAAGATATGAAAAAAATTGCTTATGACCTTGAAATAAGCAAAGGATATAAGATATAATATATTACAATGTGTTTATTGTGAAGATAATATTGTTCCAACTGAAGATGAACTTTTAAAACTTGAAGATGCTCATTACAGAAAAATAGATTTAAGTGATGGAATATATGTTGTAAATATGGATGGTTATGTTGGAACATCTGTGAAAAAAGAAATTGAGTATGCTGAAAGGCATGGAAAAGAAGTGTTGTATCATTACAATCAGTAGATTTTAATTCATAAAACAGTTAGATAAATTTGAATTTGACGAGGTATTGATAGAATGGTAGAAGTAAAATTTTATGACAATGTCGCAGATGAATTTTTGAAGTTTGCAGTGATAATATCCAAAACAGATAACAAGTGGGTATTCTGTAAACCTGCTAAAAAGTCAAGCCCCAATTAAAAAAAGTTATAGGCAGAAAAAGAGTATAGCAAAGCAGAGGCGGCAAAACGGATCGCTTGGCCGCCTCAAATAAAGCATTGGAGATCTCAGCTCATTCTATTGTCGGCAAGCTGCGGTAGAGCTCTGTGACCTTGCCATAATAGACTCGGAGGAACTTATTCAGGCCAGCCACCATAGCGAGTTTACCACTCTTCCCCTCGCCGCGTTTTTTCTCAATGAATGTAAAGATCGGGTCGTTTGCCGGTTTGTGCATCACATAGCTCTGCATGACTTCGTACCCGGTCTTACGCAGATAGCGATTTCCCCGCTTGGAGATATGCCGGTTATTCGCGCAGAATTTGCCGGACTGGTACGGCGG
>CDZK01039127.1_pt1 | contig 14390 bp, 16 predicted proteins | sample 557401 | NCBI WGS metagenome assembly CDZK01 (sample SAMEA3182108, study PRJEB8094) | gut metagenome | biome: human; feature: gut; material: Stool; isolation source: human stools | place: Canada | collected 2013-04-25 | reverse complement strand
CTGGTGTCCCACAAGATCGTGGACGTGCTGGGCTGCGACCACAAGGCCTGAGCCCCTGTTTTTGAAAAGAAGAGCGGAGGGAGCGCGATGCGCTCCCTCCGTTTTCTGTCCTGCGGGATCTTATTTGTCAGAGGCCGGCTTCTCCGCCTCCCGTGCCAGCACCCGGCGGGCGAAGGCCGCTATGGTGCAGTCCTCCACCGGCTCTCCCGGCCGGATTACCAGGTTGAAGAAGCAGCTGGGGATCTCGCCCTTCCGCAGCTCCTTCTGGATGCACAGGTCGCACCCCTGGTCGTGGTTGGCAGGATGGCAGCGGCAGGCGGTATTTTGGCAGGTGCAGAAGTGGGACGTCATGGCGGACAGCTCCTTTTGGGATCGTGTGTAGGGGCCGACCTGTGTGTCGGCCCGTTTTTTGACGGCGGGAGATTCCCGTTCCGCGCCGCGGGGGCGGCAATCTGCCGCCCGGGGAAGACCGGTGCGAAGATGGCGGCCGGGCGGACACACAGGTCCGCCCCTGGGCCTCTCACCACGCCGGGAACGCCGGGGCCTTGGGGGAGAGGGGATGATGGCATTTCCAACGTTCAAAGATGGCCTGGACATTGGCCGCGTTCAAATTGATCGGGATCAACTCTGGAGGTTTCCCTGTTGCTTCATCATACAATATCCTCCGGCCTTTTGCAAGGCCGCCGGGGCGGAGCTTGAACAGGGAAGCGCGCAATCAAAGATTGCTCTATTTAATGTTGTGTGGTATAATATGATCCGTATATTGCCGCGGCGGGGGAAGCGTCCCGGCCGTGTGACATCCTGAGGTGTAAAGATATGGAAAACGAAGTACAGAAAAAGAGAATTTTGAGCGGCATCCAGCCCTCCGGCGACCTGACCCTGGGGTCCTATCTGGGGGCCATCAAGAACTGGGCGGCCCTGGCGGATGAGTACGACTGCTACTATATGCTGGCGGACATGCACACCATCACCGTGCGGCAGGTGCCGGCGGACCTGCGGCGGCACACCCTGACCCAGGTGGCGGCCTACATCGCCAGCGGCCTGGACCCGGAGAAGAACGTGATCTTCGTCCAGTCCCACGTGCCGGCCCACGCCCAGCTGGGCTGGGTGCTGGACTGCTACACCATGTTCGGCGAGCTCTCCCGCATGACCCAGTTCAAGGACAAGTCCGCCAAGAACGCCGACAACATCAATGCCGGCCTCTTCACCTATCCGGCCCTGATGGCCGCCGACATCCTGCTGTACCAGGCGGACCTGGTGCCGGTGGGGGGCGACCAGAAGCAGCACGTGGAGATCTGCCGGGACATCGCCACCCGGTTCAACGGGATCTACGGCGAGACCTTCAAGCTCCCCGAGCCCTATATCCCCCAGGTGGGCGCCCGGGTCATGAGCCTCACCAGCCCGGAGAAGAAGATGAGCAAGTCCGACAAGGACCAGAACGGCTGCGTCTATATGCTGGAAAAGCCGGAGGACATCATGCGCAAGTTCAAGAAGGCGGTGACGGACTCCGAGGCCTGTGTCCGCTTTGACCCGGCCGCCAAGCCCGGCGTGTCCAACCTGATGCAGATCTACTCCGTGGCCACCGGCAAGAGCTTCGAGACCATCGAGCAGGAGTTCGCCGGCCGCGGCTACGGCGACTTCAAGCAGGCGGTGGGCGAGTCCGTGGTGGAGCTGCTGCGGCCCATCCGGGAGGAGACGGAGCGCCTGCTGGCGGACAAGACCTATCTGGAGAGCGTCTACCGCGCCGGCGCCGAGAAGGCCGCCCGCGTGGCCAACCGGACGCTGGGCAAGGTCTACAAGAAAGTGGGCTTCCTGCCCCGGTGATGGAGGAGACGTCATGTTCATCGAAAACCGGCTGATCGCCTATGTGCTGCTGGCGCTGCTGGTGGCACTGGTCGTCAGCTTTCTCATGACGCCGGTGGTCAAGACCTTCGCCTACAAGGTGGGGGCCATCGACGTGCCCAAGGACGCCCGCCGGATGCACAAGGTGCCCATCCCCCGGCTGGGGGGACTGGCCATCTTCATCGGCTTCATGGTCAGCATCCTGCTGTTCGTGGAGATCACGGGGGAGATGCGCAGCATCCTGCTGGGAGCCGTCATCATCGTGGTGCTGGGGGTGGTGGATGACATCATGGCCCTGCCCGCCCTGCTGAAATTCGTGGTGCAGATCGTGGCGGCCCTGATCCCCGCCCTGAACGGGGTGACCATCCAGGCCTTCTCCAACCCCAACATCTTCTCTGACAACGCCTACTGGGTGCTGGGCAATCTGTCCATCCCCCTGACGGTGCTGTGGATCGTGGCCATCACCAACTCCGTGAACCTGATCGACGGCCTGGACGGCCTGGCCAACGGCGTCTCCGCCATCTCCGCCACCACGGTGCTGGTCATCGCCATCATGGGCGGGCAGTTCCAGGTGGCGGTGGTGATGGCGGCCCTGGTGGGGGCCTGCGTGGGCTTCATGCCCTACAACATGAACCCCGCCAAGATGTTCATGGGGGACACCGGCGCCACCTTCCTGGGCTACATCCTGGCCACCATGTCCATCGAGGGCCTCTTCAAGTTCTACGCCATCATCTCCTTCGCGGTGCCGTTCCTGATTTTGGGCCTGCCCATCTTTGACACCGCCTTTGCCTTCATCCGCCGCATCGCCCACGGCCAGAGCCCCATGCACGCCGACCGGAGCCATATCCACCACCGGCTCATCGACATGGGCCTGAACCAGAAGCAGGCGGTGGCCACCCTGTACGTGATCTCCGCCATTCTGGGCCTCTCCGCCGTGGTGCTGACCACCAGCGGCGAGGGACGGGCCATGCTGTTCTTCCTGGTGCTGTGCATCGTGGCGGTGGTGGCCGCCCGGGTGGTGTTCCCCAAGGAGGTCAAGGAGGAGCTCCACGAGGAGCTGGAGGAACTGAAGGAGCACGGCCATCACACAGAGCACGGGGACAAGCCCGATGACGGAAAGGCAGGGGAGGCGTAACATGAAACCCATCCGAATCCTCAGTGTCTTCGGCACCCGGCCGGAGGCCATCAAGATGTGCCCTTTGGTCCAGGAGCTGGGCCGCCGGGAGGGCATCGAGAGCCTCTGCTGCGTCACCGCCCAGCACCGGCAGATGCTGGACAGCGTGCTGGAGGTCTTTCACGTGAAGCCCGACTGGGACCTGGACATCATGACCCCCCGGCAGACCCTGTCCACCATCACCAGCAAGTGCCTCACCGGCATGGACGAGGCCATCGACGCCCTGAAGCCGGATATGATCCTGGTCCATGGGGACACCTCCACCACCTTTGCCGGGGCCCTGTCCGCCTTCTACCATCAGGTGCCGGTGGGCCACGTGGAGGCAGGTCTGAGAACGTATGACAAGTATTCTCCCTTTCCGGAGGAGATGAACCGCAAGCTGGTGTCCGCCATCGCGGACCTGTATTTCTGCCCCACCGCCAACAACCGGAAAAACCTGGAGCGGGAGGGCGTCACGGAGGGGCTGTTCGTCACCGGCAACACGGTCATCGACGCCCTGAAAACCACCGTCCGGCCGGACTACCGCTTCACCACCGACGAGCTGAACCACCTGCCCTACGGGGAGAAGAAGATCCTGCTGGTCACCTGCCACCGGCGGGAGAACTACGGGGAGCCCATGCGCAACATCATGCTGGCCCTGCGGCAGATCGCCGAGGAGAACCGGGACGTGGAACTGGTGTACCCGGTGCATCTCAGCCCGGTGGTGCGGGAGGCGGTGGACACCTATCTCCGGGGCGCGCCCCGGGTCCACCTGATCGACCCCCTGCCGGCGGACGAGATGCACAACCTGATGGCCCGGTCCTATCTGGTGCTGACGGACTCCGGCGGATTGCAGGAGGAGGCCCCCGCCCTGGGCAAGCCGGTGCTGGTGATGCGCCGGGAGACGGAGCGGCCGGAGGCGGTGGCCGCCGGCACCGTGAAGCTCTGCGGCGTGGTGCAGGACGACATCGTCACCATGGCGGAGCGGCTCATCCGGGACAAGAGCGCCTATGACGCCATGGCCCACGCGGTGAACCCCTACGGCGACGGCCACGCCTGCCGCCGGATCGCCGACGCCATCGAGTGGAAGTTCGGCCTGCGGCAGGAGAAGCCGGAGGCGTTCGGCGTCTGACCGGCGCCCCTTGTCCGGAAAGGAGGGCGGCATGGAAAAACGGAAGATCAGCCGGGTGGCCATGGGCTTCATCGTCCTGGTGGTCCTGGTGATTGTGCTGATGTTCACCAACAGCCTGCGCCGCTCCTCCCGCATCACCCTGCCGGAGGAGGGAAACACCGCCGAGCAGACGGAGGAGAACACCGCCGCCGGCGATGACGCCCTGACGGTGATCGCGGTGACGCCGGAGACGGTGCAGACCGCCATTGAGACGCTGCACCGCCCGGCCCAGTACAGCCGGACCATCCGGGTGGAGCAGGTGTGGAGCGGCGGCAGCGGGTCCTTTGACACCACGGTGACCGTCAGCGGCCGCTGGACCCGGACAGACCGGACCCTGGCGGACGGCCAGACCCGCCACACCATCACCGACGGGGAGATCACCTATATCTGGTACGACAGCGAGAGCGCGGTCTACAGCGGCCCGGCGGGGGAGATCACCCCGGACGACGAGCAGGCCATCCCCACCTATGAGACCATTCTGGACCTGCCGGTGGAGGACATCGCCGCGGCGGACTACCGCAGCGTCTCCGGCGTGAACTGCATCTACGTGGAGACGGTCCAGGACCCGGAGGGCTACAGCCAGCGGTACTGGGTCAGCGTGGAGACGGGGCTGCTGGTGGCGTCGGAGCGGCTGCTGGAGGGGGAGACCATCTACCGGATGGCATCCCTGACAGCGGACCTGAGCACCCCCTCGGCGGATCGGTTCATTCTGCCGGACGGCACGGTGCTGCTGGATACCTGAGAGAACTGCACAGAGCAAGAAAACGAGCCCGCCGGCATCTGCCGGCGGGCTCTTGCGCTATGGCTCGCGGGGGAGGGGGATCGTCAGCCGCGGGGCGGATGCCCGCAGGACTGACCGCAGTGGTCGCAGCAGCCGTCACAGCCGCCGCACCCCTTTCCCCGGCGGCGGTGGCAGGACCGGAGGGCCAGCACCAGCCAGACCCCCAGGGCCGCCAAAATCAGAAATTCCAGCATGGCTGCCACCTCACTCCAAAATCAGCATAGCGATGCGGCAGACCCAGAAGGCCACAAACCAGGCGATGACGCACTGGCTCAGGGCCACGCCGGCGGCCTTCCAGCCGGAGCCCAGCTCCCGCTTCACCGCGGAGATGGCGGCCACGCAGGGGGTGTACAGCAGGGTGAAGGCCAGGAAGCCGGCGGCGGTGGCGGGGGTGAACAGCGTCCCCAGGGCGGCGGCGCTGACGTCCGCGCCGGAGCCGGTGAGGATGCCCAGGGTGGAGATGACGTTCTCCTTGGCGATGAAGCCGGTGACCAGGGCGGTGGAGACCCGCCAGTCCCCGAAGCCCAGGGGCTTGAAGATGGGGGCGATCCAGGCGCCCACAGTGGCCAGCAGGCTGTCGGCGCTGTCGGCCACCAGGTTCAGCCGGGTGTCGAAGGTCTGGAGGAACCAGACGATGATGGTGGCCACAAAGATGATGGTGAAGGCCCGGGTCAGAAAGTCCTTGGCCTTGTCCCAGCACAGCTGGCCCACGCTCTTGGCGGAGGGGAAGCGGTAGTTGGGCAGCTCCATGACAAAGGGCACCGGGTTGCCCCGGAAGGCGGTGGCCCCCAGCACCTTGGCGGCCACGATGCCCACCAGGATGCCCAGGATGTACAGCCCGATCATCACCAGGGCGGCATGGTCCGGGAAGAAGGCGGCGGAGAACACGCCGTAGATGGGGATCTTGGCGGAGCAGCTCATAAAGGGCGTCAGCAAAATGGTCATCCGCCGGTCCCGCTCGGAGGCCAGGGTCCGGGTGGACATGATGGCGGGCACCGAGCAGCCGAAGCCCATCAGCATGGGCACGATGCTCCGGCCCGAGAGGCCGATCTTCCGCAGCAGCTGGTCCATGACGAAGGCCACCCGGGCCATGTAGCCCGTGTCCTCCAGGATGGAGAGGAAGAAGAACAGCACCACGATGATGGGCAGGAAGCTCAGCACGCTGCCCACCCCGGCAAACACGCCGTCGATGACCAGGGAGTGGACCACCGGGTTCAGCCCGTAGGCGGTGAGGGCGTTGTCCACCGTGACGGTGAGGGCGTCGATCCCGGCGGCCAGCAGGTCCGACAGGAAGGACCCGATGACGTTGAAGGTCAGGAAGAAGATGCCCAGCATGACGGCGAAGAAGAAGGGCAGGGCCAGGTACTTGTTGGTGACCACCCGGTCGATGGCCTCGCTGCGGGCCCGTTCCCGGGACTCCCGGCACTTCACCACCGTGCCGGCGCAGACGCGCTCGATGAAGGTGTAGCGCATATCCGCCAGGGCGGCGTTGCGGTCCATGCCGCACTCGTCCTCCATCTCCTTGACGCTGTGCTCGATGAGCTCCAGCTCGTTCTGGTCCAGCTCCAGGCGGGCCGCGATATCCTCGTCCCCCTCGATGAGCTTGGCGGCGGCGAACCGGACGGGGATGCCGGACTTTTCCGCGTGGTCCTCGATCTGGTGGACCACCGCGTGGATGCACCGGTGGACCGGGCCGGGGGAGCAGAAATCGTACACCGTGGGCAGGGTCTTGTTCCGGGCGGTCTGTACGGCGATCTTCACCAGCTCGTCCACGCCCTGGTTCTTTACGGCGGAGATGGGCACCACGGGAATGCCCAGCGCCTGGGACATTCCCTTCACGTCGATGGTGCCGCCGCCGGCGGTGACCTCGTCCATCATGTTCAGGGCCAGCACCATGGGGATCCGCATCTCCATCAGCTGGAGGGTCAGGTACAGGTTCCGCTCGATGTTGGTGGCGTCCACGATGTTGATGAGGCCGTCGGGCTTCTGGTTCAGGATGAAGTCCCGGGTGACGATCTCCTCCGGCGTGTAGGGCCGGATGGAGTAGATGCCCGGCAGGTCCACCACCGTGCAGTCCTTCTCGCCCCGGATGGCGCCGGACTTCTGGTCCACCGTCACGCCGGGGAAGTTGCCCACGTGCTGGTTGGAGCCGGTGAGCTGGTTGAACAGTGTGGTCTTGCCGCAGTTTTGGTTGCCGGCCAGCGCGAAGATCATACTCCGGCCACCTCCACTTCGATCTTGCCCGCGTCCTCCTTCCGCAGGGACAGGGAGTACCCCCGCACCCGCAGCTCCAGGGGATCCCCCAGGGGGGCGATCTTCTCGATGCGGACCTTGGTTTTGGGAATCAGCCCCATATCCAGCAGGCGGCAGCGCAGGGTGCCCTCGCCGCCCACGGCGGTGATGACGGCCTCCTGCCCCAGGGGCAGCTTGTCCAGCGTCATAACACGTTCCTCCTTAAAAGTTAGCATCATCTAACATAGAAAAGTTTATCATTGCTAACTTTTTGTGACAACCCCCAAACCGGCCAAATGGCGACGAATTTTTAGATGGAAATTGTATAAGATGGATAAAAGAAACGGCGGGCGGCAAAGAGCCTGAAAAAGCCTTGCCCGGATGCCGCCGGGGATGGTATACTGGATCCCAGAAATCGCCGGCCAGCGCGCCGGCTGTCAGGAGGATTCTATGTTCACATTCAATCACTTCAACTTCAATGTGGCGGACCTGGAGAAGTCCCTGGCCTTCTACAAGGAGGCCCTGGGCCTGGAGCCGGTGGGGGAGCGCAAGACCGCCGAGGACGGCAGCTTCATCATCGTCTACCTGGGGGACGGCAAGACGGACTTCCGCCTGGAGCTCACCTGGCTGCGGGACCATCCGCAGAAATACGACCTGGGGGAGTGCGAGTTCCACCTGGCCCTGCGGGCGGAGGACTACGCCGCCGCCCACGCCAAGCATGCGGCCATGGGCTGCATCTGCTTTGAGAACCCCGCCATGGGCATCTACTTCATCACGGACCCGGACGGGTACTGGATCGAGGTCATCCCCACCCGGTGAGCCCTGGGGGGAGCTGGCCGCCCCGGAGGGGCGGTGCGCGAAACGAAAGGCGATCCTGGGGCCCCGCTTGAAGGGGACCCCCCACAGATTTTGCAGAAAGGGAGAACGGGAAATGAAACAGAGACTGCTTGCACTGGCGATGGCCGCCGCCATGGTCCTGGGCCTGACGGCCTGCGGCGGCAGCGGGTCCTCCAGCGAGGGCCGCACCGGCGACACCATGGAGACCTTTTTCTTCGACTTCACGGTCAACAGCGCCTACCTCACCAAGGACTACGAGGGCTACACCCCGGCGGAGGGGAACGCCCTGCTGGTGGCGGACATCACGGTGAAGAACACCAACCAGAAGAGCATCGAGATGTATGACACGGACTTCCAGATCCAGTGGGACGACGGGGACGATGCCTTCGCCTATCCCATCACCATCAATACGGAGACCTATGAGGAGCTGGACCCGGTGGGGGACAGCCAGCTGCCCGGTACATACACCCTGGCCGTGGACGAGGAGCGGACCGGCGAGCTGGTGTACGAGGTGCCCGCCGGCTTCACGGACTTCTCCATCGCCTATCTGGAGCAGTTTGTGGATGAGGACGGCAACGAGAGCACCGGCGACACCTTCTTCGTCTACTTCACCGCCGAGGACCAGACCGGCGTCTCCGCGTGACGGAACCCGGCCTCGCGCCGCCTGAGAGCTGCAAAAAACCCGCCTGCCGCGATCCGGCAGGCGGGAATTTTTGTGCAGTGGATTTCCTTTACAGCAGCGTGACGCCAGCCTCTTCGCAGATGCGCAGGGTCTCGGGGTCCCAGAGGCTGGCCTGGACCTCGCCGATGTGGCAGGTGCCGATCAGCAGCATGCACAGCCGGGACTGGCCGATGCCGCCGCCGATGGACTCCGGCAGCTCTCCGTTCAGCAGCATCTTGTGGAAGGGCAGCTCCCGCCGGTTGTCGCAGCCGGCCAGCGTCAGCTGGCGGTCCAGGGCCGCGGCGTCCACCCGGATGCCCATGGAGGACAGCTCAAAGCTCCGCTCCAGCACCGGGTTCCACATGAGGATGTCGCCGTTGAGCTCCCAGTCGTCGTAGTCCGGGGCCCGACCGTCGTGGCGCTGGCCGGACTTCAGCGTCTTGCCGATCTGCATCAGGAACACCGTCCGGTGCTTGCGGCAGATCTCCGTCTCCCGCTCACTGGGGGTCAGGTCGGGGAACCGGTCCTCCAGCTCCTGGGTGGTGATGAAGTACACGTCCCGGTCGGGCTTGAAGGTCAGCACGGGAAAGGCGTTCCGCAGGGCGGCGGCGGTGTCGCACACGGCGCCCACGATGTCCCGGACCGTCTCCTTCAGGTACAGCGGGTTCCGGTCCCTGGGGGTGATGTGCTTCTCCCAGTCCCACTGGTCCACGTAGATGGAGTGGAGGTTGTCCACCACCTCGTCCCGGCGGATGGCGTTCATGTTGGTGTAGAGGCCGGTGCCGGCGGGGAACTCATACCGCTTCAGGGCCAGCCGCTTCCACTTGGCCAGGGAGTGGACCACCTGTCCGTCGGTGCCCACGTCGGGGATGTCGAAGGTGACGGGCCGCTCCACGCCGTTCAGGTCGTCGTTGAGGCCGGTCTTGCCGTCCACGAACAGGGGGGCGGAGACCCGGTGGAGGTTCAGCCGCACGCACAGGCTGTGCTGGAACTCCTGATGGATCAGCTCGATGGCCCGCTGGAGCTCGTTGTTGCTCAGGGGCATCCGGTAGCCGGAGGGGATGGTGGTTTTACTCATAGTTGGAAGTGCATCCTTTCTGTGGGTTGAAATTCAGGGGGCTCAGGTCCGGAGCTTGTCCAGGCCCAGCCGCAGGCGGCGGAGGGTCTCCTCCTTACCAAGGATATGGCAGATCTCCACGGCGCCGCCGGGGGTCACCAGCTTGCCGGCCGCCGCGATCCGCACCGGCCACATGAGGGTGGCGTTCTTCACGCCCAGGCGCTCCGCCAGGGCGATCAGGGTGTCGTGGACCGCGTCCTGGGTCCAGTCCGGAATCGCCTCCAGGGCGGGGATGGCAGCCTCCAGCATGGCCTGGGAGACCTCCGGGTTGGTCTTGGACTTCTTATTAGTGAAGAAGTCCACGCCGTAGTCCGGCAGCTGGTCGAAGAAGTCCACCTTTTCCGGGATGTCCGTCAGCTTCTCACACCGGGCCTGGAGCAGGGCCGCCACGGCATTGACGTCGATGGCCGGGTTCTTCACCGCCTGGCGGATATAGGGCACCGCCGCCTTGGCGAACGCCTCCGGCGCCATGGCCCGGAGATACGTGGCGTTGAAGTAGGTGAGCTTGTCGATGTCGAAGATGGCGGGGGACTTGGAGATGCCGGCGATGTCGAAGGCCTCCACCAGCTCAGGAAGGGAGAAGATCTCCTGCTCGCTGCGCTCCCCCTTGGGGGCCCAGCCCAGCAGGGCCACGTAGTTCAAAATGGCCTCCGTCAGATAGCCCTGGGCCTTCAGGTCCTCGTAGGAGGGGTCCCCGTGGCGCTTGGACATTTTGTTGTGCTGGTCCCGCATGACGGGGGAGCAGTGGACGTAGGTGGGGATGTCCCAGCCGAAGGCCTGGTACAGCAGGTTGTACTTGGGGGCGGAGGACAGGTACTCACTGCCCCGAACCACATGGGTGATGCCCATGAGATGGTCGTCCACCACGTTGGCGAAGTTGTAGGTGGGCAGGCCGTCCCGCTTCAGGAGCACCTGGTCGTCCAGGGTCTTGTTCTCCACGGTGATGTCCCCGAAGGTGACATCGTGGAAGGTGGTGACGCCCTCGTGGGGGATCTTCTGCCGGATGACGTAGGGCTCCCCGGCCTCCACCCGGCGGCGGGCTTCGGCGGGGTCCAGATCCCGGCAGGGGTCGTCCGCCCGGTCGAACTCGCCGGAGTCCTCCTCGGACTCCGTCTTTTCGCAGAAGCAGTAGTAGGCGGCGCCCTTCTCCACCAGCAGGTGGGCGTAGGGCTGATACAGGTCCCGCCGCTCCGACTGGATGTAGGGGCCCACGGGGCCGCCCACGTCGGGGCCCTCGTCGTGGGTGAGGCCGCACTCCGCCATGGTGCGGTAGATCACGTCCGTGGCGCCCTCCACCAGGCGGCCCTGGTCGGTGTCCTCGATGCGGAGGATGAAGGTGCCCCCGGCGTGCCGGGCGATGAGCCAGGTGTACAGGGCCGTCCGCAGGTTGCCCACGTGCATATAGCCGGTGGGGGAGGGGGCGAACCGGGTGCGGACCTTCCCCTTGGGGATCCGGGCCTCCATCTCCTGGAAAAAGCGCTGATCCAATGCCATGAAAATACCTCCATATTGGGTCAATTACAAAAAACAGCAACCATATTATCCCCTGAACCCCTTGGAATGTCAAGGGCGGATTGCGGGGGACAGGGCGGGGGCGGTGTACATCCGCTCCGGCAGTCCGCCGTCCCGGACCATATACCACTGGGGGACGGGAGACTTTCGGCGGAGGCACTGCTCCATGCTCTCCCGGTACTCCGCCGCGGGGATGCCCCAATGGCCGCTGAACCAGACGGCGGCCTCGTCCAGCAGAGCGGGCGCATCCCGCAGGGGGAGAATGGGATGTTCCATAATTCGTCCGCCCCTTTCCAAATCCGGCGATATACAGCAAAAAATCCCGAACCGGGAGGTTCGGGATTTCGTTTGTCCATGTCAGACCGCTCTGGTGACCTTGCCGGAACGCATACACCGGGTACAAACATACACATGGCGGGGAGAGCCATCGACAATCGCCTTCACACGCTTCACATTGGGCTTCCACATCCGATTGGAACGCCGGTGAGAGTGAGAGACCTTGATGCCGAAAGTAACGCCCTTATCGCAGAACTCGCACTTAGCCATCCGTTGCACCTCCTTGCCGTTGCATACTTCCATGCCCTTTGCAGGCACAACTGGTATCATACCAGAAAACTTTTGAAAATGCAAGTAAAATTTTCAAAAAAACAAAAGCTTTTTTCGGAGCGTGAGAGCCGGGACAAGAGATGCGCCCTCACCGGGGAATCTCTCTGCTCCTTTATCGATGCACTTCTCTCTCCGGCCGCATCCCGCCGGCTCCGGCAGGGGGCGGGAGGAAAGCGGCGGCAAGGTGTTGCGCAAAGGGGCAGAATCATATATAATAGAATCAGCGATTTTCTGTGCCCGGATCCGGGCAGATCGGTTTACGCGCCGGGCGGCCTGCCCGGGAGAGAACCCGGCCCCTCCGGGCGCCGGAAGAAAAGGGAGGACACCATGCAGGAACATGGCCTGAAAATTTCGGAACTGGTCACCCTCTTCAATCTGGAGGTGCTGAACAAGGGCGCCGACTATGACACGGCCCTGCTGACCATCACGGACGTGAACCGTCCCGGACTCCAGTTCCACAACTTCTATGACTACTTTGACCCCCGCCGCCTCCAGGTGGTGGGCAAGGCGGAGATTACCTATCTGAAGGGGCTCACCTCGGAGCAGCGCCGCAAGTGCTTTGACGACCTGTTCCTCTATGACATCCCGGCCCTGGTGATCTCCCGGGGGCTGGACTGCCTGCCGGAGTGCCTGGAGAGCGCCCAGGTCCACGAGCGGACCCTGCTGCGGACCGAGGAGACCACGGTGGACTTCACCAGCCATACCATTGAATATCTCAACCGGGTGCTGGCCCCCTGCGTCACCCGCCACGGCGTGCTGCTGGACATCTCCGGCGAGGGCGTGATGATCACCGGCGACTCCGGCATCGGCAAGAGCGAGTCCGCCATCGAGCTCATCATGCGGGGCCACCGGCTGGTGGCGGACGACGCGGTGGAGATCCGCCGGATCTCCAACCAGCTGATCGGCACCGCCCCGGAGGTCATCCGCCACTATATCGAGCTGCGGGGCATCGGCGTCATCGACGTGCGCCAGCTCTTCGGCATGAGCGCCATCATGGAGGAGTGCCAGATCGACCTGGTGGTGCAGTTCGAGCAGTGGGACGAGACCAAGATCTACGACCGCCTGGGTCTGGAGGACCACCACATCGAGATCATGGGGGTGGAGGTCCCCTGCGTCACCATCCCCGTGCGGCCGGGCCGGAACCTGGCCAGCATCGTGGAGGTGGCGGCCATGAACAACCGCCACAGGCGGTACGGCTTCAACGCCGCCCAGGAGCTGGCCCAGCGGGTGGACCTGCGGGCGGACCTGGGCAGCCGGAAAGCGAAATGAGGGGCCTGTACATCGGCATCGACGTGGGCGGCACCAATCTGAAGGCCGGCGCGGTGGACGCGGCGGGCCGCCTGCTGGCCGTGGAGCGCCGCCCCCTGGCCTTCCGGGACCCGGAGGCCTTCGCCGGCGATCTGGCGGACCTGGCGGAGGCGGCCCTCTCCGCCGCCGGCGCCGGTCCGGAGGACGCCCTGGGGGTGGGCATCGGCCTGCCGGGGGCGGTCTCCGGCGGGGAGGTGCTGTACACCACCAACATCCCCATGGAGCACGTGCCCCTGGCGGACCTGTTCCGCCGCCGTCTGGACCTGCCGGTGCTGCTGGGCAACGACGCGGACTGCGCCGCGGCGGGGGAGTTCCTCCGGGGCGCCGGCCGGGGCTTCCGGGACTTTGTGGTGCTGACCCTGGGCACCGGCCTGGGGGGCGGCATCATTCTGGACGGCCGCCTGCGGGGCGGCGAGACCTCCAGCGAGGCGGGGCATCTGGTGACCCACGTGGGTGGCCTGCCCTGTCCCTGCGGCCGGCGGGGCTGCTGGGAGCAGTACGCCTCCGCCACAGCCCTGATCCGCCAGACCCGGGCCGCCATGGCGGAACATCCCGAGAGCCTGCTCTGCCGTCTGGCGGCGGAGCGGGGCACCGTGGACGGCAGGACCCCCTTCCAGGCGGCGGAGGCGGGGGACGAGACGGCCCTGGCCGTCTGCCGCCAATATGTGGAGGAGCTGGCGGAGGGCACCGCCAGCCTCATCAATCTCCTGCGGCCGGAGGCGGTGGCCTTCGGCGGCGGCGTGGCCGGGGCGCCGGAGCAGCTGCTGCTGGAGCCCCTGCGGCGGCGGGTGGGGGAACTGTGCTTCTCCCGCCACGGCGGCCGAACCACCCGCATCCTGCGGGCGGAGCTGGGCAACGACGCCGGCATCATCGGCGCGGCCCTGCTGGGCCGGGTAACTTCAACGTGAGGAGGTCCAGGAATGGACTGGTGGACTGATTTAGACAAGTGGACGGCGGACGATCTGCCGGACCTGCGGATGGCGTGTGACGAGCCCATGAGCCGCCATACCTCCTTCCGCATCGGCGGCCCCGCCCGCCGGATGGCCTTTCCGGAGCGGGGGGAGCAGCTGGTGCTGCTGCTGGACCACGCCATCGCCTGCGGCGCCCGGCCCCTGGTCATCGGCAACGGCACCAATCTGCTGTGCCCGGACGCAGGGCTGGACCGGCTGG
>CDZK01019400.1_pt1 | contig 14525 bp, 9 predicted proteins | sample 557401 | NCBI WGS metagenome assembly CDZK01 (sample SAMEA3182108, study PRJEB8094) | gut metagenome | biome: human; feature: gut; material: Stool; isolation source: human stools | place: Canada | collected 2013-04-25 | reverse complement strand
TTATAGGATAGACTATTTAACTTAAATAAGAAATTTCAGCTTAAAATCAGCAAAGTTAAATAACTTAAATAGCGTTTTCCCCTTAAAATTTCCTTGCAATATTTGTTATCTAAAAAAGCATGAAGATTTTTGTTCAAAAATCAACGCTTTTTTTGCTTTTCAGACAGCTCAATAAGAGTCAAAAGTTCGTTAGTTTTTAACGTATCATAGTCCACTTCATTGTATTCTGGAAGCATGAAAGTTTCTAGTGTTTCAGTTATTTTTCTAAGCTTTATGATAGTTACATACATATCCTTTATTACTTCTGTTGAAGTATCGTCAAGTTTCTTTATCTCATCTTTGACAATACTGCGGACAACATCAGGAAGAATATCAGATACAAAGCTGTCACTTGCTTCAACGTATTTTTCAATTATTTTGTTGACTAATTTGTTTCGTGACATTTCTTTTTCAGCCGCAATTTTATCGACTTTACTCATCAAATCACTAGACAAACGAATATCTGGCATAATTTTTTACACCACCTTATTCAACTTCTTCACTCTCAGACAAGCGAGTGAAATATTCATTTATGTTGCCATATTTTTTAAGAATTTTATCTGTCAGAGCATATTTTTTTATATTGAAATAATCAGGTACTATGTACATAAAAAAGCCTTGTTCATAGGAATATGGATTGAGTTCAAATGAAACCATAGTGTCAACTAGATTGCTCACTTCTTCTCCTGTCTGACTATAAGATTTAAGATATGAGTGCTTATTTTTCTTAAAAGTTATCTGTATTTTTGTATAAGATTTATCGAAAAACTGACACTCGATTATATCTTCATAACGCACGGTCAATACCTTTTTAGGCGTTGCCCCGACAGAATAATACGTCAGCACCATGTCATTCTCTGTAGCTTGTATCATGAGATTATGAGTGCCTATTTTATTTGTTATCCCTTTAAGAAGTATCACTGTTGCGCATAAAAAAATCACTGCAACAAGTAATAAATATGTGTCGATAAAATTCAGAAACGGCAGACAGTAAAGGACTAAAAAAGCCATGCTAATGCCAAAGCACACGATAACTTTCTTTCGTGCGCCATTGGTATTTGTTGTTCTTTGCGCTACCATTTCTTTGAATCTTTCCATGTACTCAGGCGCAGGATACTGATAAATATATTCGTCATTCATTGTATTTCTCCTTTAATTTACTGTCACCATACAGCTTGCTGTTATGGCACTGTTGTCTGCAACACGGACAGTTATTATAGCCTTTCCACTGCTTATTCCATGCACATTTCCGTTGCTGTCTACCTCCGCAATATCAGGTCTGTTACTTTGCCAAATCACTGATTTATTCACAGCATTTGACGGACCTACAACTGCTTTAAGCTGTGCCGTTGAACCTACGTTTATCTTAACATCATTGTACTCATAGATTGTTTCTATCTTTAAAGAACGTGCTTTTATGACCGCTGTTGTAGTTGTTGCAGGCGGTTGATATGGTGGCTCTGTCTGTGCAGGCTCATCATGATAGTATGGCTGTGTTTCAGTATATGTATTGTCATTATGATAGTTATCGTTACCGCCACTTGGCTGTGCTTGTGTATCCTGCCAATCGTGATTATCTTGTGGATTTACGTCAACTTTTTTAGTCGATGTCACTGTAGATGTTGTGACCTTTTCAGTTTTCTTTTTGTCAGACTTGCTCTCTGATATACTATCTGTGGTTGATGAACTTTCACTGCGCTTATCCTCTTTTTTATCATTTTTCAAATCTGATTTAATATCCTTTTTGGCTTCTGTAGTTGTAATTTTTTCAGATGTACTATCTGTCTGTTCTTCAATAACAATGCTCATATCGTCCTGATTATCGTCCTTGCTGTCTATCACTCTGACGTCCTTTTTGTCAAACATAAAATACTGTTCTTTGACTATCTCATCATGGTGTTGCCCCTTTATTACATCACCAAATTCGTCAACTGTGTCAGGCTCGTCATAGGCAGCGATCGTACACTTTAACTCGAGGTAAACGTAGTCATATCCCGAAGGAATATCGGATACTGTTATTATCTCTGTAAGGTCATTTTTCTGTGAAACAGTATACTTTTTCAGCATATCTTCTGTATGATATTTGCCATTGTCATCATAGTATCTCAGCGTGTAGTTGCTTATCTCAGGCTTTGAACTTATGCTACCTGAATAGTTGCTTTCCTCTTTTGCCGACAATGCAAAGTAAAGCTCTTTTTTATCTTTAAGATACGTTGCATTTGATATTTTTATATGATAACTACCCATTGCAACTATGCTGTTGTAGTCTACAGTATGGCGCACATAGCGCATAGATTGCACCATAGGTATGATTATAATAACTGCCATAATAGCTATTGAAATGCTCAGAAATGCTATATAAATGGCGTTGTTTCGCTTAATCTTATCCATACTGTACTCACCACTTTCTCACGTTGTACTTGTCACCAAAACGCTTTGCGAGGTTTTTTACTAGCCTGTTTACTGTCAAATAAAGATACTCGCTATCTGTCAGTTTAAAGCCGAAATATTCAATGACTTCCCTTGTGAACGTTTCGATAAATTCTTGCGTTTTTTGCTCAGAACGATACATTTCATCAGCTAGATTTTGAGGACTCCAATTAAGAAGATACATTCGATTGAATATGCTGTCTACTATCTCGTCCCTGTCCTGAGAGTTACCTATGTACATAAGGTCACACTCTGTAGCAGCGTTCTTACAGTGTATTTTGTTCTTGCCTGAGCCTAGTGACAGCAACATTTCTCCTGCTTCAAAATTGTCCGTTGCATATAACTCAGACATAGTAAACTGACCGAAAATGTTATGAAGAATTTCAATACTATCAGATGATTGCTTGAGCAAGAATTTATACTGCACGAGCTGAAATATCTTCTTAACTGTATCCACACTCTCACCAGTGTCGGACGGCATAAAGTCAAGAATTGATTGTGTTGCATACCAAAGTCCTGCATCATATTTTCTTGAGCGACGCTCAAGTTTAAGGATAAAATCAGTACACAATGTGTTTTTGGTATTGATGAAACGATGAGCTTCATCGATAAGGCAGATAACTCTGCGGCGGTCAAGAAGATTTACAAGGTTATTGTTATGAGCAACGTTCTTGCAAACCTCAGACCACATCAACGAGAGTATATTGAAAAGCTGTGCGTTATACACACTCTCGTCCATTTCAGACAATGCTTTCACATTAAAAACTATAAGATTTGAATTGTTTATCTCAATGTTTGTATGCGAATCAAACATTGTTCCATATGCACCCGAAACAGATAATTCTTTCACGTACATAAGCAATGTTTTATACAAAGTTATCTCGTCTGCTGAGAGCGTTCCCGAAGAGATCTTTGACGTTATAACATCAACAACGTCAGAAAATATCGGAAAGTTTTCTGGCGAAAGAGAGTTTACATCAGTGTATTTTGTTATACCCTTTTTTTGATAAGTTTCTACAAGGGCAGTTCTAAAAGCTGTCATAACATCATAGGTCATTGTCGGAACGTATTGATACATGAAAGTGCATATTCGTGATATTTCAGATATAAAATTTGTTTCGATAGCACTTTCTTTGGAGAGGAGCTGTTGCTGTGTATCATCATCGTTTTCTTCATCAAGCTTGTTTTCGCTTTGCCAATCGATAACTGTCCTTATCTGCAGAGGGTTTATAAAGGCACGTCTATCCATTGTAATGACCTGACCGTCATACATCATAGCAAGGTCCTTATACTCACCTTCAATATCAATAGCGAAAACTTTGTTGCCGATTATAAGCTGATTTTGCACCATTAACTTAAGCGTTACAGACTTACCACCGCCCTTTACTCCACAAAGTATCATATCATATGACGAGCGGTATCTGTTACGCAGAAACGAGTCAAGAAAGACAAGTCCGTTTGTCTGCGTATAGCCCATAAACAATCCATTATCATCAATGTGTTCCTGATAATAAAACGGAAATTCTTTGGCGTATGTATCATAGATAGGCATTGGCGTTTGAATATTATTGCCCTCAACAATAAGTCTTGTAAACTCGGTAAACATCTGATTTTCAGGGACGTAAGAACGTAGTCCATTGTTTGTAGCCAACTCTTTCTGCACTACTGCAACACGCTTTTTCAATGCTGACAGGTCTTTATTGAAGATATAAAAACGCAGTGTCATATACACCATGTTTTCAGCACCATTCACTACTGAATTATATATCTCTTGTATCTTTGCAAGTTCTGTCTGAGTATCAATGTTATCAGCCATGCCGAGCCTAATTGCCCAACGAGAGTTAAGCTCGTCCATTGATTGCTTCAACTGTTCCTGAACATCATCACGAGCAGCGGTACACACGTCCCACATAGATACTATGTCACTATATTTCTGTGATACAAGCCGTGTTAAAGCAAGTGGAGCAAGCAATGCAGGAAAACTTTTTATGACAACTGATGTCACATATGTGTTGTTCACCTTAAAATAATTCTGACCGAATTTTACTGTGTCGGGCAGAACATAAGCATTGATATTTTGATAATCAATATCACGATTTTCACAGTCCGAAAAGCTTAAAAGCGTTCTCATAAAGCTTATTGTTGTGTCAAAATTGCACAGAGCCATAGATGTATCAGAAAACGCATTGCAGTATTGCTCTACCGCTGCATAAAGCATATCAATATCGTTTGCATAAACAAACATATATGCAAGATTACTGCGGTGAGTTCTCTCCAGATCATCTATTTGTCGGAGCTTCTTATCGAGCATTGCCCTTGTAAATGGGTGCTGTGTTTGCGTTTTTTTGTATTCCAAGAACTCACGTTGCCTTGAAAGGTCAGGTTTTTTGTGGCTGAAAATATATTTATGTGGCAAGTCCAAAAGCTGAGTTGCACTACCGAAAGCATTAAACGCTGATATTTTATCGTCATTGGAATAGTGCATGATATCAATGCCGTAAATAGCCACAACAGACATATACTTTCCAACGTTATTATGCTTTAACCTGAACACATAGTTAGCCGCAAGATTTGTTCTTCCACCGCCAACTGTTGCTAGATCCTGCTCTGTCAAGCGGAATGAATTGAAATCTAAGTATGTACAAAGGCAATTCTTTGCATTCATTTTTACACGCTTATTTTTCCTTTTTTCTTTTCTTAGCTTCACGCTTGTCCTCCTCCTTTTTCAGATAATCAGCACAATCCACATTTCCTGAGCCGTAGTATGTTTTTTTCTGAGCAAAAAACCTCAGAAAATCGAGCAAGCTTCCTCCAAAGCTCTTGCGAGGGTCTGAGGGAGAGCCTGCCGTACATATCATAAATATGACTAAACAGAACACCACAAATACATATCTCAACGAGCCAAACGCCATTCCTATGACCATTGAAGAAAAGAAAACAGCTATTATGCCCAAAAAGCGATACTTTGTCAGATATTTTGTCAACATGACCTTTGATTTTGTGGTTTTCGGTACTAAGCCTGCCCTAATATCATTCATTTACTCTTCCCCTTTCTAAGTTACAAAGGGCAAGCATTACGCCTGCCCCGATTTATTTTCTTTTATTTTCATCACGCATTGCTTTCTCAGCAAATGTTGGCTGTGTTTTTTCTGCTGCTATAGCTGTATCTGCATAGCTTATTGTATTGCTCTCTGCATGATACTGCCTATCTGCAAATGTTTGAGTATTATAGCTACCTGAATTAACAGCTTGTGCTGATGAAGCACTTGTATCAGTGCCAAAGCTTCCACCCGAAGTGCTTATGCTAGGTGTAACTGCACTAGCTGTCTGTGAGCCATCCATGCCTGCGTTAGAGCTGTCCGAGCCAAAAGAGCCTTGCGCCACAGCATTTTCAGATGAACTATTATCGATGTTTGACGAAAATTCACCACTTTCACCTTGCTCACCCTGTTTGCCATTTTCACCTTGCAAGCCGTCTTTACCATTAAGTCCGTCTATTCCGTTTGTGCCGTCTTTTCCGTCCTTGCCGCTTGTACCAACACCAAGTTTTTCACCCATTCCCATTGCCTTGCCTGATAAATTCTGTCCTGCACTTTTAGCCACTTCTCCGATAGGTTTGTTAGCAACTTCTCCTGCTTTACTGCCTACGGCTATGCCATTAGCAGCTGCGCCCATAACGCCATTATTACTTCCAAAGCCGCCTACCATACCGCCGACACCGCCTGCGACAGCTCCGCCAACAGCACCGACAGCACCACGCATTCCTTTTTCGGCTTTATTGTCACTGTTTCTAGCATTAGCCATTGACGCTTTCGCACCACTAATACCACCTGAGATAGCTCCTCCGATACCGCCTGCAACTGTGCCACCCGCTTTTGAAATTCCTTTGCCTGCTATATGACCTAGAGTGTGTCCTGCACCTGAAGCTATCTGTCCTGCGGAACGCAGACCCATAATAGTTGATACGCCCGACTTAACGCCTGCGTCAATGCCAAGAAGATGTACCACTAGGTCAGGTCCGTCAATTACAAATTTACAGCCTGCAACTGTTATGAAAATAACAGCTATTGGGTTTGATAACAGTGATGAGTCCTGAATTTCTGTGAGTATAAGTATATACAAACGTAAATCAAGGACAACTATTATCACGGATAGAAAACAATTAAGCAAATTCAGTATGACCTTTTTTAGCCGTCCTGCGCCACCCATATCTGTTGCCACAACTATTGGTGCTACTATCTGTGCAAACATTATGTCGTACAACAAGGACGCAAGTTTCAGTCCTGCAAAGATAAGACACACTGCCGTTATTATAAGCATGAAAAGCCCCCATAGAAAATTCACACGATAGAAGTGATTTTTTTCCGTTAAGTGACCGACAGAAACATATTGCCACATTTTATCAAACTGTGCTGACATATCTCCGTCACTAAAATCGGACGCTTCTTTTAATTGTTCAAAACTACCGCCACTATGATGTTCAAATCCATTATCCGCAAAATCTTCGATATTGGAAATGTTAAGTATTTGAATAGCACTCATTGTGTTTCCGTAGAAGTCTAACTCTCTAAATGCGCCTTTACTCAACCTGTTTATAGCTTCCTCAAAAGTATCGGAGTCTTGGCAATACATTATCATGGAAGCCACTTGACTAGCTTGAATATTTATGCCACGATTTTGAAGTTCGTGGGCGGCATTTTCCGCTGCTTCACGGATTAAGTAGCATTCAAATGACGCTTGATAATATGGAGCTTGTGAGGTTATAACGTAATAATCTGTTGAACGTCTGTTATCTCCCTCTCCTCGTGTTATTGTTATTTTATATGCGTTATCATCATCTTCTTCCGTATCAGAATTGTCTTGTACTCCAGCGTTAGCCTGTGCCCATGCGACACGCTGTTGCCAAAAAGCATAGTCATCGACAAGGTCTAACAGTTCAAGTTTATGCTCAAAGGTCAAATCATCAAATCTGTATGTAGGAGTCACATCATAATGGTCTGCTGTTGTAACTGTCCTATATTGCGTTTTTGAAGGATCTAAACCTAGATTAATATTCATTGAGTACACAGTGTTAGGATTTACACCAAATGACGACACTTGACTTTGTTTTACCAATTTATTTTGATTTATGCTGCTATTCACGTTGTAAATATTGCTTGCGAGAATATACTCACCTATCGTCCTATTTGTTGCAGTATCTTTTGTTGTATTATCCTTTGCAAACTGCACACCCACAGCTTTAAGGTCACTAAATGATGAAACGAGTATCGGCAATGCGATAAGGAAAAACAGTGACGTCAAGATATTTCGTACATAGTCTGTTATGTGTATCTTATCTGCATTGACGATGATAAGTATTCCTATAAGCACCACTGTCATTCCTGCCAACGCCCACGCTATAGGGTATATAATAGTATCTATGTTAAATACGTCTTTTATAACGTTGTAAAGATTAAAATTCAGCACCTGATCCACAGCTTCTGAAATGTAATCCACAACATATGCAAGCCATTTCAGCAACGTATACTCAACATTCTGTACCATTTCTCCGTGCCAAGTTTTCTTGACGATTATCTCCTGCACTTCAGGCAGAAGTGTACGAGGGTCAGCCGCAAATGCAAGTATGCTCAATGACATTGTGCTTATAAGCAGTGTTATGAATACAGAAAACGCATATTTTTTCGTTTTTGATACTCTCATTATATTCTGACTCCTCCTGTACGTTCGATATAAAAATCGAAGTTAAAAAAATCACCATTGTATAACCTTTCTCTCATAATTATCCGTCCTTTCTGATTCTAATGCACTGTATGCACCGCTATAGGCTCAAAGCATAAGACCCATAGCGGTACATACAATATGTACCGTCCGCTCCGCTTATTTAATAAAAAGCATACCGCTCGATGTTGCCGCCTGAAAATCCTGAATGATAGCAGGACCAAAGCCGAGTATCGCTAAGCCTCCAAGTATTCCTATAAATACACCTTTTGTTTTGCTCATACCGCCATTGCCACCGCCAATAAGCATGATACCTGCGACTATCACTGCAAGAACTGATATGGCATAGCCAATATACTTAGCAGTGTCGCCCAAGTCATTGATCCACTTGAGCAGACCAGACAGGTCAGCAAGGACTACAGCCGCCTTGCCATTGTCATTCACCTCAATAGCGTCTGCACTTGCGGATACAGCGTTCATCAACATCATTGACAATGCGGCAACTGATGATGAGAGCGTTGCACCAATTTTCTTCATCTTCTTGTTTTTCATAGAAAATCACTCCTTGAATTTTTTTGTATCAGCGTGACCGCTGAGTTGTATTTGTAACAGCAACTTCTTCACTGTTATCAACTGTTCTCTGTTCTGTAGCTTTCTCCGCTACAGTTAAATAGCTGACCAGTGTTTCGTTGTAGTCTTTGCCCAATTTAGGAACATGAACTGTAATGTTATACCTGTCAGCATACTTCTCATTTATTTTTGCAATTCCATTTCGCCCTGCTTCGTCATTATCTAAGCAAAGCACAATGTTTTTTATTTCAGGATATCTTTGCAGATATGATTGCAATGCAACATCTGATGTTCCCGACAGTGATAGCCTGTTTTGCTTTTTCCAAACATCATAATCAGGTTTTTGCCCCAATCGTTCAGCCCTTTTCTTTTCAGATATGACATACATCGTTGCATGACTTAGCAAGTCAACTGGAGCTTCAAAGACATAAACAGTATCCTTGTTGCCCTCAGGTGTCAAGTGCGTCAGATTGAAACTGTACTCTTTTTGACTTCCACTTACATTTTTGGGCTTGCGTTTATAAAAGGTATTCGTTACCTTGCTCTCGGCAAACTTTGCTTCATTCTTATCATCAAAACCCACAAACACAACATTTTTGTATTGGTCCTGATATATGTAACTATTTTTAATACAATAGCTGACTATATGAGGGTCTATCATTCGTGTTTTCGTGAGATAAGCGGCAGCGTTTCTATACGTTTCGCTTTTGGGTGGCAAATGAAATTCTTTTGGCTCGTCCTTTATTTCAGGAGCTTTCACAAACTCCGTCTTAATATTTCCTGACAAGTCTATAATTGTTTCAAATGCTTCTTGAACGCCCATACCATCAATTTTCATAAGCCAATCAATGCAATTAAGCCCTTTAAGATTTTGCGAATTCCAATACCAACGTTGCCTGTCACCCTGAATTATAAGGCTATCATGCTCTTTGCATTGATATACAGAGCCTGCTTTTATAAAGGTAAAACCCTCTTTTCGGGATAGAAAGTCAAGCATATCCGTTTGCCGTGCGTCTGCCATTTCTTCAGGAGAATAGCGTATGAATTTCTTGCCCGAACCTATGTACTCACGCCGTATTGCCATTGAGTTTATCCCCCTTTTTAGAATATAAAGCAGAATTTTTAAGCCTTGCCAACTCAATTATCGACTTTAGCGATTTACGCCGTCTATACTTCTCAGCGTCACTTTCCACTAAATTCATTATTTTAGTGATATAGTCTGTATAGAGCTTGATAGCATAATCAATATTTTCAACGCTCTTAAAGTCAATAACGTCCATATATCCATCAAATGCGGTACAATCTTTTATTTCTGAACGAATAATTCCTAACGCTTTATGCTCACTGCCATAGTCCGCCACTAAGTACTCAGCTATATATAATCTGCTCAATACTCTATCCGCAAAAGCAAGTGAAAATGCTTCTGCACTTTTGTCCACGGACAAAATCTTGCAAGCATATGGCTCTTGTCTTGCAGTTCTTTTAAACTCGTCTGCTAAACTGCACCCGAAATAGCTGTTAAACGCATTTTCATCGATATAAAATATCTTTGATAGTCGCCTATTACAGCCTATCTGAATTTTATACAATAATTTTCACCTCCGAAAGAAAAAAGCCCCTGACAATCAATCAAGGGCTTATATCTTAAATTCTTCTATTGCGTGAAGCAGCAATATCTTCATCGCCAAATGGAATACCAAGCTTTTCAGAATAGAGCTTTCCGACAGAACTAATAGTCTGATATGTTTGATAATCATAGTTAAATGTGCCGAACTTGATGTGTTCTCCATCTGGTTTAACTCCTTGCAATGTCAAAATCTCACTATCTTCCTCCAAAACTATTGCACGGCACTGCTTAAGGGTTAAGAACATCGTATCATCGACCGCAGGAATATCATCATCAACGATTTTTCTTGCCTTTTTTGATTTTTCATAAAATCGGTTATCACCCTGAACGCTCTTAACGTATTCCTGTAGGCTACCATATTCCAAACTCAGGTTATCATCATCGTTGTAAATCTTCTCTATATAACTCTCAGGAACACTATAGGTGAACTTTGCAATTATCGTTCCTGAATTATCTCGGATGTAGCTCTTGTCGATAACAGAATTAACAGCGTCTTGTTTGAAAACTATATCCATATCCCCTGAGTTATCATTCAAGCCTATTTCCGATGTGAGCTGATTGAGTTCTTCTCTCTTTTCCTGATACTCCTTTAACTTTGGAAACTCTCGCTCTGCTATCTCTTTTGACTTCTGCATATTTTTTTGAGCTATTTTCAACTCTTCCTTATGTTTCGATAACAACTGTGGCATATCAACGTCTATAGCATTATCAATGTTATCAAATACATCTGTGTTCGACACGCCAAGAGAAGTAAAGAGCGTTGCATTTTCGTGCGAAACTATTGTCTTGAAAGAGCCATATCCGCCAAGTGATGAATACTGAATTTGTATTTTAAAACCTCTGTAATCACACACATCAATAGGCTCTTCGCCACCAACTTTTCGCAATGCTTTTACAGCCTTGCCTGCTTCTTCCCTATCTGTTATCTTGTTATCAACTATTTCTACGCAGAAATTCTCAGAACGTGGATATTGCTTTGAATACTCTACTGCATTATCGAATATCTCGATAAACTTCTCTGCTCTTTTTATTTGCGTAGGAATAGTGAATGTTATTTCTTCTCTTGCTTTCATTCTATCAGCTTCAAACTCTGCCTTTTCACGGCGCAGATTATCCACCTGAGTTGAAAGCTCGAGCTGTCTTTTAATGCGAGGGTCACCTGTTGCCAACGATTTTATCTCAGCGTAGTTCAATGCCGCTTCGTCAACATCATCTATCGAACGTCCAAGCGGTTTATTTGTCATGACCTGAGATATAAACTTCTGCTTATACTCTATTGTCTGCCACGAGTAACTATCGAATGTACCCTCTGTTGCATAACGGAAAATTTCGACCTCCTTGCAGTCATTTCCCTGACGGAGTATACGTCCCTCACGCTGTTCGATATCAGACGGACGCCATGGAACATCTATGTGATGAAGTGCGCATAGTTTTTTCTGAATGTTTGTGCCTGCACCCATTTTCTCCGTAGATCCGATAAGTATACGCACTCTGCCCTCATTCACATCTTCAAAGAGCTTTACCTTTTCCTTATCATTTTTTGCGTCATGAATGAATTTTATCTCTTCTTCAGGAATACCAAGAGCTATTAGCTTTTCCTTGATATCATCATATAGGTTAAAACCCTTTGACGGCGTAGAGCGATCAAGGAAAACTACCTGTGTCAGGCTATCATCTTTTGTTTCTTCCCATTTGTTGAAGATGTTATTTACCGCCATATTAACCTTGCTGTCAGGATTATCTTCCACAGTTGGGTCAACAAGTCGCATATCTAACGCACACATCTTTCCGTCATTGGTTATTTTCAGCATATTATCCTTGCTAGGGTCAACTCTTTTTTGATGAACTTCCTCTGCTCTTTCGCCACAATCAAAGATAAAAAGTTTCTGTTCCTCTGACGGCTTAGTCAGGCATATCGTATACTTGCCGTTTTTCAGCTTTGGCACTGGTAACTTCAATGTTTCTGCTGTTTGGATATCTGCAACTCTGCGATAGATACTCATCAATTCAGGCAAATTTTTAAACGTTGAGCAACGTTTTTTTGCTCTCCACGAGTTACCTGTAGGAGATAACTCTATATTTGTTGTCACTTCTGCAAAATCGGCAACCCATGAATCGAAATGCTGTAGACCTTTTTCTCTGAGATAATCAGGCTCAAGATATTTTTTCATGACATACATTTCAGTAAGTGAGTTTGAGATAGGCGTACCAGTTGCAAATACAATGCCACGATCCAATCCATTCTGCTTTTCCTTAATGTACTGAATTTTCAAGAGCAAGTCCTCACTTCGTTTGGACTCAGTCGTTTGTATGCCTGCAATCCTTGACAGCTTTGTGTTTATGGAAAGATTTTTGAAATTATGTGCTTCATCAACAAAAAGTGCGTCAACGCCAAGGTTTTCAAAATAGATATTATCGTCCTGCTCAGTATCATATTCAAGATTTTTAAGTCTTGTTTCTAACTGCTTCTTTTTTTTCTGAGCGTCCTTAACAGACAGATTATCGTCATCATCAGAACTCTGGATAATGTCTATAAGCTCATCTATCTGCTGTTGATAGTATTCTTTTCGCTTTTCAGGCGAAATTGATATCTTTGCAAAAGTTGAATAGCCCATTATTACTGCGTCATAATCTCCTGTTGCTATTCGATTAACAAACGCTTTTCTCCTGCTTTTCTCAAAATCCTCTGATGTTGCAAGAAGAATATTTGCGTCAGGATAAAGCGTCAAGAACTCTTTTCCCCACTGTCCTATCAGATGATTAGGAACAATAAACAGCGGTTTATTTGCAGCACCTATTCTCCTCATTTCCATGGCAGCGGCTGTCATTTCAAATGTTTTTCCTGCACCGACAACGTGAGCAAGTAATGTGTTTCCACCATACAAAACTCGTGCAACTGCATTTTTCTGATGATCCGCAAGCTCTATTGAACTTGTCATTCCTGCAAAAAACAGATGTGAGCCGTCATACGTTCTTGCACGTTCTGTGTTATACTTTGAGTTGTAGATGTTTTCAAGGTCCTGCGTTCTATATGCGTCTGTCCATACCCATTCTTTGAATGTTTCCTTGATTTTCTCAGCCTTGTGATTAGCAGCTATGGTTTTTTCTACGTCTTTTTCTCTGACCTTATTTCCCTTATCATCATAGACCAAGTGACCCAGCTCATCACGCTTATCACGCCATACTGTGCTATCTCTCAGATTAAGAGAGTTTTCAAGTATGTACATAGCATTTATATCCGCTGTTCCATACTCCGTGCTTGTGGACGAGTGATAATTGCCATTGACCTTATTTGACAGTTTCCAATTTGCTGTTGCAGTGTTGTGTTCAACAACTGTACCAATGCCGAAAACCTCTTCTACAAATTGCTCTATATATTTTTCAGGTATCCATGATGAGCCTATCTGAGCTAGTATATCAACTGCTTTGATTTTTTCAGGCTGTACCTTTTCAAGTGCTTCAACGTTTACTTTCAGCTCAGGAAACCTTGATGATAGAAGTTTTGCTTTTCTTAGCTTTTCGACCACATTTCCCGACAGGTATTCGTCTGCCGTCAACCAACCATCAGTACGCTGAATGTCAGCAGAAAACAATTCGTCAGGGTCACGATACATAAGTATGCCGTTAAGTCTGTTAATGCACTCGTCTACTTTATATCCTGTTATTTTTGATATGTGATTAAGGTCAATATATCCATATTCCGCAAGTGTAGCCTGAAAGCCGTCCTCAACTGTATCACAGTGAGTTATTTTTATTGACGGACGTATTGTTCTTTTCAATAAAATATCTGACTTTTCAAACTTTGGTGTTTCAATGCTCTTAAGAAAATCGAGATTATCGTCCCTCACATATCTGAGAGTGTTGTAAACCAGTTTATTGTTCGGGTCAGTTATCTTGCCGTATTTTACGGAGAAATAATTATACTTGCTTTCAAGATTTATTCTGATTTTCTCGTAGTCCTCGTCCGATATATCTGTATTTTGAATGTTTACAGCATACCTCAAATCTTTGGCAAGGTCTATCGCAAGAGTGAGCATTCCCTTTTCTCTTTCTGTAAACGCCTTGCCGCTTTTCCTTTTTGCTTCTACAAGAACGCTTCCGTTTCTTTTATAGATATTATCATTAATTGAAACGTAAAAGC
>CDZK01022424.1_pt1 | contig 14623 bp, 16 predicted proteins | sample 557401 | NCBI WGS metagenome assembly CDZK01 (sample SAMEA3182108, study PRJEB8094) | gut metagenome | biome: human; feature: gut; material: Stool; isolation source: human stools | place: Canada | collected 2013-04-25 | reverse complement strand
GCCAAAAGGTTCTTTTCTGTCTTTGTTCCTTTGATTTTCATAACTATACTATTTATTAGATTGATGTTAACCATACAAATATAGCAAAAGCCTCGTGGAAACCGAAAAAAGCCGAAATATTTTTATAGGCCGGCCGAGGCGCATCCTATATTATTATGTAAATATAATCGATTATAGCATTACTGCGCAGCCGGCTGAGGACGTTTTTTATGGAATTAACTCAATGTGTTAAATTCAGTGATTTCCGCACTGCCAAACATAAAAAATATGGCATATATTTACCACATGAAATTTCCACTGTAAAAACCAAGGCGATATATGAAAAAGTCCGTATTACTATTGCTGCTGTCATTGCTGATACCGGTTGCTGCCATCTCGCAAGGCAACACCAAACACCTGTTGTTTAAAAGCTACGTACTGGGAAAAGTCTATTTCAAAGACGGGACGGTCAATACCGGAGTACTGAATTACAGTCTGCTCACAGGAAAGATGCTGTTCATGAGGGACGGAACGACGTACGAAATAGCAAAGCCCAATGATGTGGACCACATCGACATATCGGAAATGATCTTCGTACCGGCAGGCGACGTATTTTACCAGGTAATACGCGAAGGTGAGAACGGATTGTACTACCAATATTTCGCCAGGCTGATACCGGCAGGCAAACCCGGTCTTTACGGCACGTCATCACACGTATCCGGTTCCGTTCCACTGAGCGAGATAGACGTAGTGGCTAAAAAACTGTACGTTCCTGACGAATACAACGTCAATGTCGAAAACAAATATTTTGTACTCAAAGACGGGACATACCGCGCATTTACCAGGATAAAGGACGCCGAAGAACTTTTTCCCGGCAAAGAAAAAGCACTGAAAGATTTTCTGAAAAAAACGAAAAACAAATTCAAAACGCACCAGGAACACCTGGACGCTCTAGACTTTTTACTCGGAAACAAATAACACGCTCCAAAAGGCTGACATTTTGTCATGCAAGTAAGGGTTAATTTGAGTATATTTGCATAATATAGGATGCGCCTTAGCATAACTTCAGGTAAACTTGAGTTCTGCGTTCGGCTTTTGCTATATTTGTACTCGAATTAACCCTTCTCTTTAAATGAGCACGATAACATCATCTGACATACAGGAAATAAAACAACGCTTCGGCATAATCGGCAATTCGCCGGAACTGAACCGCGCGATAGAAAAAGCCGCCATTGTAGCCCCTACGGACATCTCCGTCCTGGTAACAGGCGAAAGCGGCGTTGGCAAGGAAAACATCCCCCGCATCATACACTCGCTCTCGTACCGCCGGCACAAACCGTACATAGCGGTAAACTGCGGAGCCATCCCCGAAGGTACTATCGAAAGCGAACTTTTCGGGCATGAAAAAGGAGCGTTCACCGGAGCTTCGGGCATGAGGAAAGGATATTTTGAAGTTGCCGACGGGGGAACCATTTTTCTGGACGAAGTGGGAGAGTTGCCTCTTATGACCCAGGTACGCCTTCTGCGCGTGCTGGAAACGGGAGAATTCATGAAAGTAGGTTCGTCCGTAACACAGAAAACCGATGTGCGCGTGGTAGCGGCTACCAACCGCGACATGGACAAAGCGATACACGAAGGCCGGTTCCGCGAGGATTTATATTACAGGCTCAACACGGTGGAGATATTCCTTCCTCCGCTGCGCGGCCGCCGGGAAGACATACACCTTTTGTTCAGAAAATTCGCCTCGGATTTTGCCGAGAAATACCGTATGCCCCCGGTAAGGCTGTCGGACGACGCCGTTGAAATGATAAAAACATTCCCCTGGCCAGGCAATATACGCCAGTTGCGCAATTTCACAGAACAGATATCCATCATGGAGTCCAACAAATACGTGGATGCCGGCGACTTGGAACGTTACCTTCCGTCGCCAGGTTTCGGATCCAACCTTCCAGCCATGGCCGGACATAACTCTTATTCCCGCCAGGACATCGAACCTTTGGCCGCCTCCGTAATGGAATTGCGAACCGAAGTGGCCGAACTGCGCAGGATAGTGGCCGGATTGATAGGCCACGGCAGCCACAACCAATTCGTTTTTCACGACAAAACAGTACCGGGACAACCAACGATAGGCGCTCTCCCGGCATTCCACCCCGAAGACCGTTCAAACGGCATAATAGTACCGGAAACAACGGGAAATACTGATACCGGCAGATCATCCGGAAAGGATATAATCGACATAGACCACTACGAAAACGACGAACCGGCGCCCGTTCTCGAGCTCGAAAAAAACGAGATAGAAATGATACGCAAAGCACTGGAAAAATACAAGTCCAGAAGAAAGGAAGCCGCCCGCGAACTCGGCATATCCGAACGCACGCTGTACCGTAAAATAAAACAATACGGATTGTAAAAAAACGCCTAAGGCCGAAAAATCGCAATGTTAAGAAACAATATAAGCCGCGCCCTTTTTACTACCTTTGGGCCGGAATACCTAATTCGTTTCAGGTGAATAATAGCATATTGCATAATATCGTACATAAGAGCCGGTTCCGGCAGGCCGCAGTAAAATTGTTATTGCTGGCGTCAGCCGTTTTCATTCCACAATCGTGCGGGATATATTCATTTTCCGGCGTATCGCTCAACTCCGGCGAGAAAACCATACAGATAGACTATTTTCCTAACAACGCACCGCTTGTCAATCCGGTGCTCAGCAGCCAGTTCACAACAAAACTTCAGGATCTGTTCATCGCCCGCACCAGCCTTTCTCTGGTCAAAAGCGATGCCGACCTGGTACTCGAAGGCGAGATAACGCGCTACGAACAGACCTCCGTAGCGCCTACCATAGACCCGTCCACAGGAAAGGCCGTAGCCGGCAAAGTACGCCTTACCATAGGCGTAAAAGTCCGTTTCTACAACAACAAGGACGAAACGCAGAATTTCGACCGCGAATTCAGCAACTTCACCGACATACCGGGAACCGAAACACTTAGCGGCTCGCAGGAACAGGCTGCCGTGGACGATCTCGTCGAACTGCTGGCAAACGATATTTTCAACCAATCGGTGGCACAATGGTAGCATTACCGCTCCGCCAACCATAAACTCCTGACCGGACACAACAATGCTAAACAGAGATTTGCTCATACAGTACATATCGCGTCCCGACCTGCTCGGCACGGAGGATATATCGCTGATTGCCGAATCCCTGAAAAAATACCCGTACTGCCACGTTCTGCATATGGCGCACCTCAAGTCGCTCCATAATTCATCCTGTTTTTCATTTCCACGGGAACTGGCACGCGCGGCGATACACATTCCTGACCGAGCCGCACTTTTCGAACTGATAAACAACACCAAAGGCGGATACCAAAACGAACAGGCCAAGGAACAGGCAGTAACGTCGGAACAGGACGCCCCTCGCGAGTTGGGAGACTGGATAAAAGACCAGCAAAGCGGAGCCTCCGGCATAGAAGGACTCATAGACAAATTCATCAAGACCAACCCGCGCATAAAACCGGCACGCGAAACAGCCGGCGACGATAACTACGCATCGGCGGAAAAAACCGACGGAGAATTGTACGAGCCCCACGTGGAATCCCTTATGACCGAAACGCTCGCCCGTATTTACGCCGAACAGAAAAAATACGACCGCGCAATCGAAGCTTATCGTATTTTAATGTTGAAAAATCCGAAAAAAAGTAGTTTCTTTGCAAATCGTATCGAAGAACTGAAAGTACTTACAGACAAAACAAAAAATTAAAAGACATGACATTCACATTTTTCGCGGTACTTATCATCATAGTGTGCTTTCTTTTGGTAGTCATCATAATGGTACAGAACCCCAAAGGAGGAGGTTTGGCCACCACTTTCGGAGGCAGCCAGCAGATGATAGGAAGCGTTCAGAAGACGAACGAATTTCTCGACAGGTCCACATGGACACTGGCCGGAGCGATAGTCGTATTGTCCATACTGTCGTCCATGACGCTTCAAAACAGCAAACAGACAGGAATACAGGACGAAATATTGGACAGCGCTCCTCAGGTGGAACTCCCGGCCGCACCGGCACAACCGCAGGCACCTGCCGCCGAACTTCCTGTGGAAAACACACCTGCACAGTAATATAACTACCGGCAGCGGATAAAAATAGCCTGCGGACAATGTCCGCAGGCTATTTTTATCCGCTGCCGGTAACGTTACGGCGTTGTTTTTCCCGTTTTTTGTTTCTATGAAAGGAAAAATTGTAACCTTTTTCCCAAAACTCCAGTCTAATGTAATGGAAAGCGCTTGGAACCATCCACTGAAACAAAACAAAAAACGGAGAATCATGGAAGAAGCAATCATAATGACCGCAACACTGGCCGGGATTTTCATAATGATACCGACATTACTGTTCTTTATCATAAAGAAAATAATATCCGACCGCCACGACGAACGAATGGCAATGATAGAAAAAGGTATGACGGGCGGAAAGCCGTGTTACACGAATAACGGAACAAAAGAAAAAGAATAAATAACTAAAAAATCAATATATCATGGACGAAACAATAATAGGCCTTTTAGTGATCATCGGGTTATTTTTCGTGATACCCATCGTGATATTCCTAATAATAAGGAAAGTACTTTCGGATCGCCACAAAGAACGTATGGCTATGATAGAACGCGGCATTAACCCGTCCTACCGGCAGGCTGAGCCGCAGCCCGAAAGGCCGAAAAGCCCTTACGAATGCGAAAAGGACATCCGCGGCCCGTGGTCGGAACCGGCACCGGAACCCACCCCCGAGCCTGTGAGAAGAACAACATACCGCAAAACTCCGAAAGCCGAAGACTCGACCGTGAAATGGATGTATATATTCGCAGGGATAGCCGTGGGCCTTCTGATAGCCTCTATAGTGACCAACCTGCTGTACACGTACACGCTGATAGATACCGGAGGTATCGGCTTTTCGATAGTAGTACTTTCGGCATGCATATCGTTGTATATATATTACAACCGCCGCAACCACAGGACAAAAGAGTATCTTTACAGGCAAAGCCAAAGATACGGTGAGAAAAACCAGGATGAAAGGCCGGAAAACTACACGGAAGATTAAACTCACATAACCCGATTAGGGATATACAGAGGCTTTCAATGAACGAGGAAACCCTGATAAAGAACATATTACACGGCGACACCCGTTGTTTTGCCACTCTTGTGGACAAATATAAAGACATGGTGTTCGCCGTTGTGATGCGCATGGTGAAAAACCGCGAAGACGCGGAAGACCTCACGCAGGAAATCTTTGTCAAGGCATACACGTCACTGCCCAAATTCAAAGGCGAATCGAAATTCTCGACATGGCTTTTCCGCATAGCTTTCAATGAAGCCAGCACCATGTACCGTTCCAATTCTCTGGACACAACCCCTGTCGAGGATTGGATGAATTTCGAGGAAAGCGCCGACATGGGTCTTATAACGCAAATGGGCGAACTGCGCAGCCAGGAACGCTCGCAGTATATACAAAAAGCAATGGACAGGATGGACAGCCGCGACGCCATGATCCTGACTCTTTTTTACCTCAATGAACACAATATCGCGGAAATTTCCGATATTTGTTCCATGAGTACGGCCAACGTAAAGACTACGCTATCGCGTGCGAGAGTCAGAATGGCCCAGATACTTAAAACTATGCTTGGAAAAGACGCGGACAGGATATTAATAAACGATTAGATGAAAATGGGAAACTCCATGGAAACGTTCGACGAAATGATGAGAAGTGCCTTTCAAGGCATGGGGACGTCGCATTCCTTTACTCCGCGCCTTATGGTCCGTATAGAAAAAGAGAGGGAAATAGCACGTCAGCGCCGCCTGTCACGCATAAGCAACAGGATAGCGGTAACGATAGTCGTTACGTCGCTCATAACTATCATCCTAATGGCCACATGTTTCTCATCTGCGGGAATATCATGGGACATACTGGAGGATTTCAGGATAAAACTAGCGGCTTTCGCATCCGATACGTACTCCAATTTTTCGGCAAGCGTATCCATAAGCTCGATAATACGTACCGTGACCATTTGTATGGGCATTTTTGCCGTAATATTCTGGGATACGCTCCTGGGTAAATTCTACATGAAAAAATAACCAGACATATTAAAATGAAAAACAGGCGGCGGTCCAAAGGACCGCCGCCTGTCTTTCTATGAAGACCATGCCTATCCATGGTGGTAAGGCAATCCGGCAAGTATGGCATGGCCTCTATATAACTGCTCCACGAAAAACAGACGCACCATCTGGTGTGAAAAAGTCATACGCGACAGACACATCCGGTCGTCCGCCCTGGCATACACATCCGAAGAAAAACCGTACGGACCACCTATGACGAACACCAGACGTTTGATACCGCTGTTCATAATCTTTTTCAAACCGTCCGCAAAACCCTCTGACGTGTATTCCTTTCCCCGTTCATCCAGAAGTATAACCCTGTCGCCAGTACGCAGACAGGTCAGAATAGCTTCCCCTTCCCGTTGCTTCTGTACATCTTCCGGCATATTTCTGGAGTTTTTCACATCCGTTATCACCTGTATCGAAAAATCTGCGTAACGCGCCAACCGTTTTACATATTCCCCGATAAGCGAATCCAATTCCACGGAGTCCGTTTTTCCGACAGCAATAAGCAATATTTTCATTCCCTGTACACTTGATTACATCATGCAAAATTAATCCAAACAGACAAAAAAATCACGTATCTGCACAAACCAGAGAATTTTTCACCAAATTTGTTTTAACAATGACCTATCGCATAAGGTAAAATAGAAAAAGACAATAAATAAAAGGCGTAAGCTTATATTCCTGCCACTGAAACTTCGACAATTTTAGCACACGGCAAAGGAATAAAGTTAAACGTTCGCGTACTATTTACGCGGGCTTTACCTTATTCTGTCGTGTGAGCAGTCGAAGGCTTCAGTGGCGAATAACAGTCGGGCCCGCGTTTCATATGACATACAAAAAGAACGTCCTCATATCCATAGTACTGGCTATAATATTCGGACCGGCAGGCCTGTTTTACTGCTGTACCGCAGCAGCAGTGTATATATGCTGTATTACGCTGTTTACCGCATCGCTAATATGTATAGCCGAAGCTGCGAACATCCTCCCCGGTATGTTTTTTATAACGGGGCTTAAAATTCTTCTGCCGATTTCCTATGCGGCATCCGTCACATGCAGCATAACGTCGACACTGATACGCAACAAAAATTACGATGAACTCGGCAAACCGGACAAAACACCCGGCATGACTGTACGCGAAGAACGCAATACATTAAGACAAAAAAAATCCTTTTTAAAATGAAGGAAAAAGGTGTAATAACCCGCTACGAGTACGAAAAAAGCATAAAAAAGATCCCCGACTGAATCCTTTATGCCATCCTCCGGCCAAACATGCCGAACCGACCGTTTCCGTAAACAAAAAACCGCGCCCTTAAGGGCGCGGTTTTTTCGCATACTTTGCATAAAAAACCTGTTTCAATAAACAGACTTTATTCTGCCAACTTTTCAAGTGCGTAACGCATATCCACCTCGCGTGATATTATTCCCTTGAGGTCTTCTATCGCAACGCGCTGCTGCTGCATCGAATCGCGGTGGCGTATCGTTACTTTGCCGTCGGTGAGAGTATCGTGGTCAACAGTAACGCATATCGGCGTGCCGATAGCATCCTGACGGCGGTAGCGGCGTCCGATAGCATCCTTTTCATCGTACACTACATTGAAGTCGTATTTGAGCATCGACACTATCTTATGCGCCTCCTCAGGCAGACCGTCCTTTTTAAGCAACGGAAGTACCGCCACTTTTACCGGAGCCAGTACATACGGCAGACGAAGTACCGTGCGTGTGGAGCCGTCCGGGAGTTCTTCCTCGACGAGCGATTTGGAGAACACGGCAAGGAACATGCGGTCCAACCCTATCGATGTTTCAATTACGTACGGAGTATAACTTTCGTTGGTTTCAGGGTCGAAATACTGCATCTTCTTTCCGGAATATTTCTCGTGATTGGAAAGGTCGAAATCCGTACGGGAATGTATTCCTTCCAATTCCTTGAAGCCGAACGGGAAATTAAATTCTATATCCGTAGCGGCATTGGCGTAATGGGCCAGTTTGTCGTGATCGTGGAAACGGTAGTTTTCATCGCCCAGACCGAGATTAAGGTGCCACTTGAGGCGCGTCTGCTTCCATTTTTTAAACCACTCCATTTCGGTATGAGGACGCACGAAGAACTGCATCTCCATTTGCTCGAACTCTCTCATGCGGAATATGAACTGGCGTGCCACTATTTCGTTACGGAACGCTTTTCCCTGCTGCGCTATACCGAACGGGATTTTCTGGCGTGCGGACTTTTGTACGTTAAGGAAATTCACGAAAATACCCTGGGCCGTCTCCGGACGCAGATACAGGTCTGTCGTACCTTCTGCCACCGAACCGAGTTTCGTTCCGAACATCAGGTTGAACTGGCGTACTTCCGTCCAGTTGCGCGAACCGGTATCCGGATCTGCTATTTCCAACTCTTCGATAAGTGCTTTCACGTCGGCCAGATCGTTTTTGTCGAGAGATTGCGACATGCGCTGTATTATCTCCCTCTGGCGCGCACGGTTTTGTACAATGTGCTCATTTGTCGAGACGAATTTTTCTTCGTCAAAAGCATCGCCGAAACGCTTTTTAGCCTTAGCTATCTCCTTTTGCACCTTGTCTTCCATCTTGGCCACATAGTCCTCGACCAGCACATCGGCACGGTAACGGCGCTTTGTGTCTTTGTTGTCTATCAGAGGATCGTTGAACGCATCCACATGTCCCGAAGCCTTCCACGTGGTAGGGTGCATGAATATGGCGGCATCCAGCCCTACGATGTTTTCGTTCATCTGAACCATGGCCTTCCACCAGTATTCCTTTATGTTGTTTTTCATCTGGCTACCGTAGGGGCCGTAATCGTACACCGCGCTAAGGCCGTCGTATATCTCGCTCGAAGGGAAAATAAACCCGTATTCTTTGGCGTGAGCCACTACTTTCTTGAACAAATCGTCATTCTTTGCCATGGTATCTCTTAATGTCTTTATAATTTTCAACGACTGCAAATTTAACCTTTTAACCCCATTATTTATACTAATTTTCACGAAAAATACTTGTACTTTCGCCTGTAACGAACACAATAGTTACAAATACCTTATGAATACAGGCAAATTACTGATAATAGCTTCTTTGGCGCTCTTACTCAGCGGATGCGTGTCGAAGAAACTGTACCGCGAACTCGAATCACGCCATGCCGACGCCGTAGCCGAAAACGAAGCCCTGGCTGCCGAGAACCAGAAAAACCTATCCGAAGCCAACCGTTACAAAAGCCTCAACGAAGCCCTGGCCAGCGACCTCGACGCGCTGAAAAAACAATACGCCGCCGACAAAGCCGCACTTGACGACCTCAAGCGCCGTTATGCCCAGGCGCAGCAATCGTATTCGGATATGCTGAAAAACAAGGAAAACCTACTGGACGCATCGTCAAAGCAATCGCGAGAATATCTGGCGCAGCTCAAAGCCAAAGAAGACAACATCGCTGCTCTCGAAGCCGAACTTTCCCGGAAAGAAGCCGACCTGAAGTCCCGCGAACAACGCGTGGCTCAGCTCGAAGGCATGATATCCGGCATACAGGACAAACTGTCTTCGCTGAAAAACGAACTTATGAAAGCTCTGGTCGGTTTTGAAGGCAAGGGACTTACTATAACCCAGCGCAACGGCAAGATATACGTTTCTCTGGAAAACAGGCTCCTTTTCCCTTCCGGAAGCTGGCAGGTGAACAACGAAGGGCGAAGAGCCATAACGGAGATAACGAAAGTCCTGGTATCGCAGCCCGATATTAAAGTAATGATAGAAGGGCATACGGATAATGTCCCGTACAAGGCTTCGGGAACGATAAAAGACAACTGGGACCTGAGCGTCATGCGCGCCACATCCATCGTGCGGCTCATAACTCAAAACAAGGACATCGACCCGAAAAACATAACAGCCGCAGGGCGAAGCGAATACGAACCCCTTTTCCCCAACACGAACACGGATAACCGCGCCCGCAACCGCCGCACGGAAGTGATTATAACACCGGATCTGAGCGCAGTGGAAAAGATGCTCTCCGAGATAGAAATAGAATAGTTTCACACAACTATCAAAAAAAACGCCCCGCATGCGGGGCGTTTTTTTATAATGGCGGCTTGCAATATTTACAGTTTGAATACCACGCCGGCCATAACGTTGGAACCTATCTCCAGTTTAACACCGAAACGGTTGGAAATATCGTACTTCGCACCTAAGTAACCTCCGGCGTTGAACTTGGTCTTGTCGCCGAACTGTATGCCCATAGTGGCCGAGATATAAACGTCAAACGGAGAAGTCGTGGACGGAGTTATCGCATTCAACAAATGAAAATTGGCACGCGGGCCTATGTACATCTGGAAATCGTCATCGAAAAGCATATTCACCTGACCGCCTACGGAAATGAATTCATGTACGCCGATGTTATAGTTTCCCTGCACACCGAGGATATTATAGGAATTGAAACCGGACGTAAGGCCCACGCTCAGGTCGCTTTTTCCCTTACCCTCGAAAGACTGCGCATTCACAGCTGCCGAAGCCATGAAAACGAAAAACATTGCCAATAAAGTCTTTTTCATAATTTTTGTTTTTTTGATTTACTATAAATTTTTATCCGTAAGCAAATATACGAAACTATTTGAATAAAAAATAAAAAGGCCGGAGGCTTATAACCTCCGGCCAGTGTATTTCAACTCAAATAATTAGGAATCAAAATTTTATCATCTTACCATCCGAATCATAAAAACGGTATTGCAGGTACTTGAACGCATCGCGGGGTACTATTTTCACCCAACGTCCGTATTTGAAGAACCAGGCCATCCTTTGGGAATACCAACCTTTGGTAAGATATGCAGCCACGAAAGGATGGGCGTGCAACGTAATACCTCTGTACCCTCCAGCCTTTACTATCTGCTCGATTGCTTCGCCCAGTTCGTTCAGTATGTTTATCGGCGCGTGTATGGTATCGCCGGAGCCTTCGGGATCCGGTTCCGAAGTCTCTATGTCGGTGGCCGGCCGCACCCTCTGGCGCGTTATCTGCACGAGTCCGAATTTACTTGGCGGCAATATCTTATGCCGTGCGCGGTCGGCTTTCATGAATTCGCACAGTTTTTCATATAGAGCCTTGCGGTGCTCGCTTTTGACCATGTCGATAAAATCGACCACGATTATCCCGCCCATATCGCGCAAACGCAACTGGCGCGCTATCTCTTTAGCGGCTATGAGGTTGACCTCCAAAGAATTATTTTCCTGGTCTTCCTTGGCGTTCAATCGATTACCGCTGTTTACGTCTATTACGTGCAAGGCTTCGGTATGCTCTATCACAAGATACGCCCCTTTTGTCATAGGTACCGAACGTCCGAATGACGTCTTGACCTGGCGGTCCACACCGTATTTTTCAAAAATAGGCACCTTGTCATTGTGCAGTTTTACGATTTTATCACGACCGGGGGCGAATGAACTTATAGCGGAGACTATTTCTAGAAAAAGCGTTTCATCATCCACCACGATCGACGTGAAAGAATCGTTGAAAAGGTCGCGGAGTATTCCTGAAATCCTGTCCTCTTCGCTCAGCACACGGGCTTTGGCTTTCTCTCCTTTGATATGGGAATACATCAGTTCCCATTTTTTGACCAAGTTGTCCATGTCGGCCTTTAGGTCTTCGGCCTTTGCGTTCATGGAATTGGTGCGCGCTATCAATCCGAACCCTTTAGGGCGTATCCCGTCCAGCACCATGCGCAGGCGGTCGCGTTCGTCCCTGCGTTTTATTTTCTGGGATATAGCTACTTTGTCATTGAACGGGACCAAAACGAGCATGCGTCCCGGTATCGACACTTCCGATGTCAGACGCGGCCCTTTAGTCGAGATCGCTTCTTTTGTTATCTGTACCAGTACCGGCGTTCCCTGCGTTATGATATTTCCTATCTTGCCGTCTTTCTCTATGTTAGGCTCCATTTTGAAGCCGTCTAACATGGCGTTTTTCTGATTCCCGGACTGTATGTTCCTAATATATTTGAGCAAAGACCTGACCTGAGGTCCCAGGTCGTTATAATGCAGAAAAGCGTCTTTTTCGTGTCCTATGTCCACGAAAGCGGAATTGAGTCCCGGTATAACCTTGCGGACCTTTCCGATGTAGATATCGCCTACGGCGAAATCATTCCTGGCGTCCTGCGTTTGGTACTCGACCAGTCTCCCGTCCTCCAGAAGGGCTATAGCCACCTCCGACGCTTTCGAATTAATGATTAGTTCAGTGCTCACAATGGTTTTTCTGTTATTATCCCGGAGTATCCCCAATATGCGGGGCATCCGGTAAGTTCGTACGTTTTACATGCCCTTAAGCGGACATGAGCGTATATTATATAAAAAAGTGGAAAAGCACCCTTAATAATAAGGGTGCTGTTTCTATTCTCTGATGATGCTCGACGCACCTGATGATATCTCCGACAGAAGATACGCTTATTTCTTTTTGTGGCGGTTGAGTCTTCTGCGTTTTTTGCGTTTGTGAGTGGCCACTTTATGTCTTTTACGTTTTTTTCCGCTTGGCATCGTTAAATCGGTATTTATGGTTAATAAATTATTTTTTCCGAGCCCGTACGGACGCGGATACCACGCCCGGCAGGTATCGTTTGCTTGCTACTTATTTGGCTGCTACAGATTCCTTAACGACATCTACGAACACCTTGGACGGTTTGAACGCCGGAATGTTGTGTGCCGGAATCTTTATGGTAGTGTTCTTCGATATGTTACGTCCTGTTTTTTCAGCCCTCCTCTTTATGATAAAACTGCCGAAACCGCGCAGATAGACATTATTGCCGCTTTCCAACGCTTTTTTTACTTCTTCCATAAAAGCCTCGACAGTTGCCTGTACTTCGGCCTTTTCAACTCCTTTTGCTTCCGAGATTCGCGCTACGATATCTGCTTTTGTCATTTTAAGGTTATATTTTTATTATTATTTAACTATGAACTTTCAGTGGTGCAAATATATGATTTTCTGCCTTATACAGAAGAAGAACGCACGGACATTAACATTATTTTTTTAACCGTCGGCCAGCCGCCCATTAAACCGATGTTTGATAAGGCATTATGGGGTTATTTACATGCAAAAACATATCTTTGCCGTATAATCGACATCGGTAAATACGTAAGACAACATGGACGATATAATAAAAGGGTTTTCAAAACTCACCAAAGAAGAAAAAATATCCCTGATACTTCAGAAATACGCAACGCAACAGGAAAAAGCGCGCAGGACGATAGACACCTACACCCATCCTGATCCGGCAGTGCAATCGCTTCACGACGGATTTTCCGAAAACACTGCCGCCAATTACTACATGCCGTTCGGACTGGCTCCTAACTTCACGATAAACGGACGCACATACTGCGTGCCGATGGTCACCGAGGAGAGTTCCGTAGTAGCCGCATCGTCCAAGGCGGCGGCTTTCTGGGCCGAAAAAGGCGGTTTCCGCGCAGAAGTAATTTCAATGAAGAAAAAAGGGCAGGTACACCTGATATACGACGGTGACGTGGAAAAACTGTCAGCATTTTTCCACGGCATAAAACCCCGCCTGGAAGATGCCTGCCGGCCTATCACCGCCAATATGGAAAAGCGCGGAGGCGGAATAACATCTCTGGAACTGCTCGACATGACGCATCTGATGGACGGATATTATGTGATAGACCTGAGCGCCGACACCCGCGACTCAATGGGAGCCAATTTCATAAACAGCGTGTTGGAGTGTATCGCCGGGGAATTCACGAGATCATTCAATGAAAACGGCCCCGATGGGGACATGCAGGTAGTGATGAGCATCCTTTCCAATTACACTCCAGAATGCATCGTCCGCGCCGAAGTTTCGGCTCCGGTGGAGAAAATGTCCGATGGAGATATGCCAGGAAAACTATTTTGCGACAAATTCGTAAAGGCCGTGCGCATAGCCGAACTGTACGTCGAACGCGCCGTAACGCACAACAAGGGCATAATGAACGGTATAGACGCCGTGGTCATCGCCACTGGCAACGATTTCCGCGCCGTAGAGGCCTGTGCGCATGCCTATGCCGCCCGCAGCGGAAAATATTCGAGCCTTTCACACGCATCTGTCAGTGGCGGGACATTCCGGTTCCACATGGAAATACCGCTGGCTTTGGGCACGGTAGGCGGACTTACCAAACTGCATCCCTTGTCCGCACTTGCCATGGAACTGCTTGGCAATCCGTCGGCAGGGCGTCTTATGGAGATAACGGCTAGCGTAGGACTGGCTCAGAATTTCGCAGCCGTGCGTTCGCTTGTCACTTCCGGCATACAACGCGGCCATATGAAAATGCACCTGGGCAACATATTGCGCTCGCTGGGAGCCTCACAAAGGCAAATTGAAGCTGCAAAAATTTATTTTTCAGATAAGACGGTAAGCCACAGCGCGGTCGAGGATTTTCTAAGAAATTCAAATATAAAGTAAAGTATTTCCTTATATTTGCACATATATACCTTGTAATTTATCCATTACAACAACGTTGTCAAATATGAAAAAACTTTTATTCATCTAC
>CDZK01037306.1_pt1 | contig 14683 bp, 12 predicted proteins | sample 557401 | NCBI WGS metagenome assembly CDZK01 (sample SAMEA3182108, study PRJEB8094) | gut metagenome | biome: human; feature: gut; material: Stool; isolation source: human stools | place: Canada | collected 2013-04-25 | reverse complement strand
GGACTTAAATTTTTAAAAAGATGAAAACACAGGAAACGGAATTCAAAGGCATGAAGCTGTCGGGCTTTCTGATGCTGTTCGTATTTTTCTTGCTTGTGGGCGGAGCCGTATGTTCGTTCGTATTTATGGACAACATAGGCATGGCATTCGGCATAACATCGGGTATAATATGCATCGTTGCCTCCATTATACTGCTTTGCGGGTTTGTCATGGTGGAACCCAACGAAGCCAGAGTAGTCATGTTCTTCGGTAAATACGAGGGCACGTTTACCAAAAACGGCTTTTACTGGCTCAATCCTTTCAACAGCACTAAAAAGATACCGCTCAAAGCCAGGAACCTTGATGCCCAGCCTATAAAAGTCAACGATAAAGTCGGAAATCCGATAATGATAGGCCTTGTGATGGTATGGAAAGTGCGTGACACGTACAAAGTGATGTTCAATATAGACAACGACGTAAATGTAAATGCGTCTGTTAACGGTGTTGGCAATACCGCCGCGGGCCGGATGAAAACGTACGAGAATTTTGTAAAGATACAGGCCGATGCCGCATTGCGCCGTATCGCCGGAGAATATGCCTATGACAATATCGAAGGCCATGACGATGTAACCTTGCGCTCTTCGGGCGATGTGGTTCAGAAACGATTGGAACATGCCATAGCCGAAAGTCTGGAAATAGCCGGTATAGAAGTCATCGAAGCACGTATATCGCATCTGGCATACGCTCCGGAGATAGCCGCCGTGATGCTGCGCCGCCAGCAGGCCGACGCCATACTCTCTGCGCGCCACAAGATAGTTGAAGGTGCTGTAGGTATGGTAAAAATGGCTCTCGACCGCCTCAGGGAGGAAGATGTGGTCGATTTGGACGAAGATAAAAAAGCGGCTATGGTATCCAACCTGCTCGTGGTACTATGCGCCGACGAAGCCGCGCAACCGGTACTTAACACAGGTACGCTGCATCAGTAATAACATAATTATAATTGACAAGGATCCGTTAAAAAATCACCCCATGAGAAGGATATTATCATACGCCGGTTTTTTTGCTTTGTCGGGTTATGCGCTCGTGGATACGGAAAGTTCGTACAGAGCATGGATATGGATTGTGATGATTATGCTTGTATTTGTCATGATGCTTTACGACATGTTCGTCCACCGGAAGGAAATAGCGGAGTTTTTACGCGCCTTCCCGAAGTTTTCCGCCCTTAGGTATGGCCGTCATGCTCAGGACGCGGGCCGGTACGGCCGGTTTACGCCTGCGCGCCGCAGTGCGCTTGACAGATTTGCTGTGGCAGCATTGAAAATTGCCTATGTATTGGCGGTTATGGCTTCCATATTCGGCCTGGCGGTACATTTCTTTTCCGTGAAGTTGGGCAGCAAGGATATTTTGAATATCGTTTTCGTTGTCTTGGGATTGTGCGTGATATTTTTGAAGGTACTGCGCCACAGGAAAACATATTTGCGTTGGGTGCGTGACAAAGTTATCAAACGTTAGTTTGGAGGGGGAACATAACAATGGCAAAGGAAAAATCTTCCAACAAGAGTTTCGTACTGCGTATCGATGAAAAAACGATGGAGGCTATTGAAAAATGGGCCGCCGACGAATTTCGTTCCGTAAACGGGCAGATACAGTGGATACTTTCCGAAGCGCTGAAAAAAAACGGCCGCCGGATACGGAGAAGGCAGGATGACGAATGATTTTTCCCGCTGTTATTTAGTCCTTTATCTAATGCCCGGTTATAGCCGGGCATTTCGTTTTTTTACCGTATTTCCGTTTGGCATACGGATATCTTATCGTTACATTTGACATCCGAAAAAAGCGTCGAAATGTGCAATCCTGATTTTGTCGTAAAAGTGAGTTCTGCCGTCCCGGTAGCGCCCCAGTACCGGTTTTCCAATCCGGTAGACTGGACTGTCGTAAAAGGTCTGAACTGGGCTGTCACCGGTCCTAACGGTGCAGGGAAAAGCGTGCTGGCCGATATTCTGCTCGGCCGTCTGGCGCTGAGGCAGGGCGTGGTGGAAAGGTCTGCCGACGGCCTTTCAGGTGAAATGCTCCCAGTCGGTTGCATATCGTTCCGGGACATCTATTCACTGGCCGATTGCCGGGAAATGTATTACCAGCAAAGGTGGAACTCGTCCGACGAAGAATTGTCGCCGTTGGCGGGGGAACTGTTTAACGGCGTCCGTTGCGAGGGCGATATTTGGGGGCCCTATCTGAAGGAAACGGTAACTCCTCTGCTTTCCCGCCGTCTGACCTCTCTTTCGAGCGGTGAACTGAGAAAGCTTCTGGTGGCGCGCGTATTGGCTTCTTCTCCACGTCTGCTGGTGATGGACAATCCTTTCATAGGTCTTGACGCCGTATCGCGGGAACAGCTATCGGATATGCTCGGCTGCATATCCTCGACCGGTGCATTACAATGCGTTCTGGTGGTTTCCGATCCCGCCGATATACCGTCGTGGGTAGATATGGTGATGCCGGTTAAGGACATGTCGTGCCTTAGTCCGGTATCGCGGACGGATTTTATGGCCGACGAACGCCTTCACGCCGAATTGTTCGGCCGTCCGGATGAAAAATCAGCGGATTTGCCAGGTTCCTTAGGGCAAAATGGGAAAGATTTCGATATGGCCGTTAAAATGAACGGGGTGACCGTGAAATACGGTTCCCGCACTATATTGGACGGTGTGGACTGGCGTGTGCGGAGGGGTGAAAAATGGGCTCTGTCAGGCGGTAACGGCAGCGGCAAATCGACTTTGCTCAGCCTGATATGCGGCGACAATCCCCAGGCCTATGCCAACGACATAACTCTTTTCGACTGTCCTCGTGGCAACGGCGAGAGCATATGGGACATAAAAAGGCGCATAGGGTACGTTTCCCCCGAAATGCATACGTACTATATGGAAGACATACCGTGTATGGATGTTGCGGCGTCCGGTTTTTTCGATTCAATAGGACTTTTCCGCAAATGCAACGAAGAACAACGTGCCGCCGCGCGGAAATGGATGGATGTTTTCGGTGCAAGGGATATTGCGGAGCGTTCTTTTCTTAAGGTTTCATACGGACAGCAGAGGTTGGTGCTGCTCGTGCGCGCGTTTGTGAAAAATCCCGACCTTCTCATTCTCGACGAGCCTTTTCACGGGCTCGATGCCGGCAAGAAAGCCCTGGCCGGGCGGATAGTGGAAGCATATGCCAGGCAAAAGGACAAGACGCTCATTTTCGTATCGCACTATGACAGCGAAATACCGCCGTGTGTGGACAAACGCAAGGTTCTGTCAAAACCTTCCGGAGTACGGACTTCAGCCGTCTTATAAAAGCAATATTGACCGGAAACCGTGCCGCAGTAGTTATTTTACAGCGTTGCCATTATTCTCGCAACCGTTTCTCCTGTTTGCTTTATTTCTTCTTCCGACGGTTGCCATATGTTTTGGCTCAGGTCGAAATCGTCCAATATCTGCTTGAAATGCCTCTTGTCGTCCTCGCTCATGGAGGATGTATCGGCGCTTTCTTTTATTTTCCGTATGGCATGGTCCCTTTGTCCGGTGATGTAACATTCAAGATGGGCTATGTATGCGCTGTCTATATAGGCATTTTCCACTTCGTTTTCAGCGCACTTGCGGCATAGCGATATGGTTTGCCGGTAGTAATGCTTTGCCGAATCCGTCTGCCCGTTGCGCGCGAAGCATTTTCCAAGATTTGCGGTAAGAGTGTAGTTTTCGTTCCCTTCCATTTCCGAAAGTTGCCTGGTGACACGTGACAATTCGTCTGCCAGTCCCGATACGTCCAAATATCCGGCTTTTTTATAGTAGTATGATTTGTTTTCGGGGTCTAAGGCTATGGCCGAGTCTATCAAGGACAATGCGGCGGCGACATCCGAAGGAGTTTCATACAGAAATTGGCTTTCAGGCCCCCAGAACACTGAATCCGCCCTTACGGACAATACCATCGCCTTTTCTTTGTCCGACAGTCTCACGTAGCTGCCGTTTGTGATGCAGGCGGAGCACAGGGATAAAATAATTGCAAGCGGGAAAAACAATGCCTTTTTCATATAAGAAAATTTTTACAAATATATTGTTTGTGGCTGATAAATCAAAATGGCCGTATCCGCGTGAGGTATTTGTGAAATTGTGTACATGGTATGAAAAAAACGGCCGCCGGAAAATACTTTCCGGCGGCTCGTTAAGTGTGTTAAAATGCATTTATTTCATAGCCGATCCACGGAAGACATGCGTACCGGCGCCGGCTTGTTTCGTTTTGCCGTCGGGGAATACCACCTTAGCCTCAGTGTCCTGGGGTACGGTAACGCGTATTTCCATCTTTTTGCCCGATACCTTTACCGATACGCTTATTTCGCCGCCGCCGGCCGTTACCAGTTTAGCCGAAGCGTTTTTCAGCCCGCCCATCTGCGGGGCTACGCGGAAGGTCTTGAATCCCGGAGAAGTCGGCTCTATACCGCATACTTTCTGGCTGAGCATAGTCAATGGTCCGCCGCTCCACGCATGGTTTATCGTGCCTCCACCGAAGCCTTCGGCGCCTATGCCCCAACCCTCGAAAAGGGTAGTGTAGTCCTTGTAGTTCATCATTTTCTCATAACGGTCGTGTATGCGTTTAAGGGCGAACTTGTCTTCTCCCATCATAAACAGCGCCTCGAGAACGTATTTTTCCATGTACGGGCTGGCGTGGTATTCCTTTTTCAGAGATTCGGTTAGCGCAGGGTATTTGTCTTTCGATGCCAGTCCCGAAACCACGGCCATGGCTTGAGCCCGGTCATCGTCTGCACCGTCGTATCCTTTCGAACGGTACACGTGTCCGTTCCAGAACTCCTTGTCGAAATTTTCCTCGATACGCCGCATCATACCGCCTATCATTTCGGCATCGTCGGTCTTGCCCAGTTGCAGGGCGAATTCCCTCTCGGCTTTCAGCGCCAGATAGTACCAGCAGTTGGTCAGGACGCCCATGTCGATGTCCCATCCCCAGTCGCCCCAGTTCCATTCGCCCTGGCGCAGCACTGCAAGTCCGTTTTCATCCGTTTTCCATACCTGGTGCAGATAGCGGTGCATCGGTGCGTAAATGTCGGCTACGAAAGAACTGTCCCCGCTGTAATAATACTGTGTATAAAAACCGTACCAGCCCACGGAGGCGAGCATCTGAAGCGGCAGTTCTGTACTCCAGTTGCCGGATGGTACGGGGGAGTAAATCGTGCCGTCGGCCCTCTGCCAGTTCATAAGTTCGCGTATACCTTTTACGGCCAGTTTCTGTCCTGAGGGGGAAAGGGCGTAAAAAGCTTCTCCCAGTTCGTTCACCGCATCGCCCCACCACTGTGCGCGTTCGCGGTCCGGGCAATCCATGTACGTATCGCGCATGGTCACGTAAAGCGTGCGTGCCGATCGTTTCCACAGTTCGTTCATGAACGGGTCGTCGCACGAAAAAGACCCTGCGAATTCGGCATCGTATCCCGTTTCGCGGAATTTCACTCCCAGGACTTTGACATTTTCGGGCACGATATACCATACCTGGTGTCCGTTCATCCATCCCGGGTTTTCGTATTCCTGTACCCCGTCGCGGGTTATGTATTCTGCGCGGACATTCAGCTCGCTGCCTCCGTTGTAGTTGTCGGTCTGTATCTTTACGGTATCTCCGGCAGCGGCTTCGAGTTTTATGTACGGGGTTACATGGCAGTTGTACGGCAGGCGGCATTTGAGCGTATCGCCGGATTTTTCCACCGATACGTAGTCGGTCATACCGTAATTTTTCCATAGCGGAATTGGGCGTTCCACCAGTTTGCCGAAAGGTTCGCCACCGGCAAATGCCGTTGCCAGCGCACGTCCCATGCGGCCTTTGTATCCCTTTTTGTTCCAGCCGTCCAACGCCTTGCGTGCGTCGAAGCGTATGTTGCTCTCAGGCAGCCTGTAATTCGGGTGCGGGGCTCCGGTATTTGAAAAAGCCCCGTAAACTCCGCATAACCACGTGTTGTCCGAAACGATTTCCGCTTCAGGCGACTGAGCGTCGAAGAGCAATGCGGCGGCTCCGCTGCTGGCATGACTGAAACCGTTCTTGCCGAAGTACCACAGCAGTACGGCTATCGTGTTTTCTCCGGGAACCAGGTAAGGCGCTATGTCAACCACGTCGTAATACGTCTGTCCCGGTGCTGGGCCGCGTTTGAGTCCTCCTTCAAAAACAACCAGACTGTCGTTTATCCACATCCAGTACTTGGAGTCGGCTGCTATGCGGGCTTTGAGCGTTTCTGGCACTTTGTCCAAATTGACTTCCTTACGGTATATGAGCCAGGTGTTTGGCGTACCCTGTGCGCGGTCTGTCGTTATCCACCGTCCTTTCCATGACGGCAGGTCTTTTCCGTTGTCCGTACCGGCAGCATGTGCGGCCGGGAGTGACAGGAGCATTATCAGCGAAATGAAAAATATCCGTTTTATAGCCATATGTTCCGAGTTTTTTTATTGGTTTATATTCTTTTACCGTGTATTGCCGCAGGTTGATGTTCTTTTTTTCCGGAAGCATCCTGCTTAATGATGACCTTTACGCCTTCCGGGGCTTTCACATCGGATTTTACGCTTCCGTCCTGCATTTTTTCATGCCGCACGTTTATAACCCCGTACGGCGTCGGGAAAGTTCCTTCGGCCCATTGCAGACTGCCTAGGTGTGGTTCTATTTCCACCGCGGCAAAGCCGGCTTCCAATGGCCGTACGCCAAGCACCCAGCGCGATAACCACGATGTCGGTCCCGATGCCCATCCGTGACACAGACTGTGGCGGAAACCTGTGTAACAGTACGCTCCGTAGTCTCCGTGTATATCCTTTTTACCGTCCGGTACCGGACTGTCTATCCTGGCCGCGTTTTCGAGCCATGCTATGTCGAAGTCCTCCCAGAATGTCGTAGCGCCAACAGAAAGCATTCCGCCCCAGTATGTGCGCATGATGTCCATCGCCGTATCGAACTGTCCGGCCATAGCCAGCGCGTCGAGCATGTAGTATCCGTAAAATGTGGAGAATCCTTTTGCGCCTCCACGTGAAATAAACCGTTCGGCAGCCGTTTCCGCAGGCATCACTCCGGACATGGCCAGAAGGGCCGCGGCCTGTTTGTTTCCTGGAGTGTAAGGCTCCGATTTCGTTTTGAGCAGCGATTTTGCCAGTACGGATGCCGCTTTACGTGCTTTTACAGCCGTTTGTGCACATTCTTTTGCCAGAGAGTCGTCGCCGAGCAGGGAGCATAACTGCGCTCCGGCATCGAGAGCCATGATCGTCATAGCCTGAAGCCCGGCGTCGACAGCTGCCTGGTTTTCGCTCGAAGGCCAGTCGAGAAACCGGGTACCGCCGGTTTTTTCACGTCCTTTTTCGTCCGTCTGCGATATTACCTGCTTTAAAAGTCCTTCGAGGTATTCGCGTTGTCCGGAAAGGTATTCCTTGTCGCCGGTGTAGAGATACCAGTCGCGCTGTATGATTATCCACCACAGCGAGTACGAACCGATACCATTCATCCAGCCGGGCAGGGGAGTGGTCTGCTTCACCAAGTCCATGCTCCGGTTTACCACGTCCTGCGCTCCGAATACCGTGGCTACGGTCATCACTTCGGGATGAAGGTCGCCCATCCATACCAGACGGTCGCGTTTTATACCGTCCCAGAGGTAGTTTTGCATGTTCAGGTGCACCGTGTAGGCCCCGGTGTCCCATATTTTGTTCAGAAGCGTGTCGCTGCACCTGAAATGCCCAAGGTACGGGATGTCGCGCATCACCGATACCGCGCTTATTTCCTTGAGCTGCAATTCAGAATCATCGTCCAGAAGGTCTATACGTGCAAAACGGAAACCGGACAACCCTGTTTCCGCCACACCGAGCCATGGCAGGCTCATTTTAAAGTCCCTCATCGCATGGTCGTTCGTAGCGCCGTTTTCACCTGCGTTGCTCATTGCCTCGGAAACGGATTCACCGAAGCGTATCCTCACGTTTACCGGTTTTTGCCCCCTGGGCATGCCTGTGACTATCCTCAGTCCGCCATGCAGTTCACGCCCGAAGTCCAGCAGTATTGCAGGATGCGACCCGCCGGTACTTTTCATAACGCACATGTTGCGGTTCGACAGGTCGGCCTGTCCGTTTCCGGGTATGAGCAGGTTGTTTGCCCCGCGGATATAACTGCTGTCCTGCATCCATACGATACGTGTGGGAGGCAGGTATTGCCTTGTACGCCGGTCCGTTTGCTGTGCGCAAGCCGCACTGCATAGTACGGTCAGAAGTATAAATGTGAAAAATCTCGACATATTTGTTTTTTAATAGTGGTACGGTATGGACAAATGTTCCGGCAACCCCGCGCATGTGTCCGTAGCCGTGCGTTATACTGTTCGGAAAAGATTTCTCTGCCGCCGTCACTCTTCCAGATGGCTGTCCTTAAGGCCGAATGCCGGGACTAACCCTTCGAGTTGCCCGGTTGTCATGCCTTCCGGTTCAAATCCTGCCTGACGTGCGCATAAGTATATCTGGGCCGATTTATTCAGCGTGTCGATCACATCGAAACAGTCTATCACGTCGCTCCCGGTGGCCAGTATGCCGTGTTTTTCCCAGAATACCACGTCGTGGCGTTCGAGCCGTTTTATCGTGGCCCGCGCCAGGTCCATCGTTCCCGGTATCTCGTACGGCACTATTCCCAGTCCGCGCGGTACGATGATGCGGCATTCGGGTATCATGCTCCACAGCATCCGCGTTATCGCCGCTGAATTCAGGTACGGAGTGCAATGCGTCAGCGCCACCAGTTCCGTAGGGTGGGTGTGGAGCACCACTTTGCTCTCGCGGCCTATCGAGCGCAGATAATTGTGCATCGAGAGGTGAGAAGGCAGTTCCGAAGTTGGTTTTACCGGTTGTTCGGCTATTATTTCGTAGTATGTGCCATCGGGGGAAATGCGTATCAGCGAGCCGTTTTCCATAGGGCTGCGTGATACGTAGCGCATGCGTTTTCCCGTACCCGTCACGTAGAAGATATTGCCTTTGAGCGATTCCATAGCCTGCGGGAGTTCCACTGCTGGGGCTATGGCACGGGCGGTCTTTTCTTTTTCGCCGGTAATGTCAGTCAGGTTTACCGATATGTTTCCGCCGTTGTATTCGGCCCATCCGCGTTCCCACAGGTATCCTGCGGTTTCGGCAATGCGACCTATTTCGGCCGTGAGTTTTTCGTTTTCTAAAATCGTTTTCATATTGTTTTTAAAATGTACTTGCATTTGTCACAGCAGGTTAGGCAAAAGGAGCGACAACACCAGAATGCACATTCCGGCCGCGAGCACCAACGCCGTTTTTTTGCCCGCACCTTTCCATTCTTTGAGGACTATACCCCAGAAATTGCTGAATATCACGTTGAGCGACATCAGTATGCTCCATGAGAAAGCGAGCATAAGCGGAGAATCCGAGAAGTAACTCTTGCCCATGCCCAGCCCGAAGAACTGAGAATACCACAGCACCCCGGCCAAAGCGCAGAAAATCACGTTGTTGGCCAGTACGTCAGTGCGCAGGTAATCGCCGCCCGTTTTGTTCTTTATGTTCTGGAATATGCAGTAGGCGGCGTTCGTTACGAAGCCTCCCATCGTTACCAGCAATATCACGGGGTTCAGGGCGAAAAGCTCGTTCGCCCCGCCGGCTTTTGCCGCTTCCAGGATAGGAGTCCCGGATTCGAGTCCAAGGTTGAAGCACGCGCTCATAACACCTGCCAGAAGAGCTACCAGAAGACCTTTCGTCAGGGCGAAGTCCTTGACTGCGGCCTTCTTTTCCTCCTCGCTCATATTGCGTGCGCGCAGGCTTCCGGCATATCCTATCACAGCAATGCCCGCTATCGTAACGCTCGTGCTTATCAGCAGTACAAGACCTTGTCCGTGCAGCAGGTCGGCCCCGCCGAATAACGCCGGCAATAACGTGCCGAACGCTGCACACGTACCCAGCGCAATGCTTTGTCCGAGCGCCACGCCCAGATAACGCATGCTAAGTCCGAAAGTAAGTCCTCCCACGCCCCACAACATGCCGTAAACCACCGAGCCTAACGCGCCTCCGGCAGACCACAGACCGCACAGACTTCCGCCCTCCGGTATGGCCAGCAGTGCGCCCAGAAGCGGGAATATGAGCCATGCGAATATGCCCTGTACGAGCCAGAAACTCTCCCAGCTCCAATCCTTTACTTTTTTGATGGGTACGTACGAACTGGACTGTCCGAAGCTGCCCACCGCTATGATAAGGAGTCCTATCAGTATTTCCATGATTTTTATTTTACAGTTTTGTTAATACGTGAAAATCACGCTGCCGTCATCCGGCTTCAGTTTTTGTACGTGAAAATGGTCAGGTGAGTTAGCGTTTGGAGGTTACCTCGCGTTCGTATTTTTCTATTTCGCCGATGAACGATTCTCCAACCGGCGTTTCCTTCATCTGGCAGTACATGTCCCACACGGCGTTCCAGGGCAGGCTTTTTGCTTCTTCCTGAAGTGCCAGACGTTGGAAATAACGCCCTTGTTCCTCGTATTTTTCCAGAGCGGCGCGCGGTTCCAGAAGCGCCTGCATGAAGGCTTTCTGCGTGGCGCGGCTACCTATCACGTAGGCGCCTATGCGGTTTATGGTAGCGTCGAAGTAATCCAGGCCGATATGTACGCGGTCCAGGGCGTCGCAGCGGATTATCTCGCGTGCCAAATCCAGCAGGTCGTCCGAGAGTATAACCACATGGTCGCTGTCCCAACGTATCGGACGGCTCACGTGCAGCATTATCTCAGGGGTGAAAAGCAACAGCGAGGATACTTTGTCTGCGATGCTCTCGGTAAGGTGGAAATGTCCCGTATCCAAAGTTACGATCTTGCCTTTTTTCGCACCGTACCCCAGATAAAAGTCGTACGAGCCGACAGTGTAGCTTTCGAGGCCTATGCCGAACAGTTTGGCCTCGATGCAGTCTTTCATGTTGTCGTATTTCTTTTCAAAAATTTCGTCTAGAGACTGTTCGAGTATACGGCGGTATTTCAATCGGTTGGCAGGGACTTCCTTGCTGCCGTCGTGTATCCACAGGTTCATCATGCACGGGTCATCCTGATATCGCCCCATCTCTTCGCTTATGGCGCGGCAGCGTTTTGTATGTTCCACCCAAAACGAGCGTATGCCCTTGTCGGGATTGGCAAGTGTCAGATCGCCGCTTTTCGGATGCGAGAACGACGTGCTGTTAAAATCCAGCTTCATTCCGTTTTCCCGCGCCCACTGCATCCAGCTCGCGAAATGTGCGGGTTCAACCTCGTCGCGGTCCACTTTTTTGCCTCCGAAATCTCCGTATATCTCGTGGAGGTTCAGCCTGTGGCTGCCCGGTATCATTGACTTGGCTTTCAGAATGTCGGAGCGCAGCTCGTCGATGTTGCGCGCCCGTCCAGGATAATTGCCGGTCACCTGTATTCCCCCTGAGAGCGAGCCGCCCTGGTTTTCAAATCCCGTCACATCGTCAGCCTGCCAGCAGTGCAGCGACAGGGATATTTTGTCCATTTTTTCCAGCGCCTTGTCCGTATCCACGCCTACTGCGGCGTAACGTTCGCGTGCGGATTTGTAAGCTGCGTTTATGTTCTCTTTTTTCATATTTTGTAACAGTTTTATAATTATATTTTTTTGTTTACGTCTTATTTGATCAGGCAATATCACCGGATGTTAGTTTTTCCAGGCATGAATGTTTCCGTGGGTACGCATCGGGCTATCAGACGGCGCATTTCGTTCCTGTCCGTAACGATGCCTGCTGCCTTTGCCTGCACCATGCAGTTGCCTATGGCCGTAGCCTCAGAAGGGCCGGCAACCACAGGTATGCCGATGACATCCGCCGTCATGCGGTTTAAAAGAGCGTTTTTCGAACCGCCGCCTATCACGTGCAGTTTTTCGATCGGGAACGGGGCCATTTCTCGCAGGATATCCAGCACCTGCCCGTAACGCCTTGCCAGGCTTGAAAATATGCATCGTACGTACTGGGAGTGGCTCTCCGGCGGTATTTGCCCATTTTGCGAGCAAAATGAAGCTATGGCAGCCGACATGCTTTCGGGGTTTGAAAAACGGGTGTCGTCAGGATTTACCGTGGATGTAAAGCCTGGTTCCGATTGCGCCATTTCCACAATCTCCGGGTACGAGTATATGAATCCGTCCTTTTCCCATTCCCGGCGGCACTGTTCGAGCAGCCACATTCCGGTTATGTTCTTAAGGAAGCGCGTCGTACCTTCTATGCCTCCTTCGTTGGTGAAGTTGTGGCGGAACGAAGCGTCGTTTATTATCGGTTCTTCGGTTTCGATACCCATAAGGCTCCATGTGCCGCTACTAAGGTACGCAAAGTTAGGTCCTTCGGCTGGCACCGCCGCTACGGCCGAAGCCGTGTCGTGTCCTGCCACAGCAATCACAGGCACTTTGCCCACACCCGTCTGTGCTGCTACGGCGTCGGTCAGTGTGCCGACCGGTGTCCCTGGCATGACAACCTGGCCCAGTAGGGACGGTTTTACTCCCGCTCCTTCCAGCAGCGATGCCTCGAAACGTTTTGTGCGAGGGTTCAGCATTTGGGATGTGGATGCGTCAGTGTATTCGCAAACCATATTTCCTGTAAGCATGTACGAGAGCAGGTCGGGGATGAAAAGTATCATCTCCGCGCTTTTCAACGGCGAAAAACCTTCGCGTGTCATTGCCGACAACTGATACAGGCTGTTGAAGTTCATAACCTGTATCCCGGTAAGCCCGTAAACCGTTTCGCGTGGTATTTTTGCGAAGAATTTCTCCGGTTCGCCTTCGGTGTACGGGTCGCGGTAGGCTCGCGGAAGGCCGAGTATGGTTCCGTCCGGTCCTATGCAGCCGAAATCCACCCCCCATGTGTCTATTCCTATCGAATCGAGTGCTATCCCTTCGCGGGCGCATGCCCTAAGGCTTTCTTTGAGAGATGAGAAAAGGCTGAAAATGTTCCAGTAGTGCCGTCCGTGTATTTCCAGCATGTCGTTGGGAAAGCGGCTTATTTCGCGCATTTCAAATTTGACACCGTCCAGCGTGCCTATCACCGCGCGTCCGCTTGTAGCGCCGATGTCGAACGCTAAAAAGTTATGCTTCTTCATTGTAGCAGTTAAATAGTTATACGGTACGGACAAATATATAGGTTAATAGAGTATATTTGTTTTCTAAAATGATTTAATAAGTTTCATTTTTGACACATCGTATATATGGAAAACAAAGGAAACAGCCGTCTGAGTTATCTCACTATAAGCCCTCAGGACGAAGGGTGGGGGACTGTGGTGACGACGGTCGGCTGCCAGTTCGTTCCGCCGGGAGCGCATTATCCGCTTACCAGCCACCCAGACGATTATAATTTCAATCCGCGCGACGGCCGCGTGCTCAGGGAGTACCAGCTCGTATACATAACGCGCGGAGAAGGTATTTTCGCTTCGAGTTCGTGCCGCAGGCAGAAAGTGTCGGCCGGCAGCATGATACTTCTTTTCCCCGGTGAATGGCACGATTATTATCCCGATCCTTCGACCGGATGGGACGAATACTGGATAGGTTTCCGCGGAGCGTATGCGGACAGTCTGGCCGGAGGCGGATTTTTCTCACCTTCGGAACCTGTACTGAAAATAGGGGTCAGCGCTACGCTGGTAGGGTTGTACGAGGACGTTATGGGTTTCGCTTTCCGTGAAAAACCCGGCCATCAGCAGGTTATTTCCGGTATAGTGTACGATATGTTAGGGCGGGTTTATTACAAGGCAAGGAACAATTCTCTGTCCAATACTCCGGTTGCGGACAGGATAAATGCGGCGCGGCTGATGATGAAAGAAAACGCCGAGTCGCCGCTTTCCCCGCTTGAGATAGCCTCGCGTCTTGGACTCGGTTATTCGTGGTTCCGCCGTGTTTTCAGGCAGCATACGGGCGTTTCTCCGGCTCAGTATCAACTTCAGCAGCGTTTCCTCCGGGCGAAAGAACTACTCACGAGGACGGGTATGAATATATCGGAAATAGCTTACCGGTTAAAATTCGAAAACGCGGGTCAGTTTTCCACGTTTTTCCGAAGGAAAGAGGGAGTGACTCCGTCCGAGTTCCGTAAGAGGCATCACTGATTGATATTTTGTCATGCTGTATATGGATGCTCGCCGGATAAAAAAGGCGCAGGGCATTAGCCCTGCGCCTTTCGGTTTTATGGAGTAATATCCTTGCGCTACGATTCCGGAACGAACGAAGCGGCCAGATATTCGCGGTTCATGCGTGCGATGTTTTCCAACGAAACGCCTTTCGGGCATTCCACTTCGCAGGCTCCTGTGTTGGAACAGTTTCCGAAACCTTCGTGGTCCATCTGCTGAAGCATGTGTTTCACGCGGCGCGCAGCTTCGGGACGTCCCTGAGGCAGAAGCGCGAACTGCGAAACTTTTGCGCTCATAAACAACATGGCGGATGCGTTGGGGCATGCTGCAGCACATGCTCCGCAACCGATGCACGACGCTGCTGCAAAAGCGCGGTCCGCATTCTCTTTCTTGATCAGGATGGAGTTTGCATCAGTCGGATTTCCGCTTGTGTTTACGGAAATGAAACCTCCGGCAGCCTGTATGCGGTCGTATGCCTTGCGGTCCACCATCAGGTCTTTGATAACCGGGAAAGCCTTTGCGCGGTACGGTTCGATGTAGATGGTATCGCCGTCCTTGAACTTGCGCATGTGGAGCTGGCAGGTCGTCACGCGGCGC
>CDZK01018709.1_pt1 | contig 14751 bp, 9 predicted proteins | sample 557401 | NCBI WGS metagenome assembly CDZK01 (sample SAMEA3182108, study PRJEB8094) | gut metagenome | biome: human; feature: gut; material: Stool; isolation source: human stools | place: Canada | collected 2013-04-25 | reverse complement strand
GTATATTACTGCGTGCAGCTGATTTCCTCACCAAAAACGGTAAATGTGAAAACAGAGCCCACGCTCAGAAAATTCCAAAGCGTGGAATATTACCGCGAAAACGGCATGTACAAATACACCATGCCGAAAACATCCACTTTCGCTAAAGCGCAGCAACAACTATCGCAGGCGAAATCCAAAGGGGCGAAAACGGCATTCATCGTAGCTTTCAGGGACGGAAAAAAAATAGACACGGCCGCCGCACGCAAGCTTACCGGGGAATGAACTCCGATATTCGGCTCTTTTTCCCTACCTTTGCCGGATAGATACAAAGAATATATTCACAACAAAACATACGATACGTTTTGAAACTCAAAAGAGAATTTAAAATAGGGCTTATCAGTTTCGCCATACTCGTGGCATTCATCTGGGGGTATAATTTCATAAAAGGACGCAACCTGTTCAGCCCCAACTACCATTACTATGCTGTCTACCCGTCTTCCGGAGGACTGCAATCGGGCCGCCCTGTCAAGATAAACGGCGTAACGGTGGGGCTTGTGTCGGACATCAAATTCTCGCAGGAAAGCCTCGGACGCATCATAGTACGCTTCGAGGTGAAAAAAGAATACCGTTTCACCAAAAACTCGATAGCAGAAATAGCAGCCGGCGAAAGCCTGATGTCCGATGCCGAAATGAATGTCATCCTGATGCCAGGCGGCATGCTGGCAGAAAACGGCGATACATTGAAAGGATTGCAGAGCGGAGGGCTGTCCGACGTAATCAAAAACACCATAGGCCCGATAAAACACCAACTGGTCGAAACACTCGCAACGCTCGATACCGTCCTGACCGGCCTTAACCAGGTATTGAACGACAAAAACAGGGCCAACGTAGAAAAATCGCTGGCCGACCTGTCCGCTACGCTCGAAAATGCATCGAGCATATCCGAAAACCTCGATATGATGCTGCGCGAAAACCGCGAAAACCTCTCAGCCATAGCAAGCAACATGGCAAGCGGCACTGAAAAGATAAACACCATACTCGACTCGCTCTCCGCACAAGAAATATCGCAGAGCATAACCAACCTCAACCTCGCACTTAGCGACTTCAAAGACATAACAAGCCGGATAAACGCCGGGGAAGGCTCGATAGGCAAACTGTTGGCCGACGAAAATATGTACGACAACCTGGTGACAGCATCATCGTCGCTCAACGCGTTGCTGGCCGATATCAAAGCCAACCCTAAACGATATGTAAACGTCACCGTATTCGGCAAGCGCGAAAAAACACAAAAACAAATAGTAAAGGACTCCATCGCGGCACAACGCCTTAGGGAAAAAGCGCGCTGATATCCACACCGCCGTTTTTCCAATGCACCGACACAGACGCGCCGTAAAAACACCCTGCCGGGGCAACAACAATGGACGGAACAATCGCATATTCGGTTATCGGCGCGGCTCTGCTGGCCGTATGTATGTCGGCAGTACGGGCCGTAAGACTTTACCGCACGGTAACCTGCGGACGGAACGTCTTGCCCGCCGGGAAAAAATTTCATAGGATAAAACTTTTCCTTATCCGCGGAATACCATCGTCCACAGGCACATTTTTTGATAAAACGACACCAGCCGTACTGCATTCCGTCCTCGTACTGTCGTTTATCCTGATGGCGGCTGATTTTATCCTGACACTTACCGCCCAAGTCATACCGGCAATACACGGCGGCGGCTTAAGTGCGGCATTGGCGTTAGCCAATGCCGCACTCGCCGCCGCCGCAATACCGGCCGCCGCTATTTTTATCCTGCGCAGGCTATCGGGCAGAGTCAGCAGGTTCAACGCCCTCTCCGGGAAACAGAAATGCGATGCCTATACTATCCTGATACTGGAAATACTATCCGCAGGGACATTCCTGACATACCATTTCTCACGCGGATACTGGGGCCTTGCCCATTACATCCTCATGGCCTTCTTTCTACTGTATATCACATTTTCCAAGCACCTGCACATATTCTCCGCACTGCCATACATGATAATGTCCGCCGGGAAAAAAGCCTTTTCTCCGCCGGGAGTACCTGCCGTTACCGCCGCCATTGACATTATGGAGGGTCGAACAACAGAAACAACGGCACAGGACATGATCATGGGCGCACGCGACTGTTCCGACCTGCCCGGCACCTGCATAGCCGCATCGCTCGCCTGCACGGAATGCGGACGGTGCGACCAGGCATGCCCCGTAAATATGCTGCCCGGACAGCAACTATCCCCCCGCAATATAATGGCATCGGTACGTATAGCCTCAATGGACGGGAAATGTGCGAAACACCTGTATCCCCACTACGTAACACACGCCGAAGCCTTTTCATGCATATCGTGCGGAGCATGCGCCCAAGCCTGTCCCATAGGAATAGACCCGTTGGCCGTACTGCTCGAAATACGCCGCTACGCCACACTCGAAGAAGGTTCAGCCCCGGCAGAATATGTCCGGGCCGGACAGGCAACCGTCTCGTCCGGCAACCCATGGGGCTTTACAGGAGAAGAAACATAACATGTGACAAAATGTAACCATGGATAAAAACGCAATACCGCTGCTGAGCCGCCTTGCATCGGAAGGCAAAACAACCGAATACCTTCTTTGGTTCGGCTCTATGGGGCGTTTCGACAGAAACTCCAGAACCGACGCCACGTATTTTGCATCGCTGCTAGCACATGCCGGCGTCAGTTTTGCAACCCTCGGAGAGGAAGAATCGGACACTGCGGATGAAATACGGTACAGCGGCGACGAATACTCGTTTGAAATATGCGCCAGGCGGAATATAGCCACGATAGGCAAATACAACATATCTAAAATAATAACTCCATGCCCGCACAGCTACACCGCTTTTAAGAACTACTACCCAGCTTTTGGAGGGCATTATCATGTGTGGCATCACTCGCAGTTCCTGCTTAAACTGATAAAGGATGGACGGATAAAACCCCGGCCCGTACTGAGCGGGAAAAAAGTAACGTACCACGACCCTTGCCGTTTGTCACGCGCGGGCATCACCGACGCACCGAGGGAAATCATACGCCTTCTCGGCGGGGAACTGCTCCCTGTGAAACACGACGGGAAAAATTCCATGTGCTGCGGCGGAGGATCTTATCTCTCATCCACAGATATACCGCAAAAAGTAGCCTCCATGCGTCTTTGCGAACTGACGGCCGCCGGTGCTGAAATAATAATTACATCATGCCCCGTATGCCGGTCTATGTTATCGTCATCCGGCGGCACAACTATGTCGCAAACCGCCGTTACGGATATCTGCAGACTCATTCAGCCGGAGTAACCGGCATTTTTTCTTCCACTTTGTCGTAAAGTAAACCGGTTATGGCTTATATTTGCCGTATAAGTCATGCTACGGCATTAAAATCCGACAGCTTATGAAAAACTCCAATCTCACACTGCTATTACTACTATCGGCCCTGTTGCCCATAACCTCGGTTTACAGCCAAAACGCCGAAAAACAACGCCTCAAAGCCAACCTCGAAGAAGCCTTTTCCAAAAAAGAACCCAAGGCATCCGCGGCTGCGCCCCAGACTGCCGACGGGATACTCTACTACGTACAGGTGCTCTCGGCCGTAAAACCGATAGAAGGCACCGGTGAAAAGGCGCTCAGAGACTTCACTGACCTCAAATCATACCGGGAAGACCGCTATGTAAAATACTACACAGGCCCCGGAACGGATTACAAAAGCGCAAAGGAACTTATGAAATCGGTACATGCCAAAGGATACCCCACGGCATTCGTGATAGCATTTAAATACGGGATAAAAGTAGACATCAAAGACGCCCTTTCCGAACAGGGGCTGCAACCATAAACATACCGACACAACACACGACCGTGAAGATGAAACGGATTTTCAAATACGCTCTGGCCATAACTCTGGCCATGCCTTTGTACGCTGCGGCAGTCAACCCGCAGAAAGAATACGACAGAGCCCTGAAACACGAAATATCGGGACAGGATTCCGCAAAAGTAATGACTTTGGCAGAAAATACGCTGTCCGTAAACGGACCGGATATACCGCTCGAAGACCTTACTGCCGGGAAAATTTTTTATATGCGCGCCGCATCGGGAGTATTGCCGTCGTTCGAAAAATACATCCGCAAATATGCCGGGATAACACCCGTATCAAAAGCCGAACTGGGCAGGATAAATCATAAGGATGTACTTATAATCGGAGTACGCGACGCCAAAGACGCTTCAGCGTCATTACGCGGGATATCGTTGCCTGAATGCAAAATCATAATGGCCGTATTCGGGGCCAAAGAACGCAAAGCGCGTAAGACTTTCGGCCATGTAACCGAAAATATCGTCAGCTCCGAAAACACGGCGTTCTTTTCCCAAATAGCGGCGGCAGAAGCCATATTCGGTGGCCTGTCCGATGAAAATTCACCTGCCATAAGACTCGGTTACGGTTACCCCGAACAAGCCGGGATGTCCTCCGACAGCCTTTCGAAAATAGACGCCATCCTGCGTGAAACTGTCGAGTCGGGAGCCGCCCCAGGAGTACACGTACTCGTAGCAAGACACGGACGTGTGGTGTACGACCGTTGGTACGGTACTACGATGGGCAGCATGGACGGTTCCGCCCGTGTGGATGGCGATATGATATACGACATGGCTTCGGTGACAAAAGTCATGGCTACCCTGCCTTTCGTTATGAAACTGTACGAAGAAGGCAAGATAAAACTCGACGACCGTCTGGGCGACGTAATGCCTAAATTCAAGGGCACGAACAAAGAAAACATGCTCCTGAGCGACATACTGACACACCGGGCAGGGCTAAAGGCATGGATACCATATTACCTCCAGACTATCGACAGCACTACCCGCCCACTGCCGCAGTATTACCGCACCGTCCCCGACAGCATCTTCACCCAGAAAGTAGTGGACGGCATGTATGCCATAGGAAGCATCGTGGATACGATAGACCGCCAAATGATAGAATCCCCCGTAACGGACGACAAAAAATACGTCTATTCGGATTTCGCATTCTTCATCTTCCGCCAGATGGCCGAACAGTTCTACGGACAACCTCTCGACAGCCTTGTACAGAGCGAGCTCTACCGCCCGATAGGTGCATGGCGTTCGGGATACAATCCTCTTGAGCGTTTTCCGCAAAGCGAGATAGTGCCTTCCGAAAACGAAAAATACTGGCGTCACACCGTGGTCAGGGGTTATGTACATGACATGGCGGCAGCATTTCTGAACGGGGTATCAGGACATGCCGGGCTTTTCTCAACGGCGGACGACATGGCGAAAATGTCACAGATGTACCTCAACGGCGGCTCGTACGGCGGACGCCGCTATCTGCGCCCCGAAACCATAGACCTGTTCTCTTCGTGTTATTACTGCGACCAAGGCAACTACCGCGGCCTCGGATTCGACAGGCCGTCATTTTCCAACAAAATAATGGGTCCCAAGACATTCGGACACACAGGTTTTACCGGCACTGCGGTATGGATAGACCCGCAGGCCGACATGGTGTACATTTTCCTGTCCAACCGCACTTTCGACTCTATGAACAACAATATACTGTCTCGTGGGAATTTCCGTTCGCGGATACAGGCCGCATGTTACAGCGCTATCACTGACGGGGCAAAGGAATAAATGAATCTGAAATACTAAAAAATGGCAGACGATAACACCACGATAGTTTCAATAGACGCTCCGGGGGTAGGACAACGGCGCGAAGTGATACTCGACGATGTAAAACTAAAAATAGACCGGGGCGAATTCGTATACCTGATAGGGAAAACAGGTTCCGGAAAATCGACCCTCCTAAGGGTGCTGTACGGCGATCTGCCGTTGCGTACCGGCGAAGGCTACGTAGCCGGATTCAATTTGCGTGAACTGGACGAAGACGACATACCATATCTGCGCCGCCGCCTTGGCATCGTGTTCCAGGACTTCCAGCTCCTTTCGGACCGCAATGTTTACCAAAACCTGCATTTCGTCCTCAAGGCCACCGGATGGAAAGACGATTCCAAAATGAAGGAGCGCATACTCGAAGTCCTTAAAAGTGTAGGGATGGAAGGATACCAGGACAAATACACGTATCAGCTATCCGGAGGCGAACAGCAACGTGTTGCCATAGCCCGCGCACTTCTGAACAGCCCTGAAATAATCATAGCCGACGAACCAACCGGCAACCTCGACCCCAACACCTCGGCCGAGATACTGCGTCTGTTGCTTGATATAAACCGTGAGAACGGCACAGCAGTGATAATGGCCACACATGACTATGCCATGATATTGAAATTCCCTTCCCGGACGGTAAAGATAGAAGGCGGAACATTGCACGAAGTACACAGGAAAAATACAGCCGGATAAAAAAACTTTCTGAACATCATGGCAAACGGTTTTTTGTCATACCGCCACCGTGCGGGAAATTATTAAAAACACGACGTCAACAACAACAACATCGTGTATCAGTCCCACTATCGGATTACTTACCGTAAGACCTTAATTACTTGCGCAATAAAAAAGTCCCGCCTTTGGCGGGACTTTTTTATTGCGCTGATCGACGAATCCTACCTTTTAAGGTACATAGTCCGGCGCGAATATATATCATAGAACTGGTCGTCGTGCAGGTCTTCGATAAAAAGTATCGCCTCGCCTGTAGAACGCATCTCAGGACCAAGGTTCTTATTCACTCCGGGGAATTTATTAAAGGAGAATACAGGCTCTTTTATTGCGAATCCGTGGCGGTGCGGATTGAATTTGAAATCCGTCACTTTATTCACGCCCAGCATCACCTTTGTAGCATAGTTGACATATGGTTCCCTGTATGCCTTGGCAATGAAAGGAACGGTACGCGAAGCACGCGGGTTAGCTTCGATTATGTACACTATATCGTCCTTTATGGCGAACTGAACATTTATAAGACCTACCGTATGTAATTTCACGGCTATCGTCTTGGTATGGTCCACTATCTGCTGCATCACGAACTCGCCCAAATTGAACGGAGGCAGTACGGCGTTAGAGTCGCCCGAATGTATCCCGCAAGGCTCTATGTGCTCCATAACGCCTATTATATAGACATTTTCGCCGTCGCATATCGCATCGGCCTCGGCTTCGATAGCCCCATCCAGATAATGGTCTATAAGTATCCTGTTGCCGGGGATGTTTTTGTTCAGCTCTACGATGTGTTCTTCAAGTTCCTCCTCGTTTATCACGATTTTCATACCCTGCCCGCCAAGCACGTACGAAGGACGCACCAGCATCGGGAAACCTATTTCCTTGGCCATCTCGCGTGCCTGATCGGCTGTTTCCACCACTCCGTACTGCGGGAAAGGGATTTTAGCCTCCTTCAGAAGCGCAGAGAAACGCCCGCGGTCTTCCGCCAGATCGAGAGCATCGTATGACGTACCTATAATCTTTATACCGAAACGTTCCAGTTTTTCAGCCAGTTTCAACGCCGTCTGGCCGCCCAGCTGGACTATCACGCCTTCAGGCTTCTCATGGCAAATTATATCGTAGATATGTTCCCAGAACACAGGCTCGAAATACAGTTTGTCCGAAGTATCGAAATCAGTGGACACCGTTTCTGGGTTGCAGTTTATCATTATCGTCTCATAACCGCATTCGCGTGCCGCAAGCACTCCGTGTACGCAGCAATAGTCGAATTCTATACCCTGACCTATGCGGTTGGGTCCGGAACCGAGCACTATTATCTTCTTACGGTCGGTACGTATGCTCTCGTTGGCCGATATATGCTTGCCGTCTATCTCCATATCGTTCTCGAATGTGGAGTAATAATACGGCGTTTGAGCGGCGAACTCGGCAGCGCACGTATCGACGAGTTTCCATACGCGATGTATGTTCAGCGCCATACGGCGGTCATGTACCTGACTCTCCTTGCATCCGAGCAAATGGGCTATCTGGCGGTCGGCAAAACCTTTCATTTTAGCCTCCATAAGCACATTGCGAGGTATGGTGCCTATCGTATAGCCGGACACGAGTTTTTCGGTTTCCACCATTTCCTCGAACTGTTTGAGATACCACATGTCTATCCTGGTTATCTCATGTATCTTGCGCAGGGAAATGCCAATCTTTATGGCGTCGGAAACGGCCCATATACGATCCCACGACGGTTTTTTGAGCTTTTCCAGTATTACCTCCTGGTCTTTTATCTCCTTGCCGTCGGCCCCTATGCCCGAACGTTTTATTTCGAGCGACTGGGCAGCTTTCTGTATAGCCTCCTGGAAAGAGCGGCCTATGGCCATAACCTCACCCACGGATTTCATCTGAAGTCCAAGCGTGCGGTCCGCGCCGTCGAACTTATCGAAGTTCCAACGCGGAATTTTCACTATCACATAGTCCAACGTAGGCTCAAAAAGCGCCGATGTAGTCTTCGTTATCTGATTCTGGAGTTCGTCCAAAGTGTATCCTATCGCCAGTTTAGACGCTATCTTGGCTATCGGGTAACCGGAAGCCTTTGAAGCAAGCGACGAAGAACGCGATACACGCGGATTTATTTCTATGGCCACGATATCCTCGTTTTCATCAGGCGACACGGCAAACTGTACGTTGCAACCGCCTGCGAAATTTCCGATAGCGCGCATCATCCGTATCGCCATATCCCTCATCTTCTGGAATGTACGATCGGAAAGCGTCATCGAAGGAGCTATCGTTATCGAATCGCCCGTGTGTATGCCCATCGGGTCGAGATTCTCTATCGTAGTTATGATTATAACGTTGTCGTTCTTATCGCGCAAAAGCTCCAGTTCATACTCTTTCCAGCCCATCAGCGCCTTGTCTATCAGCACCTCGTGTATCGGCGAAGCCTCGAGCCCCCTTTGCAGCAGGTCTTCGAATTTTTCCCTGTCGTACACCAGCGAAGCCCCCGAACCGCCGAGCGTGAACGACGGACGTATGCACAGAGGGAAACCGAACTCCTGCGCTATCTCCTTGCCCTTGAGATAAGAACGTGCGATACGACACGGGGCCGTACCTACGCCTATCTTGTCCATCAGCTGACGGAATTGTTCGCGGTCTTCTGTTATGTTTATCGCATCTATATCGACTCCTATCAGTTCTACCCCGTATTTTTCCCAAATGCCTTTTTCCTGCGCCTCGATAGCCAGGTTGAGCGCAGTCTGTCCGCCCATTGTAGGCAATACAGCGTCTATCTTGTGCTTCTGAAGTATCTGTTCGATGGATTTCACGGTCAGTGGCAGCAGGTAAACGTTGTCCGCCGTTACCGGGTCGGTCATAATGGTAGCTGGGTTCGAGTTGATAAGGGTCACTTCTATACCCTCTTCGCGCAGCGAACGCGCAGCCTGGCTTCCGGAATAGTCGAACTCGGCAGCCTGGCCTATCACTATCGGGCCGCTGCCTATTATCAGCACTGATTTGATGTCTTCTCTTTTTGGCATTTGTAAAAAAGGCGGCCGCTGCCGCCGGTATTTTATTTAAGACTGAATTTGTATGAACGCTGTTTTATCCCATAAAAAAGGGGTGTTACTTAAAAAAGTAGCGCCCCTTTCTGTATTTTTCAATATCAATCCAAAGATAACATCCTTACTTTCTATGACGTACTTCACATGATACCGTAAGTTTTGCGCGGCCTTTGGCGCGGCGTGCGGCCAACACTTTCCTTCCGTTGGCAGTGGCCATGCGTTCACGGAAACCGTGCTTGTTTCTGCGTTTGCGGTTGTGGGGCTGGAATGTTCTTTTCATATCTTTTATTTTTTCTTATCGCAGGAAGAAGCTGATGTCTCCCGACATTTGACGTTTTTGTTCGTTATAATCCGGGTGCAAATATACAACTTTTTTACGAGCCTCCAATCCTTTGGACGTTTTTTGCCGAAAAGTTTTTCCGTCCCTGGCTTCAGGCACTTACAGTCTGTCGCGCTCCTCCTGGGAACCGCTTTCGACCTTCTTCACTTTGACGTTCTTTCCGGACTTGAAATTCCACCTGACGGAAAAACTCAGGTTCTGCGTTCCGCCGCCTTCCCTGTTGACCGTATGCTTGCGGTAGTTATCGCCGTAGGCATACATATCTAATTTCTGCCCCGTAATATTATAAACGTTGAGCGAGAACGTAAGACGGTTGTCCAAAGCACGTTTTACCACTCCCGCATTCAGATAAAGCATACCGTCGACGTGCATATTGCCTTCTACGCCACCGGTGTTGTAATATCCTGAAAAATCGGCGCTCCACCCTTTTCCGAACGTAAAACTGTTCTGTGCCGACACGCTCATATTCGTCTGATAATCCCTCACGCCCATATTGTCCTGGATGTAGTACTGGCCGTACAGGCCGGCGTTAAGCCCCCACCACTTCGTCACCTTGACAGGCGCGGAGATGCTCAACCCGAAACGGTCCTTACTGTCCATATTCACATGCTTGTAAACAGTCATATCCGGATTTTCAGGCGACTGCATCACTATCTGACTTATCAACCCCGTATAATGACCGTATTCGGCCGTGACGCTGTATTTCTGGAAAAACACCCCGGTAACCGAATAACGGTTTATATACGAAGGGCGTATGTCCGGATTGCCTACTACGGCGCTGAACTCGCTAAGCGGTATTTCATACGGATTGAATATGCCGTAATAAGGGCGCGATATACGGCGCGAATAGTTAAGGGCGATGCTGTGCGCTTTTTCCTTACCGAACTGCCTCATAAGCGATACCGACGGGAAAAAGTCGACGTACGATTGCCGGTCTTCGCGTTCCATCGTCAGCGAATAACTGGAGAGCGACGTTCCTTCCACTCTCAGACCTATCGTTATCTGGTTGCCCCAGAGCTTCGTGTTCATCTTTCCGTAACCGGCCCACACCTCTTCATGATAACGGTAACGGTTGCTGCGGGAATCGTCATCGCGCCACTGACCATTGTCGTTGATACGGTAATAGCTGTCGCTGTTTATCGAACTGTTCGCATATTTCGCGCCGAAAGAATACGAAGTCGCAGTGCTGGTTTTTTTATCGAAATCGGCACGGACGGTATATACTTTGGTGTTCGAGGGTAAATCCTGGGTATAATTGTTACGGCCGGTAACATCCCCGTTGGCATCGTAATAAAACGCGTCAGAAAACAGATAACTGCCGCCTTTGCGGTCGGCGTAATCCGCTATGGCCTTGAACGAGGAACCGAGAGTATCGGTCTTTATCTTGTAAAAAGCCGTAGCGTAGAAATTACCGGTATTTTCCGCATTATCCATCGCACCCTTTACCGAGGAAGGTATGCCGGCAGTAGTCATATCCGTATTATTGACCGACGACATATTGCTATGATTATTGTAATACTCCACTTCCACACCGGCTTCGCTGCGTTCGGTTATGTCATATACTATACCCAAATCACCGTAATGGCTCTTGCTGCGGCCTTTCATATCGAACCCGGATACCTGCTTCGTATCGGACGAAAAGAACTCCGTTTCCTCATCCGTATCCATAAACGAGCCTCTGTCATTGTGCGAATAACGCCCTGTAAAACTCCATTTGTCTTTCTTATAGTTCAGGTTTGCCGATGGCGACCACCCCCAGTACTTGTTTTGCGAATACGACACGCCAACGGAACCGTTCATTCCTTCGAGCGCCTGTTTTTTAAGCGTTATATGCACCACGCCTCCGGCGCTGTCCGCCTCGTATTCCGCTCCGGCAGTTGGTATGACCTCTATTTTCACAATGTCTTCGGCCTTGAGAGTTTCGAGGTAATCGACCAGTTCCTGTCCGTTCATGCGCACGTCACGATCGTTTATCATCACACGCACATTGCTGTTGCCGTTTATGCTTATCGAACCTTTGGAATCGACCCATACTCCGGGAGCATATTTCAGGACGTCTTTGGTGTTCTTTCCCGCCACAAGAGGACTTCCCGCCAGGTTTATCACCATACGGTCGGCCTTGCGCTCGGTCAGTTTAGCCGTTATCACAACATCGGAAAGCATTTCCTGCGATTCTTCCAGCACCACCACTCCTATATCCGTATTACCCGCCAATGATATATCTTTCGTCACGGTCTTATAACCCATAAAGCTCATATTGAGCACATATTGCCCCGGCGCGCATTTTATGGAAAATACCCCGTCCTGACCGCTCGTGCCTCCGCATGCAGCCGAACCGTCGGCCTTGTGCAGCAACAACACATTGGCAAACGGTACGGGTTGCCCCTTAGCATCTTTCAAAGTTCCTTTCACCGTATAAAACGTCCCTTGCGCGAACGCTACCGGAGGCAATAGCAAACAAAAGGCAATAACGGCCAATACAATCCTTCGTGTCTTCATTTCTTTCTAAAGTGTTTAATTGTGTTTACACAGGCTTTAGACTTCCATTTTAGGCAAAAGGTTACACGCCGAAACAAAAAAATCCCTTTATTTAATATTCATAGCGCAGAGTCCACACATTACCGGGCGATAAAAAAAATCCCGCCTCAAACAACCGCCCGTTTCAAACGTAGATAAGTATATAAAAAACAGAAGAAACTACAACTTCAGACACAAAAAAACGTCCGTACATGCACACACGTCATTTACGCACCAGGAATCACCCCGCGCGCGCAGTAACTGAAAAATATAAAACGGATCATATACCACTAATTGCCACTCCGGGTCCATACCGCTTTCTTCGGGCCTTGCCCGATAATCCCAACATAACGTGAACTAACAGCCCGCGTTAGATGTCCGGCCACCTATGTCCGGGCCAGCGACCTGGAAACTTATATTGCAGTATGTACGTGTTTTATCTGTCTTTCACGGCGCTTTAACCACAAAGATACCGCCAAGGAAGTTAACAGCATCAACGGCACTACATAAAAACTTGTCACAAAATAAGACAGCACCCCGAAAAATATTATTGCCACGGTATCCGCTATCAGTATCACCATCGTAGCTTTGGAATGCGAAAAACCGAAGCGCAGAAGATAATGGTGCGTATGCTGCGTATCGGGCGACATCGGTGAACGCCCTTCGAGCATCCTTATTATGAAAACCCTCAGCGTATCGTACATCGGGTACATCACCAACACACAGCCGGCCGCCACAGCACCCTTGAACTTCAAAGGATCCGACGGATCCAGGGCAATGTTTTGGTTTATGAACTTTATGGCGCATATAGCGCTTATCATACCGATAAAAAGACTGCCAGTGTCGCCCATGAAGATACGTGCCGGAGCCCAGTTATAGCGCAAGAAAGCGGCGAGCGCACCGACTATCGACGAACACAATATGGCGAACGTCTTGTCCCCGCTCAGTACGAACCACAAAGCGAAAAACGCCATCGACACGATACCTATGCCCCCTGCCAATCCGTCTATCCCGTCTATCAGATTGAATGCGTTGGTAACCACTATTATCGTGAACACCGTCACCGCATACGACACGCCCGAAGGCAGTCCGTACACTCCGAAAAAACCGAACAGGGAATCTATCCTTATACCCGACATATACACCAGCGAAGCCACTATTATCATCACGAAAAGTTTACGGCTGGCCCGCAAATCGATAGCATCGTCTGTAAAACCAAGGAGAAACATCACGGATATGGCGCCTATCACATACCTGGTCTGCATATTCATCTCCACATTGTCCCACATTATGGCCAAAGTGGACATTATGGCGATAAAAACACCCGTACCGCCCATCGTCGGCACTATTCCTTTGTGTATTTTCCGCCCGCCGCCCTCGTCTATCACCCTAAGGCGGACGAATAACTTTATCAAGAACGGTGTCAGCAGCAGGCATACGACGAACGACACCGCAACGGATAGGATTATATCCATAAATAGAGCGTTATCCGGATTAGAGAATATTCACGTTGTATATCCATTCAAAAGTAATTATATTATCGGATAAAAAAAAGCAAAAGGTATATATATTATAATATTATAAATACTATTTACCCATGAAAACACATTTTACCCCCCTTTTTTGAAAATATAGCCTTAAATACCATATCTTTGCGCATGTTAAAACATATTGTCAGCGAACATAGCCGGCAAGCATTTTCACAAACAGCATTCTGCCGCAGGCGAACAGTTCAACCCGCAGCACCCTGCCGTTTAAACTTATTATCCGGCCTATTGCGCCGGCATTACGGCACGTCACTCGAAAATTATTTATATTAAAAATGAAAAAATCTTTATTACTGCCTGCGTCCATGATACTTTTCGCCATGGCCGCATGCGCACCAGGACAAAAAAACGACAATGCCATGGGACTCGACCTTACGGACATGGACACCACGGTTGCTCCGGGCGAGGACTTCTACCTCTACGCCTGCGGAGGGTGGATGAAAAACAACCCGCTCAAAGGCGAATACGCGCGCTTCGGCTCGTTCGACCAACTGCGTGAGAACAACAAGGAACAATTAAGGACTCTGGTCGAGGAGCTATCCTCAAAACAGAACGAAAAAGGCAGCGTAGCACAGAAGATCGCCGACATCTATAACATGGAGATGGACAGCGTACGCCGCAACGAACTGGGCTCCGCGCCAATCAAAGCCGACATCGAGGCCATTGAAGCCATCAAGGACAAAAAAGACCTCACCCTTGCCATGGCACGCATGCGTAAGAACGGCATAGGCACATTCTTCGGTGTTTACGTCGGAGCGGATGCCAAAAACAGCTCCATGAACATCGTCGACATATATCAGGGCGGCACCAACATGGGCGACCGCGATTATTACCTCGGCACGGACGAATCCACTCAGAAAATACAGCAGGCATACCGCCAATATATACAGAAACTGTTCACACTCGCCGGTTTCAGCGCCGAAAGG
>CDZK01008579.1_pt1 | contig 14802 bp, 8 predicted proteins | sample 557401 | NCBI WGS metagenome assembly CDZK01 (sample SAMEA3182108, study PRJEB8094) | gut metagenome | biome: human; feature: gut; material: Stool; isolation source: human stools | place: Canada | collected 2013-04-25 | reverse complement strand
CGCCGCTTTTTGCTATCGTTGCGTTCGCCCTGAATCAGAATTCCAGCCTCATTCCGTAAGGTACGCGTGCCATAACGCGGGCTTCTTTAACCTGCGAAGCATCCCTGGCCGCCTTGTACATCTGGAACATGTCGTTGCCCACAAGAGCCCTGACACGTGCATCGTCTGTTTTCTGACCGCCGCCGAGCATTTCCAGCAATTGATCCATCGACGAAGGGAACTTCGGATATTCATCCACCGAATAGTCCTCCAGCCCGGCCAGCTCTGCCGCCTTTTCCAGAGCATCGTCCATACCTCCGAGTTCATCCACAAGACCTATTTTCAATGCCGAAACACCGCTCCACACACGGCCCTGCGCTATCGAATCGACAGCCGCCACACTCATTCCGCGGCCATCGGCAACACGGGAGAGGAACTGTGCGTAAGTTTCCTCCACGCTCTTCTGTATTATCCTGCCCAATCCGTCGCTAACCGGCGTAAAGAACGTAGGATCTGCGGAATTAGGATACGTGGACACCGCATCGGTCGTTATACCGTGGCCGGCCGCCAGTTTCTTTATATTCGGCACATAACCGAAAACACCTATCGAACCCGTAAGGGTAGTCGGCTCTGCAAAAATATAATCGGCATTGCACGAAATGTAATACCCGCCGGAAGCCGCATAGTTGCCCATCGACACCACCACTGGCTTGTCCTTTTTGATATCCTCTACCATCTTCCATATATTGTCCGCCGTAAGGGCAGCGCCTCCGGGAGAGTTAACCCTCAGCACCACAGCTTTTACGCGGTCGCTCTTGGCCGCCTTGTCGAAAGCCTTGCGCATAGCCTTTTCGCTTATCTGGCTGGCCTGTCCTTTTCCATACACGATTTCACCCTGGGCGTATATTACCGCAATGCGGTCTTTCGGGGCCGGGGATTTTTTACCGTCTTTCGGAACCGGCATATAACGAACATAATCGGAATATTTCACACGGTTTTCCGCTCCGAGGGAATCCTTTACGAAATCCCGGAACTGGTTTTCATACATCAGACTGTCCACCATCCCGTTTTCCAACGCACCGGATGCCGAATAACCCACTCGGTTGGCAGCGATATAGTCCATCTGTTCTCCCGTCCACCCGCGCGATGCGGCCATAGCCGACGACAAAGTATCCCAAACGGTAGTGATCAATTCACGGCTCTGCAAACGGTTGGCCTCGCTCATCTTATCGGCCAGAAAAGGCTCCACAGCGCTTTTGAACTTGCCAACGCGGAATACCTGCACTTCTACTCCGTACTTATCCTCGAAACCTTTGTAGAACATGTTGGTCATCGACAGCCCTTTCACGTCTATCATACCGTTCGGATTGAGGAAAAGGTGCGTACCTGCGCTCTTGAGCGCGTAATCTCCCTGCCCGTAAAGGTTGGCATACGAAACCACGAACTTGCCCGATTCCTTAAAATCGAGTACAGCCTTGCGTATGGCTTCCAACTGCGCCAAGCCCCCTCCGAAGCCCTCGCCCTCGAACACGATACCCTCGATCTTGTCATCATCCTTTGCCCTGGCTATCGCTTCGGTCAGTTCCCTCAGACTTATCGGTTTCGCTATATCGCCGGCCATAGCCGAAAATGAAGTGAAAATGGCCATAGGATCTTCCACTGCCTTGTCCATTATCGGCGCGCTAAGGTCTATAACCAACGCGCTGGACTGTTTTACCACCACAGGCGGCTCGGAATTCATGCTCGACGATATTGCCGACACAAACCCTATGAACACCATAAAAGGCAGCACCATCAGAACTATTCCCGCCAACAGTGCGGCGAAGAACATTTTAAAAAATTGTCCCATATTTTCTATTTGTTACGTTATTTATACAATAATATCCTGTCATCCTCAAGCTTAAGCGCAACAGCAGACCATCGCCGGCGCCCTGCCGCTATATACATTTATAAAACTCCCCCGGACGCCGACATGAGCCAGGGGAGATATTTTCATGCATGTGAACGATTATACTACCGGACTTAAGGTTTTTATTTCCTCAGGTTGTCTATCATCACCGGACGGCCCAACGGAGGACGGTCCGCATCGAAACCTCCAAACGTTTCCCCGCTGCGGCGGGAATTGCCGTTGGCCACATTCGGATCTTTCCTGTCTATCTTCTTGAACTCGCTGAACGGGAATACATAATTGTCATTGCCTGCATTTCCCGAACTGAGTTTCATTATGCGGTGTATGATGGCATATCGCGAAGGCCCGTTGAAATACGAACGGTTGTCTATCATGCAGCTTATCTGCTCCGGACGCCAAACCCCCATCGTACGGGTATCGCCGCCTTCGTAAGCTCTCACTTCAGGATATCCGCCGTCATCTATGAACGCCTTCCATTTTATAGTTGAAAGGTCATCGGTCAGCGAAAGGTTTTTATATGCCTCGTAATTCTTTTCCCAATATTCGAAGGAGGCTTTTTCTTCTGCGGTCATAGGCGGAGTGCTGGCATATGAGTATTCATCGCCCAGTTTTGCAAAGCCGTGTCCGCCAACCTCGTGCCGCAGCGTAGGTTCATAGGCATCGGACATCGGGCACATGCCTATGCACGCCCCCGACCCCCAGAACGAACACGTACCGGCATAGCGTTTGTCGTTTACCACCACGATTATCACGCAGTTGTTGATAGGGTTGGCTTTGTTGGTTATTGCGCCGTACCAATATCCCTGAGGGTCCGTCGTCACATCGTCGCCAACCTTCATGCCTGGCACCATACGAGCGTATCTGAAACACTTGACATAGTCGCAGGACATGCCGGTCGAATAATTATTTTCTTTTGTAAACGTCGTGCTGAACGAAGTATTCGGCAGGAAAGTCTGATAATTGTTTTTCTGGCTTCCGTCATGTCCGAAACCGTATTTGCCGCCGCGCTGCTGGCTCTCGGAAACTACGGCATACACATTGAACTTGGTCCTGTGGCTCCTGTAAGGCTCTATATCGAAGAAAGCGTCGGTCGCAGCCTCGGCGGCCCTGTCAAAAACACCGCCTACCGTAAGGTCTTCCTCGATAAACCCGTCGCCCAGTATTATCACATTTATAGCATTGGGCGATTCGGTGTTCTTTTCCATCACCATCACTTCTCCCTCTGAACGCACTTCTTCATTATTGACAGTAAAACTAACCACAGGGCTGGTGGCCTCGCCGCCGTAACCATCCTTGGCCGTCACCTTCCAGTAATATTTTGCGCCTTTATCCAGTTTCGACTCAAAAACGTACGACGTTTCACGCGTATTGTAGCTGTCCCACGTCTGCTGGTCTTTGGAAACATAGAGGACATACGTTATCACATCCCCGTTGGCATCGGTCGAAGCCTCCCACGTAAACGTAGGCGAAGTCCTTACATCAGTAGCCTGGTCTGCCGGCGCAGTGGGCACGGGAGCCGTCGGCGGCACATTGTCCACGCCGCCCATCTTTACCGTTACCGGCACTGTCCCGACACTGCTGTTCACCTTCAATTCGGCCACCTGTACATCATGGCCGGTATTGGGGGTAAGCACCAGTTTCACACGGGCGCTTGTCTTGCCGCTGGTCGCACTGCCAGGGGTACACCAGGTATTGAAACCCGTAACATTCCAGTCCGTATTGGCCGAAATGTCTATATAGCCTTCCGTAGCGTCGGCACCGAACACCATCGTACGATCCGAAGTGACCTCTACGAACGGTTCGTCACCGCCTTTGGAACATGAAAACGCGAAGAGTCCCGCCATCACGGCGAACAAGTAAACTATTCTTTTTCTCATAATATTTTATACAATTTTTAACAAAAATAAAGCCTTTTGTGTTAAAGGCAACAATATGATCCCGCTATTTTGAATACTTAGGCATATATTTACATGAAAAACAACGAATTTGGGACAATGATAGAAAAATGTCAAAAAAAACGGCTTTTGTCTGAAATTAAGACAAAAGCCGTCCTTATACCATAGGCAATACGGATGCGCCGTATCCGGTCACAACCTCTGTTTTTTCGCCTCGATGGACAACGTCGCATGCGGCACGGCCAAAAGCCGTTCCCTGGAAATGAGCTTTCCGGTAACCCGGCATATACCGTATGTCTTGTTCTCTATACGCACCAATGCGTTGCGAAGGTCGCGGATGAACTTTTCCTGCCGCGCAGCCAACTGGGCGTTAGCTTCCTTGGACATCGTTTCCGAGCCTTCTTCGAAAGGCTTGAAGGTGGGCGAGGTATCCTCAGTACCGTTGCCGGCATGGTTCAAATACGTCCCGCGTATAATCTCAAGATCCCTTTCCGCTTTTGCTATCTTATCGAGTATCAGCGCTTTGAACTCCTCGAGTTCAGCATCCGAATAACGTTCTTTTATTGCATTTGTCTCCATAGCTCAAACGTGTCTTTTAATGTTAATAACCATTTTAATGTCGTCGAACTCAACCGTTTCACCGGCCGTGTTTTCCGAAAACGAAAGCTTCTGCGTCAAAGTTTCAGAGCAAATATAATCAATATTCGCTTCAATAGCCAACTTTACTTCTTCCGAAGAGTTAACGTCCACGTCTATCCTGTCGCTCACGTTCAGCCCGCTCTCCTTCCTCATATTCTGTATCCGGTTGACCACCTCGCGCGCTATGCCCTCGGCCTTCAGCGCCGCATCCACCGTAACATCCAACGCCACGGTCAGCCCGTCCTGCGAAGCTACCGCGCTGCCCTCGACGTCCTGCGTGGTTATCTCCACCTCATCGGACGACACGGAAAAAGTCCGTCCCCCTGCCTCAAGCGATATTTTCCCATCGCTCTCCAGCATCGCTATCTCCTGTTGCGTCATCTCCTGTATGCGCCCGGCAACCAGCTTCATATCGCGTCCGAACTTAGGGCCCATTTTCTTGAAATCAGGCTTTATCTGCTTTACGAACACGGACGGGTCGGAAATCAGTTCCAGCGCCTTAACATTCAACTCTGAAAGTATAAGTCCCTCCACTGCGCCGACCTGCGCCGCAAAATCGTCCGACAGGCACGGTATCATTATCTTGGAAAGCGGCTGGCGCACCCGCACGCGGCACTTCTTGCGCAGCGAAAGCCCCATCGAACATATCCTCTGCGCAAGTTCCATACGCTCTTCAAGCCCTTTGTCCACACGCGAGGCATCGTACACCGGAAAATCGGCCAGGTGCACCGAAATGCTCGCATCGCGCCCCGTCACCGCGTTAAGGTCGCGGAACAGACGGTCGGCAAAGAACGGCGCAACCGGGCTCATCAGCACCGACACCGTTTCCAGACAAGTGTACAACGTTTGGTAAGCCGACAATTTATCGTGGTCGTCGCCCGACTTCCAGAATCTGCGGCGCGAAAGCCGCACGAACCAGTTGGACAGATTCTCACACACGAAATACTGGATAAGGCGAGCGGCTCTTGTCGGTTCGTAATCGTCCAGCGCCTCTTCCACTTTTTTCACCAGCGTATTGAGTTCCGAAAGTATCCACCGGTCTATCTCGGCACGCCCGGCGTAATCTATATCGGCCTGCGAATACGTAAAGCCGTCCAGATTGGCATACAGCGCAAAGAACGAATACGTGTTGTACAACGTTCCGAAAAATTTGCGGCGCACTTCCTCTATGCCCTCCGTGTCGAACTTCAGATTGTCCCACGGCTGGGCATTCGATATCATATACCAACGGACAGCGTCAGGGCCGTATTTTTCTATCATTTCGAACGGATCGACGGCATTTCCCAGGCGTTTGGACATCTTCTGTCCGTTCTTGTCCAGCACCAGCCCGTTGGACACCACATGGCGGTACGCCACGGAATCTTTCACCATAGTAGCTATCGCGTGCAGCGTATAAAACCATCCGCGAGTCTGGTCCACGCCCTCGGCTATGAAATCAGCCGGGAAACCTTCTCCCGAATCTATCAGGCCCCTGTTTTCAAACGGATAGTGCCACTGGGCGAAAGGCATCGATCCAGAGTCGAACCACACGTCTATCAGATCCGCCTCGCGTCGCATCGGACGGCCGCTGTCGGAAACCAGCGTTATCCCGTCAACGAAATGCTTATGCAGGTCTATACGCTCGTAGTTTTCATCGCTCATATCGTCCGGCACGAAATCCGGGTAGGGATCCTTTTCCATAAACCCGGCCGCGACAGCACGCGCTATCTCGGCCTTGAGTTCTGCGGCCGAACCTATTATCTTTTCCTCTTTCTTATCCTCAGTACGCCATATCGGCAAAGGTATTCCCCAGTAACGCGAACGCGACAGATTCCAGTCGTTGGCCGAAGAGAGCCAGTTGCCGAAACGCCCCGTACCTGTCGAGGCCGGCTTCCAACCTATCGTTCCGTTGAGTTCGCTCATACGGTCGCGCACCTGCGGCACTTTTATAAACCACGAATCGAGAGGGTAATACAACACAGGCTTGTCCGTGCGCCAACAATGCGGGTAAGAGTGTACGTGCTTGGCTGCAGCGAAAGCCCTGTTTCCTTCTTTCAGTCTTATGGTTATCAGGACGTCGAGGCTCTTTTCAGGCTCCTGCCCATCGGCGTAATACGCATTTTTGACATACATCCCGGAAAATTCGCCCAGCCCATCTATAAAACGTCCCTGCAAATCAACCAGCGGCACCGGATTTTCGTCCTTGTCCAGCACCAGCATAGCCGGTATGCCTGCAGCTTTGGCCACACGCGCGTCATCCGCACCGAAAGTAGGGGCAATATGCACTATACCCGTACCGTCGGACGTTGTCACATAGTCGCCGGATATCACACGAAAAGCCTTGTCGGCATCCATATAAGGAAGGGCCAGCGGCATCAGCTGCTCATAACGCGCACCTACCAGCCGGCTTCCCTTCATCTGCCCGCACACCATGTACGGTATCTTTTTGTCTTCCGGTTTGTACGTCTGAAGATCATCCGCGCTTTCCGTCATGAAATACTTGCCTGACAGCACAGACGGGACGAGGTCTTTTGCCAACACCACATACTCAGGAGAGAAAGTGTATTGGTTGAACGTGCGCACGACCACGTAATCTATATCATCTCCCACCGCAAGGGCCGTATTCGACGGCAACGTCCAGGGCGTGGTAGTCCAGGCCAGGAAAAACACATCGCCTTCGTATTTCTTCAATTCTTCCGGCAAGGTATCCTTTACCGCACGGAACTGGGCCGTAACAGTGGTATCCGAAACGTCGCGGTAACAGCCAGGCTGGTTCAGCTCGTGGCTCGAAAGTCCCGTACCGGCCTTGGGCGAATACGGCTGTATCGTATATCCTTTGTACAAAAGCCCTTTGGAGTAGATCTGCGAAAGCAACCACCACACTGATTCCATGTACTTCGACTTGTACGTTATGTACGGGTGTTCCATATCCACCCAATAACCTATGCGGCGCGTCAGGTCGTTCCATTTGTCCGTATAGCGCATCACCACCTTGCGGCAATAGTCGTTATAGTCCTCGACCGATATTTTTTTGCCTATGTCCTCCTTGGTTATCCCCAGTTCTTTCTCCACTCCCAGTTCCACCGGCAGCCCGTGCGTGTCCCATCCGGCTTTTCGCTGCACGCGGTAGCCCTTCAGCGTCTTGTAGCGGCAGAAAATATCCTTTATCGTGCGTGCCATCACGTGGTGGATACCCGGCATACCGTTTGCCGAAGGCGGGCCTTCGAAAAATACGAAAGGACGCGCGCCGTCCCTTTGCGAAACGCTTTTGGCAAATATCCCGTTATCTTCCCAATAGCGAAGCTGCTGCTCCGCCAAACCGGTAAGGTCCAGCCCTTTATACTCGTTGAAACTCTTCTTGTCCATACTTCTGTTGTTCGGCGTGATAAAAGTTCTTTTAAGACTTGCGAAAATACGAATAATTTTTCGGTTTTCATGCCAAAAACACCTTTGTTTATGTCACCCCGCAAGCATTAATACCCTATCCCACAAATTATTTTGCCTGTTTGCTTTCTTATGATTATTTTTGTAAAAAATTGGGAAGCCATACCGAACGCGCCGGCAAAGGCGCCGCATCCCTACGGAGTACTAACTAAAACATTTCATTTTGGACCCTGACCCGCTTAGTCGAACGACAATCCTCCTTTCCGGCGCGATAGACACTCACGCCATAATTTATATAGCCGTACTGATAGTCCTTTTCATGCTCTCGGCCCTCATGTCGGGTTCGGAGACGGCTCTGTTTTCACTCTCCAAATCCGAGATAGAAGGTTTCAAAAACTCCTCCGATTCGTCGGAACGGAGCATAGCCCGCCTCCTTGCCCGCCCGGAACGACTTCTGGCCACGATACTTATAGCCAACAACTTCGTAAACATAGGCATCGTCCTGATATTCGAATACCTGTTGCGCCACTACATGGTCATCGACAACGACATAATACGAGTACTGGTATCGGTGGTACTGACCACATTTCTCCTGTTGCTCCTTGGAGAAGTGCTTCCGAAAGTGTACGCCACCGGCAACTACAAAGGTTTCAGCCGTTTCGCCGCAGGGCCGATGAATTTCACGGTAAATATCCTCAGGATATTCAGCGCGCCTTTCATACTTTTCAGCCGGGGACTGGAAAAACTGTTTTCGCACAAAAGCAAATCCACTCTTTCGGTCGACAACCTATCGCAGGCCCTCGAAATGACATCCGACGAAATGGACCAGGCGGACGACAAACGCATACTCGAAGGCATCGTATCTTTCGGCAAGACCGAAGCCAAACAGGTTATGACCCCACGCACCGAAATGTTCACCATATCGGACGACTGCCCATTTGAACGTCTGAAACGTCTTATCGTAAAACAAGGCTACTCACGCATACCTGTCTACCACGAAAACCCGGACCATATCACCGGCGTGCTGTACATCAAAGACCTTCTGGCCTACCTTGGCGAAAAGGACTTCCTATGGCAGGACCTCCTGCGCGAGCCTTTTTTCGTGCCCGAAAACCGCAAGATAGACGACATACTCGTGGATTTCCAGGAAAAGAAAAACCACCTGGCCGTCGTGGTTGACGAATACGGAGGCACGTCGGGCATCATTTCCATGGACGACATACTCGAAGAGATAGTCGGCAACATATCCGATGAATTCGATGACGAGGAAATACCGTACACCAAGAGCGACGATGCGCATTTTACATTCGAAGGCAGCGTGCCGCTTAAGGACTTTTACCGTATATTGGAACTGGACGACGAGACCGAAAAAATGTTCGAGGACAATAAAGGCGACGCCGACTCGCTGGCCGGATTCCTGCTCGAAATAAACGGAGCCTTCCCCAAACGCGGACAGGAAATCCAGTTCGGGCGATATGTTTTCACGGTACAGTCGCTCGACCGCAAACGCATAAAACAGATACTGCTGACCATTGCAGACGAAGAAAACCAGTACGACGACCGGTAAAGCGCCGGGAGTTTTACCTCCGGCGCTTACGGCTTACCTGCCATTCCCATCTCCGTCTTTGCCCGCCTCCCCTTTCTCAACATAGAGGGAGGCTCCGCCGCAAACGCCATGCTCATAAACACCGACATCACGCTCCATTTTCCCCTCTGCGCGCCGCACTTCAACTGCCGGCCACGTACGCTGCTCCTCCGCCCGTCGGTTCTCTACATACGCGCAAATATGTCCCGTCTTGCCGAAACCCTCATGCGGGAAAACTGAAAATACGGCTTTCCACACACTTTTGTTGATAAATATAAACCCCACAACACTGTTTTACCACTGTTTTTTAGTACTTTTACGACATATTACGCAAAGTAACGCAAAACGAAAAGGAGGACGGACAAATGTTCCTTAACCCAAGAGAAGACAACAAAGAACTCATATCCCGTTACCAGGCCATGCTCGAAGGACGCGGAGGTTTCTTCGACACGCTCGAATGGGAGGACATCATAAGCTACTACATAGAAAACATGCGGTACGGCGAAGCCCGCCATGCAGCCGACCTGGCTATGGAAACGTACCCTTATTCGGCCGAGCTGAAACTCAGCTGCGCCGAAGCCCTCATATACGACGAGGAATACGCGCAGGCAGAAGAAATAATAAACTATCTCGACGGCGTCATGCCGTCCAACCCCGACCTTATCGTCCTTAAAGGCATATGGCATTCGATGAACAAGCATCCTCGCGAAGCCATAGAACTGTACCTGGCGGCATATCCGGACTACGACGACTATTTCCGTATAAACGTCCTTTTGGGCGAAGAATACGCATCGATAGAAAACTACGGACTGGCCATAAAATACTTCCAGCGCGCCGTCATCTCCGATCCTTCGGAACCCAACGCCGCCGCACGCCTTGCCGAGATATACTCCGTCAGCCAGAGCTACACCCTCGCGGCACATTTTTTCGACAAACTGATAGACCGCAATCCGTACAACGCCGACGCATGGGCCTACCAAGGCATGTTCCTTCTGCGCATGGAGCGCTACGACGAAGCCATACGCGCTCTCGAATACGCCATCCTGCTGGCCCCCGACAAACCGTCCCCGTACTACGACATGGCCGAAGCGTACAACGCCCAGGAAGAATACGGGAAAGTGATAGCTGTGCTGAAGAAACTGCTCTCCGTAAAACCCACGGAAGACCCATACCCTTACGTGATGATAGGGGAAAGCTACCAATGCCTGGAAGATTTTGAAAACGCCTGCGAATATTTCCTCAAAGCCGTACATTACGACCCACAGCTCGCACGCGGCTGGTACGGGCTCGCATCCGTACATTTCGACAGCGGGTTCAAAAAACAATCGCTCGATTACGTCCGGCAGGGCCTCGCCGCCGACGCTTACGACATCGAATGCCTGCGCCTGGCCTGGGAAATAGAAGAATCACTCGAAATGTACCCGGCAGCGCTCTCACACTTGCAGCAGGTCGTAAACCACCCTGAAAGTACCGCCGACGATTACCTCGACATGGCCTACTTCCAGTACCAACGCGGCATGCTCAAACAATCGCTCGACACGCTCAAGGAAACACGCACCCTATTTCCGGATGTTCCGGAAGTCTTTTACCACATGGGAGCCGTATATTACTCCCTGGGCGACCTCCAGCGCAGCCTGTCACTTTTCCGCAAAGCCATTTCGACCGCTCCGGAATTGTCCGGCGTGGTGAACGACAACTACCCGGAACTGTCATCCGTACGCCAGATACGCCTCCTGCTCGAAGAACGCGACCCGTCAGAAGATGAAAAAGCCGGCCGCTGAACTTTATGACATGTATAAAACGCGCAGCATGGAACACGAGTAAAACACATACAGTTGCAAATAAAAATCAACAATCAATAACTTAACACATCTATGCTTAAACAATTATTGCTTTCCGCCCTGATAATCCCTGCTCTTGCAGCCTGCTCCTCAGGCAAGAAAGCCGCAGAAGTCGCGCCCGTGGAAGTGTCCTGGGCGATGCAGGGTAACCAGAAAGGGCCCAACAACATCTATTACCAGACAGAGTTCTGCTTCCGGAACACATCTGACAAACCGCTGGACAACAACTGGGCGATATACTACAACCAGTTCCCGCGCGTGCCTCTCCACAGCGATTCTTCCGCAGTCAAGGCGCAGCAAATAGTAGGTAATTTCTACCGCATATACCCCACCGAGTACTACAAACCTATAGCCCCCGGCGACTCGCTCAAGGTAACCATTCTTTTCCGCGGCTCCTCGATAAAGGAAATCGAAGCGCCGATGGGCATGTATTTCGTACCGTGCGACGCCGACGGACAGGAACTCACTCCCATGAAAATGGCACCTGTCAAAGTCGCCCCCTACGGCAACGACATACACAAACGCAACAGCGGCGACAATTACCCCTACCCAACCGGACAATTCCTCTACGCTCAGGACCAGGGCATCGTTCTCGGACAGCCTCTTAAAGACTACGACATCATCCCCTCGGTAAAAAGCGCAGTACCCGGCCAGGACACGGTGGTAATCGGCAAGAAAATATCCGTTTCAGCTCCTGAAGAGCTCAAAAACGAAGCCGATTTCCTGTCCGGCAAACTTAAAAAAGACTACGGAGCCGAGGTAGGAACGTCCGAAGGCGCATATCCTGTAAAACTCGCCCTCGACCCGTCGCTTAAAGCCAAAAACGACGAAGCATACGCCGTTTCCCTGGCCAAGGACGGAGCCGTTATAACCGGCGCCACTCCGGCAGCCGTGCTTTTGGGAGTACAGACCCTGCGCGGCATTATCGGCGTTACCCAACTGCCTGTTTCACTGCAAAGCGTCGCTATAGAGGACCAGCCCGATTTCGCCTACCGCGGATTCATGCTCGACATCGCACGCAATTTCCAAACAAAGGAAACCATCGAGAAGGTTCTCGACCAGATGTCGTACTACAAGCTCAACAAATTCCATTTCCACTTCAACGACGACGAATCGTGGAGGCTGGAAATACCGGGACTTCCGGAACTGACCGAATACGGCGCACGCCGCGGACACACGCTCGATGAAAAAAACATGCTCCACCCGACGTACGGCTCAGGCCCGTTTGCCGACGACCCAACATCCCGCGGCTACGGATACTTCACACGCGAACAGTTCATCGACCTGCTCCGTTACGCCACGAAACTCCACATCGACGTCATCCCCGAGATAGAAACTCCGGGCCATGCCCGCGCAGCCGTTTACTCCATGAAGGCTCGCTACGAAAAATACAAGGATTCCGACATGGACAAAGCCATGGAATATCTGATGAGCGACGATGCCGACACATCCAAATACACCTCGGCGCAGGGCTTCCACGACAACGTGATGTGCGTGGCCCGCGAAGGCGTGTACAACTTCCTTGACAAGGTAGTGACCGAAATACAGGCCATGTACAAAGAAGCGGGAGCTCCGCTTTACGCCATACAGACCGGCGGAGACGAAGTGCCGCGCGGATCGTGGCTCGGCTCCCCCGTATGCCAGGCGCTGGTAGAAAGCGGCAAAGTCGAATCACTCGGCGACCTGCGCGACTACTTCACCGAACGCTTTAAGAAAATACTCGACGACAAAGGCCTCAAATACTACGGATGGATGGAAATAGCATCCAAAAAAGGTAAGCCAAACCCCAAATTCCAGAATGCCGGATTTACCGCTTATTGCTGGGATACGGTCGGCGAATGGGGCGGCGAACAGGTTCCGTATATACTTGCCAACGCCGGTATAGACATCATTCTCTGCAACGCGCCTAACCTCTACCTCGACTTCGCATACAACAAACACCCGCAGGAACCAGGCCTGTACTGGGGCGGATGGGTAAACGAACGCAATACGTACGACCTCCTTCCCTACGACGTTTACCGCTCCGTACGCATGGGCATGCGCGGCGATGTCATGGACTGGGACAAAGCCAACCATAAACCCGACGGTTCGCTCAAAGAACAGCTCACTGCCGAAGGCAGGAAACACATACGCGGCCTTCAGGCCGAATTGTGGCACGAGACCGTCAAGAGCGAAGATATGATGGAATATTACATGTTCCCGAAAATCCTCGGCATGGCCGAACGAGCATGGAACGCCGTACCGCACTGGTCGCTGGTCAAAGACGCCAAACAACGTGATGCCGAATACGGTTTGGGCCTTGGCGAATACCTGACCAAAATAGCCGTAAAGGAAATGCCGTACTTCCAGCGCGAAGGGCTCAATTTCCGCGTGGCATCCCCCGGTATCGAGATAAAGGACGGAATGCTTTACATCAGCAACTCCGTTCCTGGCGCTGCCGTACATTACACCACCGACGGCAGCACCCCGGACGAAAAATCGCCTGTGTGGACCGCTCCCGTAGCCGTCGAAGGAACTAATGTAAAAGCCGTTACGACGGCTTTCGGAAAAAAGAGTACCGTATCCGAATACATACTGCCGGCCGAATAACACGTACAACACATAATGATAAAAACGGATGAAGGTTGTAAAAAACCTTCATCCGTTTTTTCTATATTTACCGGACCAATTTACGCAATAAAAATGACAGACGCCCCCTTATACACCCCGTCAGGAGAACATTGCAGCCAGAGCGAAATGGAAGCCCTGCACGAACTAATCCTGCTCAACGACCAGGAAAACACATTCTGTCACGTAATGGAATCCCTCATCAGGGTATGCGGACATGAAGAGCAACAAGCCGAACAATGCGCCCTTATAGCCCACAATACCGGCTCATGCGTAGTGAAGACAGCCCCTCTGGATGTCGTCACCAGGCAATGCAACAACCTAAAACAGCGAGGATTATACTGCAAGATAAATTAATGTTCGTTTTTTAAGCTCTGAAATTTGCACAAAATAGTTTTTAGCCATACATTTGCATCCGTCAAATGACACCGGCCCCGTAGCTTAACTGAATAGAGCATCAGATTACGGCTCTGAAGGTTGAAGGTTTGAATCCTTCCGGGGTCACAGGAAAAGCCTCCACAATACCGTGGGGGCTTTTTTAATATAGTTTACACCCGAATTTACACCCAAACATTAACATTCGCATACAGATTAATACTTGTTTATCAATACATTAAAGTTACAAAACCGAACCCAAACAGCCAAATTTCCCTTTCTTCTTTTCGGCCTATTTTTCACCTCCTTTTCAAAACACTTCATTTCCTCCTTAAAATTGAACACTTGTTTTTAACATAAAAACACTTTTCCAGTATATTAGGAAAAGGATTTAAGCCAAAAAACACGTGTAAATACTTTGACACTCCTTCCCCCCCCCAAAAAAGAAAAGGAGCAAGGCTTTTCGTCCTCACTCCTTTCCTTAAAATCGGCCGGGTAAAATTCCCCCTCTCAAAACTTCCCAACCTCCAAATATATAGGTTCAGGGCATCTGGGAAGCCTGTTTTTTCATTTTCCATTCCTCCTTTTCACCACAGCAAACACCCCGGT
>CDZK01039238.1_pt1 | contig 14824 bp, 9 predicted proteins | sample 557401 | NCBI WGS metagenome assembly CDZK01 (sample SAMEA3182108, study PRJEB8094) | gut metagenome | biome: human; feature: gut; material: Stool; isolation source: human stools | place: Canada | collected 2013-04-25 | reverse complement strand
TTTGTGGCTTGCCACGTTCAGGCTTACCTGCGTATGTACGATGTGACTCGCGGTTTGCGTGAGAACGGTACATTCTTGCTGAACACGGTATGGAATGGCGAAGAATTGGCAAAACACCTGCCTAACCGTGTAAAACGTTATTTCGCTCAGAAAAATATTACGGTTTATTATATCAATGCTACACAGATCGCATTGGAAATCGGTTTGGGTAACCGCACCAATACAATCCTGCAGTCTGCATTCTTCCGTATCACAGGTGTAATTCCTGTTGATCTGGCTATCGAACAGATGAAGAAGTTCATCGTGAAGTCTTATGGCAAGAAGGGTGAAGATGTTGTAAACAAAAACTATGCTGCTGTTGATCGTGGTGGCGAATACAACCAGTTGACTGTTGATCCTGCATGGGCTAACCTGCCGGATGATGAAGAGGTTGTAAACAACGATCCTGCATTTATCAACGAAGTGGTTCGTCCTATTAATGCACAGGATGGCGACCTGCTGAAGGTTTCTGCTTTCAAGGGCATCGAAGACGGTACATGGCATCAGGGTACTGCAAAATATGAAAAACGTGGTGTAGCTGCATTTGTTCCGGTTTGGAATGAGGCAAACTGTATCCAGTGTAACCAGTGTGCTTACGTTTGTCCTCACGCTTCTATCCGTCCGTTCGTTTTGAATGACGAAGAACAGAAGGGTGCAAACTTCCCGATGTTGGATGTGAAAGCTCCGGCTACAATGAAGGGGATGAAGTTCCGTATGCAGGTAGATGTTATGGACTGCTTGGGTTGCGGAAACTGTGCCGATATCTGTCCGGGATTCAAGGGCAACAAGGCGTTGTCTATGGCTCCGCTGGAAGGTCAGTTGGCTGAAGCTGATAACTGGGCATACTGTGTGGCTAATGTAAGTTCTAAGCAGAGTTTGGTAGACATCAAGTCTAATGTGAAGAATTCTCAGTTCGCAACTCCGTTGTTCGAGTTCTCAGGCGCTTGCTCCGGTTGTGGTGAAACTCCGTACGTAAAACTGATTTCCCAGTTGTTCGGTGATCGTGAAATGGTTGCTAACGCTACGGGATGTTCTTCTATCTATTCGGGTTCTGTTCCATCTACTCCGTATACGACAAACGAAAAGGGTGAAGGTCCTGCATGGGCTAACTCTCTGTTCGAAGACTTCTGTGAATTCGGTTTGGGTATGGAATTGGCTAACGAAAAGATGCGTGCACGTATCCAGAATGCAATGGAAGCTGCCATTGCTTATGAAGGCACTCCGGCCGAATATAAGGAAGCATTCACTGCATGGATCGAAAATCAGAACGATGCCGATAAGACGAAAGAACTGGCAGCTCTGATCATTCCGATGGTTGAAGCAGCTAAGGATAAATGTCCGAATTGCGCTACTATCGCCGAATTGAGCCACTTCTTGGTAAAACGTTCACAGTGGATTATCGGTGGTGACGGTGCTTCTTACGATATCGGTTATGGTGGTTTGGACCACGTGATTGCTTCCGGTAAGAATGTGAATATCCTGGTTCTGGATACTGAAGTTTATTCAAATACAGGCGGTCAGTCTTCAAAGGCTACTCCGGTCGGTGCAATCGCCAAGTTTGCTGCAGCCGGTAAGAGAGTCCGCAAGAAAGACTTGGGTTTGATGGCTACTACTTACGGTTACGTTTATGTCGCTCAGATCGCTATGGGTGCTGATCAGGCTCAGACTTTGAAGGCTATCCGCGAAGCTGAAGCTTATGACGGTCCTTCTTTGATTATCGCTTATGCTCCTTGTATCAACCACGGTTTGAAGAAGGGTATGGGCAAATCTCAGGCTGAAGAAAAAGAAGCTGTTGCATGTGGTTACTGGCACTTGTGGCGCTACAATCCTGCTCTGGAAGCTGAAGGCAAGAACCCGTTCACATTGGATTCCAAAGAACCGGATTGGAGTAAATTCCAAGACTTCCTGAAAGGTGAAGTTCGTTTCGCATCTGTTGCAAAACAGTATCCAGCTGAAGCTGCTGAATTGTTTGCTGCCGCAGAAGAAAACGCTAAGTGGCGTCTGCGTAGCTACAAACGTATGGCTGCTGAAAACTGGAGTGTAGAAGAATAATTTGATTATGATCATCTAAGGGTGGAAATCCTTTTTTCACCCGAATAAAATAGAAAGCGGAGTCTCACCATGAGATTCCGCTTTTTTTATTATTCCAATAAAGACCGGTAAAAGGCTTTTGTAATATGAAATTCATGTCCTTCTGGTTCTTCGGCAGAACAAAATGGAATATTTCTGTGTTTAATTAACATATATAGTAAAGATAAAAATATGAATGTAACATATGAAGATGTCCGCAATTCCGAAGAGATCCGGACTTATATCAAACAAGCGGACGAGTCGTTGAAAGCAATCGGCTACACGGAGCATAGCTTTGCCCATTGCACGAAGGTTGCGAAAGTAGCAGGGGATTTATTGGAGAAGTTAGGATATGATGCGCATGAGGTGGAACTGGCTCGTATCGCCGGTTTCATGCACGATATAGGCAATGTGGTGAACCGCATCGACCACGCCCAAAGTGGGGCTATGATGGCTTTTCGTATTTTGGATAAGATGGGAATGCCGCCTGAAGATGTGGCGACCGTTATTACAGCTATCGGAAACCATGACGAACAGACGGCTGCTGCTGTAAATGCCGTTGCAGCTGCTCTGATAATCGCTGATAAGACGGATGTGCGTCGCAGCCGTGTCCGTAACCGTTCCACGATTAATTTCGATATCCATGATCGGGTAAATTATGCAGCCGAAAAATCGGATGTTATATTGGAGCCGGATTCGAAAACGATCACTCTCGATTTAAAGATCAATACTGAAATTTGTGCCGTGATGGACTATTTCGAGATTTTTACCGGACGGATGCTACTTTGCAGGAAAGCAGCTGAATTTCTTGGCCTGCAGTTCAAGCTGGATATAAATGATGTCTATTTATTGTAATATCATTTGTTTCATATATTTTGGAAAAAGTTTATCTTTATCGCGTTTTAACGAAATAAAGGTCTAACTAATCTAATGAATATGAAACATTTTTTATGCCTTCTTTTTTGCTTATCTTTCCTTCTTTTCCCTGTTTATGCACAGGAATCGTATGAAACGTATAGTGGAGATACATTCAAAACCGGTGATGTGCTTACTCTCGGAGATTTCTATCTGAGTTCGACTAAGTATAGCCATTTGAAATACGCGTATACGGATACCTATGGAAAGGTTCGGTATGAGGCGTTCAATGGAAAGGATTTGCCTTTCTCCAAGGTAACAATCCGTGAGATTATCCGGCCGGAAGATAAGAATATGTTCCTGAACGAAGCTGTCGTGTTTGCCTTGGAAAGTGAGAAAGCTCCCGATAAGAAACTGTTCGTGGAGATTGATCGTGCGATCGAACAAGGCGAGATCGTCGTGAATATGCCTGAACCTGTTATAAAATGCGAGGAGATGACGCTCGAACAAATGTTTATTTGCTGTGTTCGTGTCAATAAATTACCGATAGACGACAAGGTGGTCTTGAATTATATCAGTGTCGTCAATAAAGAATTGGGGCAGGAATGCCGGCGCGATCAGTTTAAATTCCGTAAACTGAAAGGCGAATATCAGGCTCGCTTGGAAAAGGGAATGGCCGATTTTGATTTTACGAAAACTTATTTCATAAAAGTGAACAATAACCATAACGGTTATGATTTTGACCATAAAGGCTATCCATTGTCCTATCCGACACGTTCGGGCAGTTCTCCCAAACAATGTATTCCTTTCAACGGTTTCAATTTTATGCCGGTTAATCCGGATCAGGCGTTCTTTATCCCTGTGAGCATGGATGATGCAGAAAAATACGAGAAACGGAGCAGAGGAACCGGTCAGAACGGCTATGTCAGCCCGTTGGTATATACGGTTGTCTATTTGCAGCCCTTAGATAAGTATATGGAGCTGCCAAAAGGAAAATACAATGTTCTCAACGTGGAGAATCTATATCGCTCGACACTGATCGGTGTCAAGGTTAAAGGCTTGGAGGTCTATGATAATAAAAATTTCCGGTATAATTTGATTGGATCGGCTTTGTTTGAATGATCCCTTGTAAATCCGTTCCTAAAAGGCCATGGCAAAGGTATTTTGACACCCTCATTGTGATTTCATTTCTGGGAATAGAGGGTGGCAAAACTGCCTTGAAAGAGAAAGTTTAGAATACCGGAATCGAATAGACCAGCCCTAACGAAATACGATGCGTGTCGGGATCGACTGCTCCCATATCCAAGGCTGCTTTTTCAAGTTTTACGCCGCGATATGTATAAAGGAGAAAGATGAAAAGATCACTGTTCTTGATCGGGAAAAATTCGAGACTGCTCTGTGCATTCCAGGAACGGCGGTACATGCCTTTGGCAAATGGTCCGTTCGCCTTGTACACTTTTCCGGTTTCATAAGCACCTTTCACATAGAGGTTCCAGCGCGGGTGAATCCGGTAGTCCACATCGGCGATGACCGATAGATACTCGGTATTGCAAGCTGTCTGGGCTGTCTCTGGCAGACGGCTGATAACGCCGTGCTGGTCCAATCCCTGCCGGGTGTACATGATGTCCAGATAAGTCAGCAGAGGTCCTTTCTCGATCGTGTTGCCGCAGGTGAAGTAATAGGAATAACGTTTCTTTGTCTGTTGCCCTACGGAAGCGGCATAACGGAGTTGCAGGACGCGGTCGAAATAGTAGCTGTTCCAGTTTACCGTATACATGAAAGGAACTTTTGCTTCTCGTGTGTTGTCGGGCAATCCGGTCGGGTAGATTTCGTTGTCCTGTCCGCTTCGGTTGTTCACGATCTGGAAGCAAAGTTCGTGGTCAGGATTGATCTGCCAGTTGCCTGAAATACCAGCCTGATAGCAGGTCAGTAGGTTGTTGAACTCACTGAACTCACGGACTTTTATCGAATTGACAAAATATTCGTATCCTCCGAAATTGACAAACTGCTTACCGATCGTAAAGCCGAACTTGTCATGTACTTTCAGGTTGACATAAGCCAATTCGAGCGAGGACGAAAGATTGTCCAGCGAATAAGGGTCCGAATATTTATTAAACGACTGCCGGTAATGATAGGAAAGGTTTTTCCATACATCCCCTTTTATTTCCAATCGGACACGATTCAGCTTGAAGTTCATGCCGTCGAAATCGGAACCGATGAAATTGGCGTTTGCCGAAGTAAAAAGCTGAAAATTCATTTCTGCGCTTTCAATCACCTTTTTCCCTCCTGTAAGTCGTTCGACCAAAGTTGGTTCTTGTCCAGGAACGGTTTCTTTCTCAATCTCTTGTGCAAAGACGGATGGAACGGATATGAATAGTATTGTCAATAAGTAGAGATGTGTTTTCATGTTTGCAAATAAAATGTTTCAGCGTTCAAATATAGTGATTTTATATGACCTTTGGAAATCCGTAATTATTCTTACCTTTGTTGAGGTTTAAAAGGTAATGAGTTTAGGTTATGATTAAAGCAGTATTTTTTGATATTGATGGGACATTGGTCAGCTTTAAAACACATGTAGTCCCGAAATCTACCCTTCATGCGATCGAATTGTTGAAGAAGAAGGGGATAAAAGTATTTATAGCAACTGGTCGTCATCGCCGTTCGATTAACAATCTGGGCGATCTTGAGTTCGATGGATATGTAACTTTGAATGGTGGCTATGTGTTTGCCGGAAAGGACGATGTGCTTTATAAGCATAGCATTCCCGATAAGGATATCGAAGCCTTGGTTCGTTACCAGGAAAAAGAAGGCGAATTCCCTTGTGCCTTTGTGCAGGAAGACGAGATTTTTATGAACTATACGGATAAGGCGGTCAATGATGTGTTTCATCTGTTGAACTTCCCGGCTCCTCCAATCCGTCCGATCGAGGATATTTATGGAAAGACGGTCTACCAGTTGATCGCCTTTTTTACGGCAGAGCAGGAGAAACGTATTATGAAGGTCTTGTCGCATTGTGAATCCACGCGGTGGAACCCTCTTTTTACAGATATCGTACCGCTTGGAAGCAGTAAACGGGTCGGGATTGACAAAATGCTGGAACATTACCATATCGGTCTGGACGAATGTATGGCCTTTGGTGATGGTGGTAATGATATTCAGATGCTTAGCCATGTCGGGATTGGGGTTGCTATGGGAAATGCGGCCGAAGACGTGATGAGTGCAGCTGGTTATGTGACCACCTCTGTCGACGAGAATGGTGTATACAATGCGTTGAAACATTTCAACATTATTTGATTTTGAACTGTTACATATATATAAGATAGTTATGATAGACGAGTTATTGAAATTTAATCGTGAATTTGTAAAGAGTAAAGGATACGAGAGGTTTATCACCAATAAATATCCTGATAAGAAAATTGCGATAGTGTCTTGTATGGATACGCGTCTTACGGAACTGCTGCCGGCAGCTTTGGGAATAAAGAACGGGGATGTCAAGATCATCAAGAATGCTGGGGCGATTATTTCCCATCCTTTCGGAAGTGTGATCCGGAGTCTGTTGGTTGCCATTTATGAATTAGGTGTGAACGAAGTCATGATTGTCGGTCATACCGATTGCGGTGCCAAGCATATGGACAGCGAACAGATGATTGAGGTAATGAAGAAGCGTGGTATCCCTTCGGAGCATATCGATATGATGCGTTACTGCGGCATTGATTTCAAATCGTGGTTGCGTGGGTTCGACACCCCGGAAGGTTCCGTTCGTGAAACAGTGGCTCAAGTACAAAAACATCCGTTGATCCCAAAAGATATAACGGTCCGCGGATTTGTAATCGACTCGACTACAGGTGAATTGGCTACTGTCGTTTAGATAAATCGAGATGAAAAGTATTTAATCAAAACCTAAATATAGTTAAATAGTAGACATCGAATATGTTTTACAGCATAAATTCAAATAAAATACTTATCTTTGCACTGTAAACAAAAAGAAAAAGAAAGTTTAGGTTTAGTTATTATTAATCGTTCTCCAAGCGTGGAGAACTTAAATGAGTAAAATTATGATGATGAGAGAAAACGAAAAAAGTATGCGTACTTTAGCGATGTTGCGTTATCAGGCTGATCGTTATCAGTCAGTAGGAAATGGTTCAATGTGCCAGCGAGTAAATGCTGAGATTCGCAGATTGGTGAGCCAAATGAGCGAAAGCTCTAAAAATTGAGTATTAAACAGTAAATAATTTGTTAGATGTAGTCTCTTCACCGTAGTCTTTTGAAAGACTGGTGAGAGATAAAAGGGGGAGGTATTCGACGCTTATGAGATAGCGGAGTTTGGCCTTTTTTTATTTTAATGAAGTCAGTCCTGCTCTTGTCTACAACCACACTAAAATCATATTTGTGTTCTGTCATTATAGTTCGAATGTATACAAATATCCGTATATTTGCATAATGTAGAAAACTATAATCTGTAAAACACAATATCGAAATGAGAAAAACGGGATTGTTTTTAGCCTCTATTGCACTAAGTGCTACGCTATGGGCCGAGTTGCCTGAAAAGAAAGGGCTGGATGTCATTAACAGGGCAAATGCCGAGGCCTATATCGGTTTTCTGGCAAGCGATGCATTGGAAGGGCGTGAAGCTGGTTTCCGTGGTGGGCGTATTGCCGGTGAATATATTGTATCTAATTTGAAAACGATGGGGATCGAACCTCTGTTCGAATCCTATTACCAACCTTTTGAGGCTTATAACAAGGAACGGCAGAAGAAGGGCCGTTTCCAGGTTCATCCGGATTCGATCGCGAAGTTGAAACAAGGTGTTCATCAGAAGTTGTCGATGAACAACATCTTGGGGAAGATCGAGGGTAAGAACCCGAACGAATATGTGATTATTGGCGCCCATTACGATCATCTCGGCTTTGACCCGATGCTGGACGGTGACCGGGTCTATAACGGGGCCGACGATAATGCTTCGGGTGTTTCAGCTGTCCTGCAGGTCGCTAAGGCGTTTTTAGCGACGGGGGTTCAACCGGAGCGAACCGTTATTTTCGCCTTCTGGGATGGTGAAGAGAAAGGCTTGTTAGGCTCCAAATATTTCGTGCAGACATTCTTGGAGATGGATAAGGTGAAGGGGTATCTGAATTACGACATGATTGGCCGTAATAAAGACGAGTCCAAGCCGATGCATGTCGTTTATTTCTATACGGAAGCGCATCCTGTGTTTGGCGATTGGTTGAAAAACGATATCAAGAAATATGGCTTGAATCTGACTCCTGATTATCGTCCGTGGGATAAGCCGGTAGGGGGGAGCGATAACGCTTCGTTCGCTCTTTTGGATATTCCGGTCATCTGGTACCATACGGATGGTCATCCTGACTATCATATGCCAAGCGACCATGTGGAAAAGATAAACTGGAATAAGATTGTCGACATAACGAAAGCCTCTTTTCTGAATATGTGGAATCTGGCGAATGAGAAAGACTATTGATGTGATCGTTTATATTTCTTATTTCAAAACACCTATGTTTCGAATTCAAAACATAGGTGTTTCGTTTTTAAAACATATATGTTTTGAACTCGATATCTTCTGGCTGTGAAAAGAAGTATTATCCATTTATAGAAAGATAGTTGTTTTGTGGAATAAGGTATACATCTTCTCTCTGTAGGTCAGTGCCTTTTCCTCGATAGCCAATAAGCTGTATGTATTTTTTTAAATCATATTGTATGATTACTGTCTCATTTAATAGACTTATAAGAAGGTAGCACTTACCTCTTTCACTTTCTTTGTAACTGATTAGATAGTTGTTTTGAACTATGTGAATTGTGTAGTCTTAAATCACTTCATATTCTTGGTATTTCAGTATTTATAGGGAGTTGATATATATGAATTGTTTGCTGAAGTTGTGAAGATGGACCTTAAAATCAAAAGCTATTGAAATAATGTGGATTTTTCAAATACAAGAAGGTCCACCCTTCTGTTATGAAGAGCAGACCTTTTGAAAAAAAATTATCAAAATATTTCAATTAATCCCATCCCGGATTTTGTTTTAAATTGGGATTTAATCCGATTTGGTTTGTCGGAATAGAGAACAAATAGTTCTTGGGATCTATAAAGTTTGGAACAGGATTTGTCATTCGTTTTGTATAAACATCAATGGCACCGTCTACGAAACCTAATCCGGATTTAATGGATTCATAATCTTTTGTATTATATCCATTTAAATCATTCTCACTTGTTGCTTTGTCTGGAATGATACCCAATTTCGGTTGGTTCAGGCGAATACCGCAGGCCCAACGCATTAAGTCGTGATAACGATAACCTTCTGCCATTAGTTCAACACGACGTTCACGGCGGATTTCGCGGATCAAGTTGGCGTTCGGGCCTTTGATTGTTGGATATTCGGCGACCAATTTCGGGTCTTCAATCGGATTTGTTGTCAAATGGTGATTAAAACCAACCCGATCACGCAAAGCGTTGATTGTTTTATCTAATTCGGGATCTTGGCCAAGTTCGGCTCCTGCTTCTGCACGTATCAGAAGAATCTCTGCATAACGGAAGATTGGAGCGTCTAATGTTCCAATATGATGAGATGATGTGTATTCTGACGGATTGTAATATTTGATAACACCATATCCCGTAGATGTACTAACACTTCCACTGGTATATTTACCGATATCCGGACGTTTCCCTTCTAGGTAATAGGTGTATTCACCAGCTTCGGGAGTCGGTACTGTTTGTAGTAAACGCGGATCTCGATTCTTTAGTTCGGCGATTAATGTAGTATGATGAGAGTGGCCTTCGCAGCCGCACATAGAGATTGGTTTTCCTGTTGTTGCACACAAATAATCTTCAACAGCGTCACGACTCAAACCGATAGGAGATTCACCGACTGCAATTTGGCGGCTTAAGTTATTTCCTTTGCCGACAGTCGGATCATATTCCTTCGACAGAATAATTTCAGGATTGGAGTTGTAATCTGCTTGGATAAATAATTCATAATAGGCTTTACCAGGTTTTGAACCTTGGAACAATGAATAGCCATATTCGGATTTCATCAGTTCGCCTGCTGCTTCATAAGCGGCTTTGAGCAATTCGGTATCACCTTCCATATTATGATAACGGCGGAAAGTTCCTTCAAATAAACATATACGTGCCTTTAATGCAAGTGCAGCGTCTTTGCTGATGCGGTAGACACCTGTCGTTTCTTTTTTGGGTAACCATTCAATCGCTTGATCAATGTCTTTTATCATGTTTGCTACAACGGTAATACGGGAATCGCGGCCTTTGTATAGGTCTTCGTCTCCAGGAACCAATACTTTGTCATACCAAGGTACATCGCCAAAGCGTTTTACTTTATTAAAGTAATCCAATGTCTTGAAGAATAAAATTTCACCAGCATAACGATGTTTTACGGCCTCGGTTTCCGGGGATAGTTCGTAATCTTGCATAAAAGCATTACAAGCACGAATATTTTCCCATTTCCAATTGTCATTGTCTGCTGTAGAAATGCTGTGTTGACTGAAAGCTACAGAGTTTGCGTCCCACGGAAGTAGGTCATCAGACTGGAAATCAGTTTCCATCATCCCAAAATTATATTCGTTCGGATTTCCATGTCCGGTGATTAATTTGGGATATAAATCATTACAATATTGCTCTAATGCCTGTGCATTGGCATTTGCAAAGTATTGTTGTGTACTGATAGAGTCTAATGGCTCTTTATCCAGTACATCACAACTTTGGGTTGTGAGGAACAATAAACCACCAAATAATATAATTGACTTTTTCATGTTACTTTGTCTGTTTTTAGAATGTTACGTTGATACCAAATGAATAAGAACGGGTGAACGGGTAAACACTACCGTTGTCGTCAACTTTCAAGTTACCGTTATTGTCACGTCTGCCTACAGCATCCGGATCGAGGTATTTGTACAATCCTGTAGCTTCCCAAAGATTCTGACCGCTTACGAACACTTTTAGCTGACCAATGCCGTATTTATTGATGAGCGCTTTAGGAATAGTGTAGCTTAATGTAACATCTTTCAGACGGATAAAAGCACCGTTTTGCAGATATTTTGTCTGTGTTTGTTTACTTCTATCACTCCAAGTTGGAATAGGATAGTAAGCGTTCGTATTGGTTTCACTCCAAGAGTTATCGATGATGTAATCATTTAAGTTAGCCCACCAAATACCTGTCTTGTATCCCCAAAATACAGGAGAGTCCAACCATACGTCACGTTTCATTGTACCTTGGAAGAACAGACGTAAGTCAAAACCTTTCCATGAACCACTCAAGTTGAGGTTGAAATTGTAGTGGGGAGTTGTATTACCAATGACTTTTTTGTCGCCCGAATCACCAACACGATTATTTCCACGGTCAATTTTTCCATCACCGTTCAAATCTGCATAACGAATATCTCCTGGTTTCCAAGTTGTGCTGATGAAAGCCTGTTTATTGGCCATTTCTTGGGCTTCAGCTTCATCTTTAATGAAGCCATCTGTTACATATCCCCAAATTTCGCCGATTTTCTTTCCCTGGTAATGAGTTTCATCCAAACTTAATGTCGGATTATCATATTTCGTGATCTCAGAAGTGTTGTCTGAGATGCCGATGCTGATAGAGTAATCCAAAGGACTGCCGGCCACGTCTTTAATCTGATCGTTCCACGTTAAAGATAATTCCATACCTTTGGTTCTCATATCTGCCAAGTTCTCTTTACCACCTGTCGTCCCTAATACAGCTGGGTAAGTTTTGTTTACGACCATTCCTTTTGTATCGCGGATGTAATAGTCAAAAGATCCAGTGAAACGGCCGTTCAGCATAGTCCAGTCTAAACCGATATTGGTTGTGTAAACTTTTTCCCATGTGATGTTTGTACTAGCCAATGTCGGAGCTTTCAAGCCACTAATGATACCGCCGTTCATCAGATAGGCCAAAGATTCGCTTGTCAAGAAACTTAAATATTGGAAATTGCCATCTGTAACTTGATTGCCTAATGAGCCATATGAAGCTCTGACTTTTAGGTTGTCGAAAATATTACGAGCTGGTTCGAAGAAACTTTCTTCAGAGATACGCCAACCTGCTGATACCGAGGGAAAGAATCCCCAACGATCACCAGACATATATTTGGATGAACCGTCATAGCGACCATTTACCTCAAGTAAATATTTTTGCATGTAATCATAATTCAAACGGAAGAACGCACCCTGTACAGCCCAGATTGTTGCTTCTTCACTTGGCATGTTATAAGTACTGGCCAAATCGGTGACAGGGAAATTGTTATCAAATAGATTACTAGTGCTTACGCTTAATTTAGTCGTCTTTTTGCTTTCTTGGTTGTAACCGACCATTACACCTAAGTTGTGCTTGTCATTGAATGACTTCTTGTAGTCAGCCCATAAGTTCAATGCTTGATAAGTATCTCCGTAATTAGCTTTTGTTACACCTCCAGGTGTACCAACGGATAGCGGAGATAACGTACTTTCTTCTGGCATTGTCTGATACAGTATCTTGCCGTGCTGGGTTTGATCTTGATAGAATTTGTTTCCGGTATAATCTCCCTTGATTGATAAACCGGCTAACGGTGTCAGATTAAAGGCGGCAGTGTACCAAAAGTCATCCGAGTTGGTTTTGTCTCGCCCAGCTCCATCTAATAAACCAGCAAAGTTATAGTTGAAGTTGCTACCTGCTATACCAGCAAAATTATTACCATCTGGCAGGTAAACAGGAATAGTTGGGAATCCACGATAGATTTCGTAAAAAATGTTTCCTAAATTAAAATTGCTGGTGTAGGGATAATCACTTGTATTGCGGTTATATTTTGTACGGAAAGTTACTTCCAACCATTTTGTAATCTGAGTGGAAAAGTTGAAAGACATATTAATACGTTTGTATTTATCCGTACCATATTGCAAAATACCATCTTGTCCTTTATAACCAATAGAGCCGTAGTAAGTCGTCTTGTCTGAACCACCGCTGATACTTGCATTATGTTGTTGCATGAATGACGGTTTGTACATTACGTCGAACCAATCGGTGTTCCCAGCATAAGCCCATTGTCCGGCAGCAGTTATTGAATTGTCTGTTGTATAAAATGCAGAAGGACCTCTCCCCGCAATGAAATCATCTACAGCCTGAACGTGCTCATCTTTGAAATACTGTCCGCTGCCATTGTTCACGTTTGCCTGATTCATGGCACGAATCCACTTATCGGAAGAAACACCATCCGGTAAGCGAGAGGCCATCGACCAAGAAAAGTTGTTATTGTAGTTGATTTGAACTTTTTGTTCTTTTTTCCCTTTTTTAGTTGTGATCAATACAACGCCAAAAGCGGCACGGGCACCATAAATAGAAGCAGAGGCAGCATCTTTTAATACTGATACGCTTTCGATATCTTGTGGGTTAAGCAAAGACAAGTCTGATGTTTCGACTCCGTCGACTAACAATAGTGCTTGTCCTCCATTCAGTGAAGTTGCACCACGTACATTAAATGTAGTAGCTGCATTTGGATTACCACTGGCGAAATCAATATTCAAGTTTGGAATAGCTCCTTGCAAACCTTGTGCAATGTTTCCGATCGGACGATCTTCCAGAATTTCGCTATCTGCAATCCCTACAGCGCCGGTCAGGTTTACCTTCTTTTGTACGCCATAGCCAACGACTACGACTTCTTCCAGTTTTTGAGTGTCTTCCGCTAATTTGATTTGAAGAGTGGATTGTCCTGTGTATTTGATTTCTTGAGTTGTGTAACCAATGAAAGAGATCTGAATGATGTCTCCATTTTTTACACCTTCCAATGTGAAATTACCATCCATGTCGGTAATGTTTCCATTGGTTGTTCCTTTCACTACGACCGATGCTCCGGCAACAGGCCCTAGATCATCTACCACAGTACCTGTAACTTTTCCGTTCTGCTGGGAAATGTTCATACCTTGCTTGGAGGGCATTGTTTCTGCAAATATACTTGCTGGGAAACAAGTGGCACCTGCCAGCAAGATTAAGCTGATAGGTTTGAAATTTTTCAACATAATTTGTGTCTTATATTTAATTGAAAGAATGCTCTTTTAATTAAAATGATGGCGCTTATTATCGCTTTTCTACATCATATATACAAAATGTTAGAGTTTTTAGCTTTTGCGTATAAAGTTTATCTGTGTTTGTAATTAGTTCTAAAAGAACTCTGCACATTTCATATCGGTGTCAAAGATATGAAAATTTTCCGTTGTACTGTTATTTTTCTAAAAAAAATACGTAGAAGTTTCTTTTTTAACATTTTACTCTTTTGGTATTACACAGGTATTATTCTGTTTATCAGAATAATGTATCCATTGGAAATATGTAACTATATAAAAATAGATAAATAAAAAACATGGTCGTACTTCTGCTAATTTGTTAACAGAAGTAATTTAAAGAGACTTGTGTATTTTAAGTAATTATTGCATAATATATTTTACTTATTTAATTTATTGAAAATCATATTGTTATGAAGTTGTATCAAAATGTATTAAAGCTAAAAATACCATAGTTCTTTTAGAACTATGGTAGCGTGATTTATGCAGCAAAGAAAATAAAATATTCCACACTGAAAAAAACGGATTGTTAAAATCCGTTTAGGTGTCAGTGCGCGCATAATTAATCAAGTTACCTATTACGCGCGCACAAGTACATACAACCCCCCTATTATCCCCCCTTTAAAAGGGGGTAAAGTATTGATTTATAACGTTAACACTTTTTATATTCTATTTATTCTATTTATAAGCGTATAAACAGGTCTACTCCATTGAGGGCGATCGCGTTCGGGTACCTCAGGGTATCACGTCGCTACGCTTTGTTCTACCCTATTGGTACCGTCTCGCGATCGCAGGCAACTATCG
>CDZK01012175.1_pt1 | contig 14827 bp, 4 predicted proteins | sample 557401 | NCBI WGS metagenome assembly CDZK01 (sample SAMEA3182108, study PRJEB8094) | gut metagenome | biome: human; feature: gut; material: Stool; isolation source: human stools | place: Canada | collected 2013-04-25 | reverse complement strand
CAATCAAAAATGCACACTATTTCGAATTTCTCCTAAACAAAAGGAAAATAAAACATGATCAGAGAGTCCATCGACACCTAAAATGTAAATCAAAGAGAGGACAGGGCCGTGATCCCGAAAGAGGGAGCGGCCTTTTTGGTGCCCTTTTTCGGGGACTGGCCGGAAAGGGCAACATGACAAAGTATTTTCTCAAGGATACTCCGCTGGCGGGATTGGAACGGCAGATGATGACGCCTCCGAATTTCACACCTCGCGGTGGCGGACAGATGATTCTCTGCCGGTTCCGATACCGACCAGAGGATGTGGGCTGCAAAAACTGTACGGAATATCGTAAAAAACGTGACGCCCCGCGGGTATGTCCCTGGCTGGAGGAATGGGCGGAGGCCGGCATGATGACATACGCTGTTCTGGCATTCGAATTCTACGAGCGCTGGATGGACGGGCCGTTCGGAGAGCGGATTCGAAAGGTACTCTCAAGAAAAAAGACGGTTACCTATTATAACGAGGGCCACGCTGCCCGCCTGCAGGTCTATTCCACATACCTGACTACCCATTGGAAAGGCGGCAACAGAAATCACCGTTTGGCGGCCATGTACCTGATGACTGCCACTGAGGCGCTCCGGCGGTGGGCCATGCCAAATCTCTTCGGCCTATGGCCAACAGCTTTGCGTGAATGGCGTGTACTGCACGGCCTCAGCGGGCAGGAGTATGCCATGTATGTTGAACATTCCGCTGTTTATGGCTGATCAGACGGTTCGATTGATCGGGGTAGCTCTGCGGCAGAAAAAAAGCGAATGCTCCGGATAGCAGACCGCATTTTGCAAAGATTTCCATCATGGTCTCCCGACAGGCAAAACAATGAGGCGGGGCACAGCAAAGCTGTGTCCCGCCTCGTCTCAAAATTTACTTCTCAGCCGATCTGGTTCCAGAACCGGTACAGCATGACCGCGAACTGGGCGCGGGTGGCGGTGCCGGTGGGATTTAGAGTGCCCTGGGAAGTGCCGGCGATAACGCCGTTCATCGTCATCCAGCACATTGCCTCATAGGCATACTCGCTAATCTGATCCGCATCGGGATAGTCCAGCTGGAACGCCCATGCGCCGGTGAAGCCCTGTCCGTTCATCTGCGCGAACCGGTACAGGAGTGCCGCAAGCTGCTGGCGGGTGACGGCGTTGCCGGGGTTGGTGCCATCGGAGATACCACTGTCGATAGCCCACTGGCGGGCCTCCACCATGTTGGCGGGATCCGCGCCGGACAGCCGTGCCAGGATCATCCACACCTGCTGGCGGGAGATGCTTGCGCCGGGGGCGAACGTTGTGGCGCTGGTGCCGTTGACGTAGCCGTTCTCATAGGCCCAGGCGATCTCGTCGTAAGCCCAATAGGTCTCGGGCACGTCGGCGAAGAAGGCGGTGGCGCCCTCCCGGACGAAGGTGACGGAGATGGTCACCCGGCCCCTGGGCTGCTCAAAGGTATACGTGCCGTTGCGGCCGGCGGTGACGCGGACGTCGCGGCCATTGCGGTCCGTGACGGTGACGTCGCCCACCTCATAGCCGGTGTCGGGATCCACGGTAATCGTGACCTCGTCGCCCTCCTCGGGGGTACGGGGGTTAATCTTAACGCTGCCGCTGTCGGAGACGTCCAGCTTCGGGCTGTAGCTGGGGTCGGAGGATCCGCCGGAGGAGGAAGAAGAAACTTCCGTCCACTCGGCGTCAAAGGTCATAGACTCTGTAATAGTAAATGTTCGGCCGGGCTGGTAGAGAGTCCCGTATAAGCTCCAGCCATCAAACCGCTGGTTGGAAGCGCCGCTGGGTGCCGCGGGGAGTGTAAAGGAGTCACCGGACTTGATGTAGTACGTATTGTAGACCGCGTCCCCATTGTTAAGGGTAATGGTGTAATACGTGATGGGATCTCCGTCTCCATCGGGGGTCAGGACTGTAATCACATCGTTGGGGCCGGCTGCTTTCTGCGCCGCTTCCATATTCTGATAGTAGCTGTAGGGAGTTTCGGGGTTGCTCGCACTGTACAGCTGGGCAGTCAGATCAGCCGCTAAATAGTTGGTCACAGGATCGGAGTAATTGCCGCCGGAGATAAAGTCTTTGTCGTCCTCTTTGACAAACTCCGCATCCACAGCCGCAATGCCGCCGTCAAAGCTGCCGCCGGTAATTTTGACGTCGACAGTTTGCTCTATCTTGGTCTCACTTTCCGCAAGGTTGCAGTCCATATACCGAACGCCATAATTCTGCGGGCTGGTGAAGGTACCACCCTCAATATTGACATTCAGCTGCGCCGTATCATAACCACTGCCGCGTCTGGAGATGACCGTGACCGCATCACCTGTTCCGGCGGAGCCAGAGTTCTTCCGATAACCGTTGACGAGACTCTGGTCAGTTGCATAACTGTCGTCCGACGTCATCTCTGTGCCGCCGTTCAGCGTACCCCCGTAAACATTCAGCGTACCGCTGCAGATTTCCACGGAGGAACCTTTGGGGCTGTTGATGGTCGGACCGCTAGTGGAGCCCTTTGTTCCAATGGTCAACGTACCGGCGGAAGGCCAATAGATCGTAGAAGATTCCACAGCAGTCACTGTACCGCCGGTAATAGTCAGGTTACTGGGATTTCCACCGCCGGAATACAGATTATTGGTGCTGATTGCAAAGACCGCAGCGTCGATGGTGCCGCCAGAAATCGTGACTTTAGCGCCGGCGCTTTCATTGTTATATCCACGGTTGAAGATGGTAAGGCCGGAGCCGCCATCCCGCTGATCCGCATCGAAATATCTTGCTTCGATGCTGCCGCCAGTCATGTTGACAGTACCGCCGTAAGTGCGAATTCCGCAGTTGGCAGTGCTGATCAGTTGCCCGGAGGTCTCAACGGTGCCGCCCAAGTTTTCAATAATCGCACTGTTGTTATATGTTTCACTCGTGCTTTGGATCGTCGCATCAGACTTGATTTCTAGCGTACCGCTCCGGTTAGCGATCACTGCCGCCGCAGAACAACCAACGATCGTCCCATTTTTGATCACAAGAGATTCACCGTTGTTTACAATATGTGCAGGAAAACTATTCACATTGCTTCCGGTAATCTCGTAATCCACAACCGGCACTGTTTTTTCGACAGTCAGTGTATTACCACCCAAATCCAGGACAACATTCTGGTTTTTGCCAATCGTGATCTCCTTGTCACAAGTCCAGTCTTTCAGCAGCGTGACCGTGCCGCTTTTGCTGGCGGCAGTGATGGCAGCCTGGAGAGAAGCATAATTGCCGATGACCGTCCCATCTGTGTCTGTCACGGCAGCAACTGCCGTATTCCCCTCAGGGTCACCGTTGGTGAGCTCGATGGTAGACAGGTGTCCGATACAGAACGTGATGCCGTCCACCCGGTCGGTGATATCGAGCTGTTCCACGTAGAGCTTGTCAGCGCCAGAACCAGTCACGTACCAGGCCTGGAGGCCCTCAGTATCAATGTTTGCCGGCGTGGGCAGTGTAATCGTGATGGATCCGTTAGCCTGTCCATCCGGCAGGAGGCTGACAGTCGCGCCGTCCGTTTTGACCTCCACAGTATAGGAGGCGGCAATTTTGTCCGTCACCTCAGCCGCATTTTCCGTGATGGTGATAACAATATCACTGCCGGAGTCCGCCGCAGCGCTGCCAATCTTGTTCAGGGCGGTCCGGTCCAGCTTCACTGTGCCCACGTTGGTCTGGACAACCAGGGCCGGGGCTCCGTTTTGCGCCATGGAGGCAGCGGCTTCAGCCGACACAGTGAGGGCCGCTTTATCGGCGGCTGTGCCGTCACTTGTAGTCAGGTTCACGGTGACACCGGCGCTGGAGTTGTCGCTGTTTTCCTCCGTAACATTGCCGGTATTGTCGATTTCCGTCTCGGCGTTCTTATAGATGCCGTCCAGGGCGGCGGTGACGTTGCCGCTGCTATCCGCGCTGGGCGTCACCACCAGCTCGCCGTCCTCCTTGGGGACGACGGTGAAGGTGCCGTTGCCGTTGTTCCGCACGCCGTAGCCGGTGGCGAGGCAGTTGTCCGCAGGTGCGGCGTCATAGGTGCCGGCGGAGATGGACAGGGAGCCTCCCGCGCCCAAAGTTACCTTCGCAAAGCCCGTAACGGTGACGTCCTTGTCGATGGTGACCGCCGTATCAACGGAGACCGCGCCTGTCACAGCAATCACGCTGCCGTCCTCCGCGTTGGCCGCCGCCGCGGCGAAGCTCTCACAGGGGATCCCGTCCAGGGTGACGGCGGCGGAGCCCTTGATGGCGGCCCAGCCGCTTTCCGTCAGGACAGCGGTGTACTCGCTGCCGGCGTAAGTGTCTTCCTGGCTCGCACTGTGGGCAGAGACCAGTGTATCTACAGTGGTATTATTCACTGTAACGGTCAGTTCGCTGTGTTCAAGGCCGATAATCTCCACCGGGGCCGAATTGCCAAATCCGCCGCAGACAGCGCCATTGACATTGATCGTGTTAACCGTGCCGTCCAGCGCGCAGTTGTAGATGCCGATGGTGCCCTTGGAGCCGGTACTGGTACCCCAGATGCCGCCCACATTGGCATAGCCGGTGACAGACACGTTCTCCGTCGAGCAGTTGATGAACTCAAATCTGTCGTCTGCATTGCTGGAGTATATCTGGCCCACAAAACCGCCTACACCGTAACTGATGGGACTGGCCACCGTGTAGTCTTTCACATGGACATTTTGGACCGTGCAGCTTCCGCTCATGTAGCCAGCCAGCGCGCCGATGTAGCTACTTGTGCTATTGGTGTTTTTTCCGCTGACGGTCAAGTTCTTAATGACAACATCGCCAACGTTGCCAAAAAGCGCCCCTTGGTATTCTGACGTAACCTCTACCTGAATATTGCTGATGGTGTGATTCCCGCCGTCAAAGGTAGCGCCATAGTAGAAGTTGGTATTGCCAATCGGTGTAAACCGCACGCCATCAGGCAGCGCAATATCCGCATCCAGCACAATGGAAGCCGGGATGTTGTCGTTGTCCCACTCCACTAAGCAGGAGAGCCACTGGAGCTCCATGGGCGTGGAGATGGTGCAGACGCCGTCCTCCACTTGGGGATAACCTACGATTGTGCCGCTGCCGCTGACTTTCAACGGATACTCAATGAAGCCCGCCGAAGTATCCAGCGTGCCCTGATTGAGGAGTTCATCCTCAAGACGCAGGATACCGCTCACCGTCAGAGTGACCCCAGCGGGTACCGTCAGAGTGTATCCCTGCTGTAAACGCAGATCTGCCCCGGCAGGGATCTCCACGCTGGTACCGAGCGTAATGTCCTTGGGCTCAAGACGCGTCCCCGCCAGTGCATCGGCCAGTTCCTCGTAGCTGTTCACTGTAAGCGCAGTAGACTCCACCTCTTTAACAGAAAAGCTACCATCTTCTTCCGCCACGGCAACGTGGTCTTCCGCCAGGTATTCCTGATAGGGTTCGTGCTTAAAGGTGCCGCCGTAGATTTTGATATTGCCATTCTCTTCAAAATCGTAGACATCGGTTCTGTCTCCATGACAGGCAAACGAACCGCCGTAAATATAGATTTTTGCATTGTCCATGGTGGAAACGGCGTAGTCCGTCTCCGATGTGACCGTGACCGTCTTCCCCTCCGCGGGGTCGATAGTCAAGACGGCGCCATTGAACATCCCGATGGCGTTCATGTAGTTATCGCCAGCACCGCTGCTGCCGCCGGCATAGAATTCTCCGCCATGGATCGTCACATCGCCTTCACTGGATATGGCTCGGCCATATCCGGAACTGCCGGTTTTCGAAGTAACAGTTCCGCCGTTGACGGTCAATTCGCTTCCGGAAGTACCCCAGATCGCGTTGCGGTTATAGCTCTCCACCACGCCGCCGTTGACCACGGCTGTACCGCTGTTCTTGATGGCGCTGCGGCCGATGAGCTTGGTATCACTGCCCGCATCCTCTTCCACAGTCAGCACTGCTCCTGTCAGGTTGTCAATGGCCACTCCAGCAGTATCTTTCCCATCATCCTTCGCCGCAACCGTGCCGTTTTTGACGGTCAGAGTGCCGCTGTTATCAATCACATCTTCAGTAGTGGAAATGGACAGGGTCTTCCCGTTCAAATCCAGGATAATCACCTTCCCCGCCGAGATGGACAGCGGGGCGGACAGTTTGATGTCCTCCTCCAGAGTGATGGTGGTCTCCACCCCACCTCCCGCTGCCTCAATGGCGGCTCCGAGTTCTTCAGGGGTAGTGATCCCCTGGTTCGGTTGAGACTGGCTGCTATCCTCAGGACCATTGCCAGTATCCTCGTCACTGGCAGATGGATTCCCGTCGGACGTGGCGTCCTGTTGGGTCTGCTGAATGTCCATCTGGGAACCGTCCAGCCCTCCGCCCTCATCGGCAAATGCCGCTGTGGGCAGCAAGGACAGCGCCAGGCATAACGCCATCAAGGTGGATAGGAACCGTTTCTTCATATGCAGCACTCCTTCTCTTTTCGCAGGCAATGATTTTCATGTCCTACGGGGTAGGACATGACGGCAGGTACCTGCCGTGCGCTTTCTTGCATAATGCAAATTTTGATGTTTTCGTCTGCGGTTTTATTTTACCACGAATAGCGGAAAGCGCAAGACACTTTTGGTAAAAACAAAAGAAACTCAAACCATCATTTTATGAACAGCCGGCTCTCGGATGGATTTCATCTCTCAAAATGACAGAGGGCCGGAGAAATGTTTCTCCGGCCCTCTTACCCCTTCATCTTAAATGCGGGGTTTCTTCACGCTATACTTTTTCTTTCGAATGCCTTACCGCGTCCGATACAGGAAGGTCACGATCTGGGCACGGGTGCAGGCATTGTTGGGAGAGAACGCCGTCGCGGAAGTACCGCTGGTAATGCCTTCGTTGGCCGCCCAGGCCACTGCTGTCGCATAGTAGGCGTCTGCCGCCACGTCAGCGAAGCTGCTGCCGGAGGCCGCAGGAGAGCCGGCGTTCCGCCACAGGAAGGTCACGGTCTGCCCGCGGGTCACGGTGGCGTCGGGGCTGAAGGTGGTGGCGCTGGTGCCGTTGGTGATCCCACGCTCCACAGCCCACAGGACTGCCTCATAATAGTATGCGCTGGCAGACACATCGGTAAACGGATTCACCGTGGTCTCCGGCTCCGGTTCACCAGCGGCACGCCAGAGGAAGGTCACCATCTGGGCGCGGGTGCAGGCGTTATTGGGACTGAAGGTGGTAGCGGTGGTGCCGCCGGTCACGCCGTTCTCCACAGCCCAGGCCACAGCGTCATAGTAGTAGGCGCTGGCGGGGACATCCACGAAGGGCAGACCCGCCGTCTCGCCGGTGCGGACGAAGGTGGCCTCGATGGTCACGCGGCCGCGGGGCTGAATGAAGGTGTAGGTGCCATCCCGCTCGGCGGTGACGTCGATCTCCCGGCCGTTGCGATCAGTGACGATCAGCTCGTCCAGCTCATAGCCGCGATCCGGGGTCACGGTGATAGTGACCTCATCCTCCTCCTCAGGAGTCCGGGGATTCACCTTGATCTCGCCACCATCGCTGACATCGAAGATGGGGGAGTAGCTGGGATCGCTGGAACCGCCGCCGGAAGAGGGACGATCATCATCGTCAGGTTCCTCCGTCCCTGTTGCCGGGATCCTCTCGGTTTTTTGCGCTGTGCAGCCTTCCACTGTGCATTTGTAGGTCCGGACGCCGTCTGCAGTCTCCGTGGCAGGCTTCGTCACGGTACCGGCATCCCAGATGTGCTGATGTACTGTGTAGGTATTATCGCCATTCAGAATGACGCCGTAGCCATCTGGGCAAAAACTTGCTACATCCTGGCTATATGTACCACTCAGAGTCTGTACTGCGCCACCGTTTTCAGCAGAAATGGCACCGGTCACCACACCTCCATCACCGGAGGCCTGAATGGTTAGCTGGCCGCTGACTGCGATATCACCTGTCAACGTGTGACCGTTCAGGTCCAGCAGGACATCATCCTCTGCATCCAGATGGATGTCCTGCTTGTGGTCCTTCAGTAGCACAACAACATCACCGGGATCCGCCTGATCAATGGCGTACTGGACACTGTTGTAATTCACCCCATTGACAGACACGACTGCATCACTATCCGGCTGCAAACGATTGATATACTCGATCTTGGTAACCCCGCAGCCCTGGCAGGTAAAGGTGATCTCGCCGCGGTCAGTTGCTGTCGGCTGCTTGGTGACCTTGGACACCCAAGTGTGCTCCTCCGTGCCCATGATCACCTGTTGGGGAACGATCACCGCGTCACACACCTTGCAAACATAGCCCTCGCTCAGTCCGGTCTGGCAGGGATACTCTCCTGCTGTGGCCTGGAGCAAAATCCGATTGCCAGAGTCTTCCGTGTGGCTATGATCCTTCGTGTTATTGAACACACGCAGCATGGTGGTACCGTCATCCACACCATCCGTATAATGGGGTGCAAACCCGGCGCCGGTAGAGATGTCCTCCCCCTCGCCGGCCAAGCCCACTGCGATGGTCTCATAGACCCGGGCAGAGGCGATCCAAGCCTTGACCGTATCGTCATACTTTCCGAAGGCGTAATAGAGATTGCCCTGCAGCGGTTCCCTATCCATATCATCTCTGCTGGAGATGGTTACCTTGCCCATGTCTCCATAGACATCAATATAGTATTCATAGGAGTTAGCCACCCGATATCCAGAGACGGCATCTTTCTCCACTGTGGAGCTGCCCTCAAAGCGGATCACAGTGTCATTCTGAAGGGGGTTGAAGTAGATGGCATTGGTTCCCAGGTTGGCGCCGTCCTCAATCACATACTCCGTGATGTTAGGATAGCAGGCCAACGTATGCTGATTGATAGTCACGCCGCTATGGACAACAGCCTTGGTCAGAGTATTGCGATAGCCCTTGAACCAAGGTGTCTGGTTATACTGCAAGGGGTTTTGGGAGTGATCTTCTTGCGTCATGGGGTCGAGCCAGTGGTCGGCATTGAACACGGGCGTCTCGAATGTGTAAGCGTCCTCGTCGGTTTCAATCGCCGGGTCCGGGTAGAACTCAATCACATAGCCGTCATTGCCATCATTTCGGATCAGCCACCAGACACCAGTAAACTCGCTGTTCTGCTGGATGTCTTTGTCTGCTCCTACATCCATGACGAAGGTATCCTTGTTGATAGTACCGTCGGTGCCGTAGGCCCAGCCGCCAGTCCAAATCTGGCCTCTGGCCACACAGTCCACATCCGTCTGGTACTCCAGCTCAAAGATCGTAGTCTGGCTGTCGATCGTCTTCTCCGCTTGCTGAACAGCTTCTTTGATAGCTGCGTCATCTGTTGCCTGTGCAATCGCTTCAGCTGCAACTGCCTTCGCCTTTTCAACGGCAGTCCGGTAAGAGCCGCTGTAGCTGAACTTGCTCATAAAGCCGTTGACCTTCGCAATGGCCTCTTTCTTTAATTCCTGCAGATGCTCCCCATCATCGCCATAGGGTTTCGCCAGGATTGTCTTTTGCAGGGCAGGTCCGTCCGGGAACGTGTAGCCGTAGTGGCAGTCAACTTCCACTGTATAGCTACCAGAGGTCCCTGCAGGAGCATCTTCTGTTCCATCCACCGGAGCGGTATATGCAACAGCGATGTCCTCTTTCTCGATTCCAAGGTCCGGAATAGCGGCAAGCGCTTCCACTACTGCGTCCGCAAGGAAAATCTCTTCCAGATAATCCTCAGACAGTGCTGTCTCGTCAACCTCGACGTTCTCCAGGATATTCTTTACCTGGTCGTACTTGGCGGCGAAGGGATCCGCTCGATAGGCAGTATCGCAAGCCGTGACCTGTTGTGGCTCCGCCCATGCGTTCTCGCAGGACGTCTGGATAATAGCCCAGATTTCCTCCGTGAACTCGCCGCGCCAAACAACATTATACTGTGTATTTTCATACACCGGTTCCGTCTCCAGCTGGTTGAAGAAATTGAAGTCCGCGTCGGTGATGAGCGCATCCGCGTAATTCTGGAACACGCTGTAGAGGAATGCGGACGCCATCAGCTGACGACCAACTTCGTAGCTCATATGGGTGGAGTCCCGCTCCAGCAGCGTATAGGTGGGCAAGCTGTTGGGTTCGAAGTCGATAGTGAACTGGCCCGTATATCCCGCAAAGGTCCCTTCCGCGTTATGGGTCGTGCCCAGGAAGCTGGTGCGGGCGTTCTGCAGAACGGTGGAGGCGGGGATGATGAAATCCGGGCCGTCTTCCATCGCGGACACCGCCACCATTGCCGCAACACTTTGCTGATAAGTCTCATCGAGGTCGTCCCGGCTGCCGTCCGCCCAGTCGGCAAACCAAGCAATTTTGGCACCCTTCGCCGCATCGCGCAGCCACTCCAACGCGGGCTTCATCACCTTCTCCGCAAAGCCGTCGCCGCCATACTCCTGGCCGCGCGCTGTGGACTCGTGGTAGTCTTGGACGATGATCAGGTCCCAGGTCTTTTCAAAGGCGCTTTGGTAATATTGGTACGTCTTATCGTTCTTGTCCTGAGCTGCTTTAAGATGACTCCCTCGATCCCCTTGTTCGATCACAAGGCCACGACCGCCCATGGGTGACAACACTTCAAGTGTCACTTCGGTCTCAACAGCGGGGGCAAGATCCGCCAAAATCTCGTCGACGAAATTGGTATAGTCCCCGGTATGGCTATTGCCGATGGCCAGGATTCGCAGTTCCTTCATTCGAAGCTGAACATTGGAGTTTACATCCGCGTACCTGCCGCTGGCGTGGTTCAGCCAGCCGTACATCTCGAACTCCGTCTGCGGGAATGCGCCTGCTGTGATGGTTCCCACGCTCTCCGCCACATCCACGGACTTGAGCGCAGACAGATCCGCAAAGGCGCCGGCGGCCACGCCGGTGATTCCGTCCGACAGAACCACTTCGGTGACATCACTGGCATAGGCAGACCAGGGCAGATTATCGCCCGGCACTTCGCCGGAACCGGTGAGGATCAGCGTGTACTTGTCCTCATCGTTCAGGGAAAGGGTGTACTTGATATTGCCCCCGACATTTCCACCCAGATTCAATTTTGCCATCAGACTTGCCAGTTTGTCCGCATATGTGGTCTCGCTGCTTGGAATGGTATCCGTATTCAACTGCTTCTTGACTACATCTGCTAACTTATTGTAGTCCCGATATGCCTGCTGAATAAGGGTCGCATTCTCTGCCGCATTATCTTCACTCAGCGTCCACAAAGCAGCATAGTCCTGATTCGCCTCAAACTGCTCCGCCTCGTAGTAAGAAACCTTAATCTTGCTCTGATCGGCTCCGTTGTTATAAGAAACTATCTTGCCGGCATTTTCCACCTTGCCGGAATACCGGAGTTTTACAGACTCAGCTTGAATAGCACCGTTATAATGAATGGTTGCTGACGCAATCTCCACATCAGGATTCAGAAAATCAAACTGGGTGCAGTTGTAGAGATGGGCTGCAGACAAATACCCCGTTCTTGTAATGCTCTTATCATAGATCACATGGGTAATCTTAAGGCGGTAATTGCCATCATACCAGGGTGCAAGCTGGTATCGTTCCGGATTTTCTTTGTTTTCTTCGTCAATGACGAAATCCGGCATTTCGCCGTATCCGGATTCGTCAAAGAACCGAAGCGTATAGGTTTTGCCGTCATCTTCTGTGGTAAGCTCATACTGTACTGTGCTGTTCAGCACATAGCCTTTCAAGGCGATCGTGTCCGGATCTGTTCCGGTCGCAGCCTCATAGAGGGTCCTGAAAGCCTCACCGAATGTTGTTACTACATTGCCATCGACAGTCACACTGGCAGTGTCCACAGCGTCACGGAAAACTTCGTTGCCGGACATATACTCGTCATAGGCATCTTCGATGGCCGCGACGTTCTCATCGGTCAAGGAACTCGCATCCAGCGACAGAAGGGCCTGGTTCTCCTCTACAAATGCCTGTGCATCGGGGTACTGATAAGAAATCTCCCCGCGCGACGTGACATTATTGTGGTAGCCAATGCTGTTGCTCTTCCAATCGACTGTGGAGTCCATTGTGATCTGGCAATCCGGTGCAACCACGTTGTTGTAGTAAATCGCATTGTCGGAGACTTCGCACTTGGGATTCCGGATCTCAATGCTGGTTACACCCGACATGCTGAAAAGGGTATAACGGCCTATATACTCGATGCCTTCCTCGAATACCACAGCAGTGATCTGATCCTTTTCGCCGAACTGGTTCCACTGCGTCATTGCATAATGGGCGCGGTCAGATGTGCAGTACCGATAGTCGCCGGAGATATTGACAGGGCCATCTTCATGGGCAATACCATCCTCGTCTACCCATGTATCCCCAGTCTTATAAATCTCTACGCCACCAGAAGTATATCCCTGCGTCTCGGTATAATAGTCCGGGATCGCGCCGCTGCCAGAGAAAGTCAGGGTATAGCCCCCGCTCTCATTTTCTGTGATCGTGTAGGTAACTTTGGAGTCCGTAATCGGCGTCAAACTCCCGCCCTCATTCCATCGAGCGCCTGTAAGGACACCGCCGGATTCTGTGACTTCTTCGCCTGCCGCCCACACGCTCGTGGGCACCAGTGACAGTGTCAGCGCCAACACTGTCAGGATGGATAGGAACCGTTTTCGCATCTGCATCCTCTCCCTCTTGTTCGTTTCTTCTATAGAACCCTGGGATCCCCCAGGCACTGTCCCCCGATGGGGACGGGATCACATAGATGAGCATGGACTTTTATGGATCACCGAGCATGTACACTCAGCTCTCCCACCCCGCGATGTGCTGTTCGCTTTCCAACAGTCGACTATAGCTTTCTTCCAGCAGCACAGACAATTTCTTCTGCATTTGGTCTCGCTCCGCAAAGTACAGCTCCCGCAGGTTTCTGGGGTTGCATTTTCCCGGTGCGATTTGCGCATCCTGCGCCAAAGACTGCAGGATCGCGTTGACGGCTGATCGGTTCAGCGGCCTGCCACTTCTCGTGACAAATATCGGGCCGGTGCTTCTTCCATTTCGTTGGCAGTAGGAGAGCAGTTCTTCCCGCAGGCACTCTGGAATGGGAGGTGTTTTCCCATCCCTATGCTTTCTCGTCTTCAACCTCTCTACCGTCATATTACAGAGTTCGCGATTGGGAATTCCCAAGCAGGCGAATACCTTTACCAAAAAATAAGCCCGTTCCTTCCCCACCTCTCGCGCGGTGGTAAGCAAGCGGAGATACTCGCTTCGGGTCAGTACCGTTCTGGTCGAGGCCTTAGGTTCGACCCACTCGGAAAGTTGGCAATCCCATGCCCCGATCCACCGAAAGAAGCAGTTGGCCTCCGCGATCACGGTGTTCACGGTCCGGGCACTGTACCCATGCTCCAGAAGTGCGTCTCTCCATTCCTGGAGCGTATTCGGTCCGACTCTCTTTTCCGCTGGCAGGAACTTGTATAAGGCTATCAGGTCCTTCTGATATTTTTTGATGGAACTTACAGCCCGCCCCTTTTCCCTCACAAACTCCAGATATTGAGAAATCTGCTGTTCGGTAATGATCGCAACACTCTGCTGACGGGGCTTTCGGACGAATGCTGGTACATCGGTTTCTGGTCTGCCATCATGGACATTTTGTTCGTCCAATCCATCATCCCCCATTGCTTGCGCTGGACGCTTTTCATCTGACATTGTAGAGGCTGCATTTCCCATCCTGCGGTGTACCGTTCAAAGGGTATCATGCCCTATAAGATAGGGCATGGCAAAAGGTACCTTTTGCGTCAACTTTACTACGAAATTTTCGTGATGCACTATAATTATATTCTATCATGGGAAAATGAAATAGCAAGCAAAATTTTCCAGTATTACATATCTGTGGTTTCATTTTCAGAGCTCCGGGGCAGAAACTGCGATATCCCGGATGCGGTCCAGAGATACCCTTTTCCCATCTGCCAGCAGGAGAAACCGCTCCGTCATGTCGATCTTCCTAACTATGCCACTGGTGGAAACATCGTGTCCGCCCTCCTTCTTCTGGTCCGGTTCAAAGTACAGAACCTTGATCTCCGGGTGTTCTGAGAGATGGTCCCGAAGCCAGGCGAAGCTGCGGTCCAATTCTTTCAGCTCATCTTCGTCCAGCTCCGACCAGTCGGACGTGAGGCGCTCCGTTTCACGGATAGCAGCACCGTGGCCGGTCAAAGCGGCGAAGGGAGAGAACTGGGCGGCCCGGTCCTGCATGGGCATTTGGGGGTGCTTCTTCGAAATGTGGTGCGGGAGGTCGATGATACAGTAGCATGAGGAAATAGTGGTGGAACGTATCAAAACATTCCACCACTATTCTCTTATAGGCAGTGAAAGCAGATGACGAGCAACGAACCAGAGCCCCAGGCGAAGATAGGCTCCCTCTTCAAAGACGCAAATCATAAGAGCTCTCTTGTCTTTCTGACAAGGTACAGCGGTATATTGGTAATGGCTCCGTCCTTGCGATACCCTCGCTTCGAAAAGCGGATGGCATATTGGGGGTGACGCTCAGAGATGTACCGCTTAAAGGACGGAGCGGATTTTTCCTCGCCGCCCTTTGTCTCAACAGGAATGATATCCATTCCATGCTGCAGTACGAAGTCGATTTCTCCATTCTTATCAGAATAGTACCGCGGCTCCACCGCAAATTGTCCTCGGAGCTGCTGCAGTACATAGTTTTCAGTGAGCGGCCCCTTGAATTGGTAATCAGCCTTCAGAAGGATCGCGCTGTTGTCAATGCCCGCCATGTGTTTGAGCAGGCCAGTATCAAATAGGAAGAGCTTGAATTGATCTAGCTTGTCAAAGGCGGAAAGAGGATGCTCCATTTTGGAGACGTTGTAGATACGGTTCAACATTCCCGCCGAGACCAGCCACTCAATCGCCTCCTCAAAATCACG
>CDZK01013116.1_pt1 | contig 14894 bp, 9 predicted proteins | sample 557401 | NCBI WGS metagenome assembly CDZK01 (sample SAMEA3182108, study PRJEB8094) | gut metagenome | biome: human; feature: gut; material: Stool; isolation source: human stools | place: Canada | collected 2013-04-25 | reverse complement strand
GCGCAAAAACGACCTTTTTACTTACATTATTAATTTTGCAGCTCTTTAATCACAGTCAAATAAAAAAATCAATATCTTTGTAATTGTCAACAAATAAGCACAGGCACAACCATGTAAAAAACAAAAACATATATATACAAAAAATATAAAAAGCGTTAGCTTTTATTCCTGCTTCTGAAACTTAGGAACTTTCGATGTAGCACAAGGGATAAAGATGAACGCTCGCGTACATTTTACGTGGGCTTTACTTTATTCGTGCTACAGGTAATCCTAAGACCTCAGAAGCGGATAACGGTTTAGTCCCACGCTTTTTTATCGTCAATATTTAAACCGGGCCGGGGCTGCCCGGACTTTCAGCTAAAATGGAAAAACAACAGCAAAATGCGGCCCCGGAATATCCATGGCCTCAAAACTTCCACAACAGGCACGGCGAGACAGGCTGCATGCCCGATAAATATTTCATGAACTTCATGTCGGCAATACTGTTGTGCGCAGGAGTGATAATGACCCTGGTAACAGCCGTTTTATTCGGCATGGCCATAAATGAATTTATGTCGGCCCGCAGCGGGCAAACCGGCACTATATTCATAGTATATGCCCTGGCCACTGTGGCGGCGTTCATGTGCAGCCTGACATTGTATTTCTTTTACGCTGTCATAAGATGCGAATATGCCCGTATAAAGGAAACGGCAAAAATGTCGGCTACGTTGGAAAAGCTGTTTTTAAGGCTTAAGAAAGGTTTATAGATAAGCCTGATTAAAAAAACAGGAACCTTTGAAAAGCTCCTGTTTCATATCACGCGGTTTTACAGCCTGTTCAGGCAACGGTTCCGGCATGGATATTTTTATGCCCGTGCCTTTCCCTGCGTTTGAGTTCCAGTTCCGGAGCCAGTTCATTTGCCCTTGCGACAGCCTTGTTTATATGGTCGAAAATATTGTCGGGGCCTATCATAGCCTCTACCCCCATCTTTTCAAGCGTGCTGTGTACCTCAGGATTTACCCCCGAGAGAATTATATGTATGTGTTCCTTGTGCGACGAATGTATCAGCGACTGGAGGTTATACACACCCGTAGAATCGATAAAAGGCACTTTACGCATACGGATTATACGTATCAGAGGCTTATCCCCCAAAGTACGCATAAGGTCGTCGAACTTGTTTGCTATGCCGAAAAAGAAAGGACCGTCTATCTCATATACTTCTACTCCTTTTGCCAGCGACATCTGGTCGTCTTCCTTTGCCGTAACATCCGCATGATGCCGGGTATCCAGTTTCTCACGCAGCACCGCTACATGCGTTGTTTCATTTACCCTTTTTATAAACAGGAATATAGCCATCAGCAATCCTATCTCGATAGCTATCGTCAGGTTGAACACCACAGTAAGCACAAAAGTGACCACAAGCACCGCTATATCCGTCCTGTGACCTTTCATCAGTGAGCGTACAGTACGCCATCCGCTCATGTTGTACGAAACTACGACCAGCACTCCGGCAAGACACGCCATCGGTATATGCTTTGTCAGATCGCCCAGGAACAACAGTATCAAAAGCAACACAACGGCGTGTATTATACCCGCCACGGCAGTTCGTCCTCCGTTGTTGATATTTGTCATGGTACGCGCTATCGCACCGGTAACGGGTATCCCTCCGAAAAGCGGAACGACTATATTGGCCGCTCCCTGGGCCATCAGCTCCGTATTCGAATTGTGTCGTTCGCCAACCACCCCGTCGGCAACGGTAGCCGAGAGAAGCGATTCTATGGCGCCTAACATAGCTATGGTAAAAGCCGACGGTATCAGCAGATTTATGGTTTCCATATTGAACGCGAAACCTTCCGGTGCAGGAAGCGAAGAATTTATCTCGAAGCGGTCGCCTATCGTTTCCAAACCATGCACTCCGGCGTACTCGCGCAGAAAATATACAACCACCGTCATAAGCACTATTGCGATGAGCGAACCGGGTATTTTTTTCGACACCTTAGGCGTAAGGGCGATAACAAGTATGCTGGTCACCCCGATACCCAGAGCCCACAGATTGGTAGTATCGAAACTACGGAAATACGCCCACCATTTAGAAAGGAAATCGGCAGGAACCTCCTGCATAGTCAGCCCGAACAGATCCTTTATCTGCGTGGTGAAAATAGTAAGCGCTATACCGCTGGTAAAACCTATCACTATCGGATACGGGATGAACTTTATCACCGTACCGAGTTTAAGCACGCCCATCAGCACGAGCATTATACCGGCCAACACAGTTGCCACGGCAAGTCCTTCGAAACCGAATTTTTCTATTATTCCGTAAACGATAACTATGAACGCGCCTGTCGGACCGCCTATCTGAACCGAACTTCCGCCCAGAAAAGACACGATAAAACCGCCTATGACCGCCGTTATAAGACCCTTTTCCGGACTTACTCCGGAAGCTATACCGAAAGCTATGGCCAAAGGCAAGGCGACTATGCCAACTATTATACCGGCCATAAGGTCGGCCATGAATTTTTCCCTGGAATAATCCTTAATCGCCGAAAACAATTTAGGATGGAAATCTATTCTGTCTTTCATTTCAAAATGCGTTAAAAAACCGTAAAAAAATAAGAAAATGCAAAATTAGTCAATTCATCGTATCATGTAAACGCATAACGTCGTTACAACTGCAAAAAAAAAAAACGGCAATGAAAAAAGCCCGGGCAGTAGTCATCATACCGTCCGGGCTTTTCTATCTTACAGGCTTTTAAGCTTTATTGCTTTCTGCCAGTGCTTTTTTAGCCTCCCGGCGCTTGGTAAGGTCGAGCATCACCGGAGTAGCTATGAATATGGACGAGTACGTGCCAACTATTACGCCTATGCCCATGGCGAGCATGAAACCGCGTATGCTGTCGCCTCCCCAGATGAATATTATCAATATCACCAGGAATGTGGACATGGAAGTATTTATGGTACGTCCCAAAGTCTTGTTTATGGCTATATTCGACAGCATGGAAATATCCTTGCGAGGATTGTTCTTTATTTCCTCGCGAATACGGTCGAAGACTATCACGTTGTCGTTAAGGGCGTAACCTATCACCGTAAGTATCGCCGCAACGAACGTCTGGTCTATCTGCAACGAGAAAGGCAATATACCGTGGAACAGGGCGAACACGCCGAACACGATTATCACGTTGTGCACCGATGCCGCTATACATCCTGCCGAATACTGCCATTTGCGGAAACGAATGAGTATGTACAGGAATATTATAGCCAGCGACAATCCCAATGCCCATACAGTAGACGTCTTTATGTCGTCGGCTATCGTCGGACCTACCACGTTGGCCTCCATTATACCCAAGCCCTCGCCGCTCGTGAATTCGGCATACGAGAAGCCTTCGGGATAGAATTTCTTAAGGCCTTCGAATATTGTCTTATCGACCATATCGTCCACTTCCTCGCCGGTTTTCTGGCTCATGAACTTGGTGGATATCTTCACTTGGCGTTCGGTACCGAATGTCTTTACTTCAGGGATTTGTTTTTCTCCGTTTTCCACCAATACGTCGCCCAGGCTGGCCGCCACCTCTTCGGTGGACACGGGCTGGTCGAAGCGTATCGTATATGTGCGTCCGCCGACGAAATCGATGCTCTTATCGAAACCGCGCACGGCCATTGCCGTAAACGAACATACCATCAATACGGCGGAAAGTATATAGAACGCATTCTTTTTGGCTATGAACTGGAAATTGGTGTTCATGAACCAGTTCTTGACGATGCTGGTCGATACGTTCAATTTGCGGCCGTGTTTCAGGTCGGCTTCTATAAACAGGCGGGAAACGAATATGGCAGTTATCAGAGATGTGATAATACCTATCATCATCGTTGTGGCAAAACCCTGGATAGGCCCTTTACCGAAGGTGAAAAGTATAAGGCTCGTGAGGAACGTCGTGACATTGGCGTCTATGATCGAGGAATAGGCATTGCCGTAACCGTCGCGGACAGCCTGCTTGTCGGACTTGCCCAAGCGAAGTTCCTCCTTTATACGTTCGTTTATTATAACATTGGCGTCCACCGCCATACCTATCGTAAGTATGATACCGGCTATACCTGGAAGCGTGAGCGTAGCGCCCAACGAGGCAAGTATGCCGAATATGAACAATATGTTCACGAATATGGCTATATCCGCATAGAATCCGGATTTGCTGTAAAAGAACACCATCCACACCAATACTATCACGAATGCTATCGCGAAAGATATCATACCGGCGGTAATGGATTCCTGTCCGAGCGAAGGTCCTACTATTTCGGACTGCACGATACGTGCCGGGGCTGGGAGTTTTCCGGCCTTCAGGATGTTAGCCAGGTCTTTTGCTTCCTTGACATCGAACTGTCCCGATATTTCCGAACGTCCTCCTGTTATCACGCTCTTGACGCCTGGTGCGGAATATACGTTCTTGTCCAGTACTATGGCTATGAAATTATTACCCGTAGGGTCGTTTTTCCTCTCCTCGGTCATCTTGGCCCATATCGAGGCGCCGGTAGCGTCCATAGACATGCTTACAGCAGGCTGGCTGTGTTCGTCATAGCTCTGATACGCATCGTTTATCACATCGCCCGAAAGGGGAGGTACGCCCTGGCGGTTTGAACGTATAGCATAAAGTTCCATCAGGGTCTTGTCGAACCTGGTAGGCTTGTTACCCCAGTAGAAACCGGCGTATTCCAGTCCGTACTTTCCGCGAAGGTCCGTTATCTCCGGCATATTGAGATACTTGTTGACCGTAGCCGTGTCCTTGATATGCACATAAGCCACTACGGACGACATTTCCTGTACGGGATAAAGCACATCGAAGAGAGGATTTTCTCCGGTCTCAGGCTCTGCGGCAGCCGATTTTTCGGCTTCATCGAGCATCTGTTCCGCTATATTCCTGAGGGAATCGGCCCCCATGTCTTCGGTAACACGTGCAGTATCCTTTTTAGCGGCCGCTTCAGCGGTTTCCTGTTTCGGATTTTTCAGGTCCTGTATTTCCTTAAGGCGTGTATTTGCTTCTATGAAATAAGGGATAACGTCCTGCGGGGTGAAAACGGTCCAGAATTCAAGCGCGGCAGTTGACTGCAAAAGTTTGCGTACGCGTTCGGCATCCGAAACACCGGCAAGTTCTATGGAAATCTGGTCCGTACCGGGAAGTCTCTGTATAGTCGGAGAAGACACTCCGAACTTGTCTATACGAGCGCGGAGTATTTCGAATGCACGGTCCACAGCGCCTTCGACTTCTTCGCGCACCAGTTTCTTGACGGCTTCCTCGCTCATGCCGGAAGTTATCTTAGAACGCAATGCGGCGTTGCCGAATATTTCGGGAGAAGAGAGTTTCACATCCGTGCCGTCTTCGGCCTTTACCTGTTCGAACTTGCGGAAGAAAGTGGTGAGCAGATCTTCCTTGGCGGCGCTTTCCTTACGGGCAGCTATCAGCGCTTTGTTGAACGTCGGATCGGTAGTATTGTTGGCCAGACCTTTTATCACATCTTCCACGGAAACTTCGAGTATCACGCTCACACCGCCCTGAAGGTCGAGACCGAGGTTCAACTCGTTGTTTTTGACATCCGAATAAGTGTATTGTATCGGTTTCCACGAACCTATTCCGATGCTTATCACCGGTTCGGTGGCTATGGAGTCGAAATAATACTTCTGTATTTTCTTTACGGCCGAGTCTTTTGCTGAATTGGTAGCGTACTGGGACGTCTCGGCTTTGGTCACGGCATACTCGTATGCCTGTTTTTCAACGCTTTTAGCCTTCCAGGTGAAAAAGAGCTGGTATATGCTCACCACGGCCAGAAGGATAAGGAACAAGCGGATAGGGCCTTTGTTTTGCATTATTTTATTTTGAACTTTGTTATGTATTATTGTTTTGTCTATTTTTCACGTAAGTGTCTATATTTCAGCCCGAACAGCAAGGCGGCACAAATATACGACAATCCTGTCAAACTTTCAGCCAAACGGGCTTTAAAATCGCGGCATAAAAGTTATAACATTCGTTTCCGTTTTTATCGCTCTCCAGCCCCGGCAGAACGCACATAGATGTCTATCAGGCGCTCTAAAGGAGGATTTTCCAGAAGTTTACCCCTGTCGCGGCTCTTCACATGGAGGTATTTGCCGAAATTATCGTCGAATAACCCCCAGTCCGGGCTGCCGGGAGGTATCTGAAGATATTGCCCGCATTCATGTTCCACTATGATGTAAACCTGCCGAGCATCGGCGGAGCGGTAGAAAACACTGTCGTGCCTTACATAATACGCAACCCTGACCACATCGTCCCAATAGTACACTTCTTCGGAAGGCGCATCAGGTTCGAGCAGCGTGAAATAATCCTCATTGAATTTAATCATGGCAAAAAATTATTTCAGGCCAAACTTTTTCAGCATGGAAGGAAGAAGTCTCAGGAAAGCCATGCGTTTGTACAATTTGTCGGCTTCTTCGGCCGGATAGCCGAAATATGTTTTACCCGCTTCGAGCGATTTCGACACTCCGGACTGCGCCAACACAACCGCGCCCTCGCCTATCGTTATACCGGATGTCATGCCCACCTGCCCCCATAGGGTCACCTTGTCGCCTATGTTGTTGCAGCCAGCTATCCCGCACTGTGCGGCTATCAGGCATTCGCGGCCTATCACCGTATCATGGCCCACGTGTACCTGGTTGTCTATCTTAGTGCCTCGTCCTATCGTAGTTGGCGACGACACCCCGCGGTCTATCGTACAAAGGGAGCCTAACTCTACATCGTCCTCTATCACCACATTGCCGCTCGAGAGAAGCCTGTCGTATCCTTCCGGGCGGTGCTTGTAATAAAAGGCCTCGCCGCCTATCACCGTACCTGCGTTGACCACCACACGGTCGCCTATACGGGTCCCGTCGCAGATGACCGCGGAGGCGTGTATCATGCAATCACGGCCTATCACCACATCGTTACCTATGAAAACGCCCGGTTGTATCACCGTGCCCTCGCCTATCTTTGCGTCTGCGGCCACCATGGCTGAAGCCGTTTTGAACGGAGCGAATGCCGAAGTTATCTTGTTGAAATCGCGGAACGGATCATCCGAAATGAGCAGGGCCTTTCCTTCGGGGCATTCCACATCTTTGTTTATAAGCACCACCGTAGCTGCGCTGGAAAGGGCTTTGTCGTAATATTTAGGATGGTCCACAAAAACTATATCCCCATGTTCCACCCTGTGTATCTCATTTGCACCGTGTACGGGAAAGTCCGCCGGCCCTACATATCTCGAACCGATAAGCGACGCTATCTGAGAAAGCGTCTTTACAGAAGCGAATTTCATCTCTCTGATGTATTTGCAATTATTTCAAGTGCAAAAGTACACAAAAAGAATATAGGTTGCCCCCAGGACTGGGGCAAAATTTACGGCGAGTAAAGACCGTAAGCCTTATGCTACCACGAGTATTCAGCGTCTGGCATTGCTGTCGGCTGCTATATTGCGGTCGAACAACGTTGAAAAACCGGAAAGCGCCCACAGTATGCTTTTCACCTCGAAAAGTATACCGAAATACAAATTGGTATTGCGGCGCGAAAATTCCTTGTTTTCACCTATACGGTCGGCCTCGCGAGCCATTACGCGGTCTATATCGGCACTGAACGCCGCTACCATGTCCCTTATGGAATGTACCGAACTGTAATCGTTCTCGCGTATCGAATCGGACAGTTCGCCGAAAAGCATATCCAACCGTTTTCCAATCGAGATAAGCGTTTCGCGGCGGTACTGTATCAATGTTTTGTGATTATTGTCTATATGCTCGAACGACGATTTGACTATCACTCCCACCGACTTTTCCAAAGCCACCAGATAGGAAAGGCTTCTGACGTAATATGCCGCCTGAGGGCCGTTTATATCTTCGGAAGAACGTATCATATAGAACGTCGAATAGCGCAGTTTCCTCACTCCCGAAGCGAATTTATCGTTCGAACGAAGGGCGTTTACCAGAACCGAACGGCTGTGCATGTTAACCCCTTTGATGGCCTGACCGCACAACCTCATCGCATCTATCATAACGTCGGACACCTTCATGTCGAACGCCCTGGCGGCGCTGGCCGCATCTGTATATTCCAGACGCATGTCGTCTTCCTTTTCCGGCATTGTACGACGCGCCAGTTTCTTGAAAAATTTTATAGTGGCTATCGTAAGCCCGGCAACCGCTATTATAGGAATTATGGCCGTAGTACCCACCATTTTAAGCAACAATGCGAGCGAAGCGGCGGCAAAGAACGCTATCAAAGCAGTAGCGAACCAGCCAAGTATCACCCTGACAACTCCCGACACGCGGTAAACGGCGCTTTCAAGCCCCCATGCGCGGTCGGCCAGCGAAGAACCCATAGCCACCATGAAAGTGATGTAAGTAGTACTAAGCGGCAGGGTGCTGTTAGTCCCTATGGAGATAATCACGGCCGGTACCACTACATTCACCGAAGCGCGCACCATATCGAAAGCCGGAGCATCCCTTAGCCGCGTTTCCTTTTCCGCCGGGCGGTCGAACCGCAGTTCTATATGTTCGCTTATACGGCGCGGCAGGATACAGGAAAGCGCTTTCCCGGCATAAACCGAACCGCGCACCATTAGTTTCGAGATGGTATTGGGACGGAATTTTTCCTCGCCGCCTTCATAACGCGACAAGTCTATGGACGTTTTGAGTACGTTATGCGCTTTTTTGGACACCCACAGCGTTATGACCATTATAATCCCCGCTCCCAGCAGAAAACCTATCGGAGTCTTTACGTCTTCCATGAGCGAAGTCATGTATATATTGGCTCCTCCGGCTTCGATATAAGCATCGAACGAACCGAGCGCAGCGAGCGGCACACCTATGAAATTCACAAGGTCGTTACCGGCAAAAGCCATAGCCAGGGCGAATGTGCCGGTGAAAACTATTATCTTGAGTATGTTAACCCTGAAAAACGATACCAAAACCTGCGATACGACCGTAAAGACGGCAAAACACAGCCCTCCAAGCATCCCGATATGTTCGTTTATCCATATCTTTCCTTCGTCGGATATGATCGTCGTGCCTTTGGAGCCTTTAAGCAGCATATAAAACACGATAGCGGTTATGGCTACGCCACCTATCACCCCGCCGAAATATTTCAGCCGTCGGTGGTAATCGAATGTAAGCAGCAGGCGTACGAGCCATTGCACCACCGCTCCTACGGCGAATGCAATTATCACCACGGCGAAAATACCGGTTATCATCCTGACTGCCTTATCGTAATTTATATAATCTTCCAGGGCCGACATATCGTTCACGAACGCCATAAAGGACATTCCCGAAGCATCGCTACCCATGATTTTAAACATCGAAACGGCGACCGATGCGCCGAGCAGTTCGAACACCAGGGAAACGGTTGTCGAGGTGGGCAGCCCCAACGTGTTGAACACGTCGAGAAGTATGACATCCGTTATCATAACGGCCAAAAATATCATCATAACCTCGTCGAAGAGGAACATATCCGGATGGAACACCCCGCGCCGGGCCACTTCCATCATCCCGTTGGAGAATATGGCACCCATCATCACGCCTATGGATGCTATGATCATTATCGTTTTAAAGGATGCCGCCTTGGACCCCACCGCCGCACCGATAAAGTTCACGGCATCGTTGCTAACCCCAACTATAAGGTCCAATATGGCCAATGCGCCCATAAGAACCATTATAAACACGAATATGTCATTCATCGCTTTACCTTTGTTTTTCAATTACAAAATAAATCCCGGTTTATTACCCGGTCATTAACCGTATGTTTACAAAATGTTAAGAATAGCGCTGAAAAACGTGGCGGACGACATGATGATATGCCGTAAAAAGACCGGGACAACATATGAAATGACAAAAAAGCGGGGCGCTCGGCGCCCCGCTTTTCACATAATATTTAACATATACTGATTATATGGAAATCACTTTTCTATCTCCATGAGCGGGGCATCCTGCTGAACGCTCTGCCCTACTTCCACGAAAATGCGCTTTACAGTACCTGCATAATCGCTCTCGATGCTGTTTTCCATCTTCATGGCTTCGAGCACCAACACTTCCTGGCCTTTTTTAACGGTATCGCCTTCGCTTACGCACAATTTGAACACGCGGCCTGGCATCGGGCATTCGACCACTTCTCCAGTGATTTTCTCCTGTTGCTTCTTTTCCTGACAATGTTCCTCGGCCTTGCCTGCCGCCACCGCATCTTTAGCCTTGAAAGCCTCCCATTCGGCCTTGCGCTTCCCTAAGAGAAAATCCTTGGCCACCATAGGGAACAGCTCCAACAGAAGCACTTCCTTTTCATTTACCGCAAGGTGTACCCCGCCGTATTCTTCGAGTACGGGATTTGGTTGCATCTTGTATGCGGACATATCGTAAGGAACTTCTTCCGGCGAACCGGTTATCTTGCGGCGGAACTGCGGATCCACAGGCACTGGCGTCTTGCCGTATTCGCCTTTGACAAGCCCTACGAACTGGTTGGACGTATGCGTATATTTCGGTTTACCGGCTTTCACGTCCAAAGCGCAGTTAACCGCCTGCGCGCCTACTATCTGGCTGGTAGGAGTCACGAGCGGGGGAAGTCCTGCAGCCAGACGCACTTCGGGGATGAGCTTCATCGCATCCTCGAGTATGTCCTCGCTCTTGAGAGCTTTGAGCTGCGCCACCATATTAGTGTACATTCCTCCCGGTATCTCGGCTTTTTTCACCAGTTCGTTCGGAGCCGGGAAATTGAACCACGCCTCTATTCTCTGACATGCGTCGTTGAGCGTATCGAAATCCTTTGCCTGAAGCGCTGCCACGGCCTTGTCCATCAGAGCGTCCACTTCGGCAGGCACCGGGGTGGTAAGCGGATCGAACGGCTTTGCGAACTGTTTTACCGCATCGAACGGTTCGAGCTCCTTGCGGATATAATACAGTTCGGCATTTATCTTGGCTACGGCCTCCATATTCACATCCATCTCCACACCCATCTTCTTTGTGAACAGGTATATCAGTTCTATGGCCGGGGCGGCGGGACCGCCGGCGAAATTCCATATGTTGGTATCCACCACGTCGGCTCCGGCAGCTATGGCGGCGACAACGGACGAAAGCCCGTAACCCGGCGTGGAATGCGTATGGAAATCTATCGGCACCGAAAGGTGCTCCTTGAACATCTTAACAAGTTCGTAAGCGCGTTTTGGAGGTATCAGCCCGCTCATGTCCTTGATTGTTATCATGTCCGCGCCCAGAGCCTCCATTTCCTTTGCCTTGGACAGGAAATATTCGTCGGTGAATACTTTCTTAGGCGGTTTCGGACCTCCGAAAAGCGCTTTTACCTTTTGTGCGAATGTGAACGGAGGATACTGCGGGTCTATCGTATAGCACACTGCGCAATCGGCCATGCCTCCGTACTTTTTCACGTATTTTACAGTGGACTTTATGTTGTCCACATCGTTAAGCGCGTCGAATATGCGCATTATTCCCAGGCCCGACTCTATGGCATTGCGGCAAAAACCGTCTATTATTTCGTCCGTGTACGGAGCATAGCCGAAAAGGTTGCGCCCTCTGGAAAGGGCCGTCAGCTTGGATACGTTTCCGACGGATTTCTTTATGGATTCCAGACGGTTCCACGGGTCTTCGCCCAGATAGCGCATCACGGAATCCGGAACGGCACCTCCCCATACTTCCATCGCATAGAAATTGGCGTCCCTGTAAAAATCTATAACCTTGTCCACCTGCTTCTGGCTCATACGCGTTGCGAACGCCGACTGCTGGCCGTCGCGCAGTGTAAGGTCCCTTATGAGTAATTTTTTCGACATAGCATGAAAAATTTAAATTATTAATTTGGGATAGTTATCCGCGCCGTTTCGTATCGCGCGGCATGACAAATATACTCATAAATATTTTTAAGACGGTCTGCGGACGTAAAATATTTGAACCCAGCCCTACAGCATGCCGTACCCGCGACAAAACCCGGACAATCCGCCGGCAAAGGCATTTTTTGTTTTAAATATTATTGTAAGGGGGCAAAAGATTTTTATATTTGCAACAATTCATAATTATTAACTTAAACTCGACACAAATATGTTCAAAGGACATCCTAAGGGATTATTCGTGCTTTCGATAGCCAACATGGGCGAGCGTTTCGGCTACTATACCATGCTGGCTATTTTCGTGTTGTTCATGCAGGCCAAATTCGGTTTCAGTTCCGACAGCACCAGCACAATCTTCGGCACTTTCCTGGCCTTGGTATATTTCCTGCCCATATTCGGCGGTATTCTGGCCGACAGGGTTCTGGGGTATAGCAAAACAGTGATACTCGGTATCACCGTAATGTTCGCCGGTTATTTCGTACTGGCAATACCGACAGGCACCGACCTGACGGCAAAAATAATGATGTTCGGCGCATTGGTGCTCATAGCCGCCGGAACAGGCATGTTCAAGGGAAATCTCCAGGCGCTTGTGGGCAACCTCTACGACGACCCGCGCTACAGCAGCAAACGCGACCTGGCATACAGCATATTCTACATGTGCATAAACGTGGGCGCATTCTTCGCACCTTCGGCTGCCGAAGCCATATCCAACCATTTCCTCGGTAAATCGGGGCTGACATACGACGCGCAGATTCCAGCACTGGCACATCAGTACCTCGACAACACGATAACGGCCGAAGGACTGGAAAAATTCTCCTCCATAGCCGAAGCACAGGTTGCGGGCGCGAGCGCCGACCTGGCTTCATTCGGACAGATGTACATCGAAAAATTGAGCGAATCGTACAACTACGGCTTCGGTGTGGCATGCATTTCGCTGATACTGTCGATTCTCGTATTCGTAATATTCAAGAAGACGTACAACTACACCGACAAACAAGCTGTGGCAAAAGCCGCAGCAACACCTAAGACGGAAGAAAAAGGAGAAAAAACGGCTCCCGCTCCCGGCCTTGCTGTGGAACTGACCAAACAGCAGGTAAAAGAAAGAATGGTGGCTCTGTTCTTCGTATTTGCGATAGTTATATTCTTCTGGATGTCGTTCCATCAGAACGGCCTGACGATGACATGGTTCGCCCGCGACTACACGGTAAGTTCCGTTGCCGGACTGGACCGTTTTGGCTTTAACTTATGGTCAATGCTCTTATTTATAGTCACTTTCTACGGCATAGTCAACCTGTTCCAGGCCAAAAACGCAATGCAGTCAGTCGTTAGCCTGATAGTAGCAGTAGTCGGAGGAGCCGGCGCATACCTGGCATATTCCGGCCTTCCGGAAACCATGTCCATTACTCCGCAGAAATTCCAGCAGTTCAACCCGTTCTTCATAATAATCCTGACACCGGTAATACTGGCGGTATTTTCCTCGCTTGCCAAAAGAGGCAAAGAGCCTTCCGCGCCGCGCAAGATAGGAATAGGCATGATAATCGCAGCCATAGGCTTTATGGTGCTGGTATTCGCCTCAACGGGCCTGCAGGCGCCGAAAGAAATAGTCGCTACCGGCGGGGTAAGCAACCAGCTGGTATCCGTAAACTGGCTTATAGGATGCTACTTCGTGCTTACTGTGGCTGAACTTTTCCTCAGTCCTATGGGACTTTCGTTCGTTTCGCGCGTAGCGCCCCCGCAGTACAAGGGTATGATGCAGGGATGCTGGCTCGGAGCTACGGCTGTGGGCAATTACCTGGTGGCGCTGATAGGTTACCTCTGGGCGGGAGTAAATTCCCTCTGGGTACTTTGGGGCGTACTGGTAGGATGTTGCCTGCTCTCCGGCATCATCATGTTCGTTATGATGAAAAAACTGGAAAAAGCCACCAACGCCTGCTAATAAAAATCTCAGCAAACCACCCGATAAAAAAACTCCTGCCGGAGAGGCAGGAGTTTTTTTATCGGTTTTTTCTACGCATTGTCATTTCCTTTTACATATCTGTAAACTCCGTATGCCACTGCTGGTATCATAAGCAAAGCCGCTATACCGAACACGTAATTGCGTTCATGCGCCGAAAGGAAATACGAAGCTGCCGCCCCGCATATTCCGAATGCAACAACACCCAATATCACCGCGCCGAAATTCCTCAAAAAATCCTTTTCCATTTTATACAAATTTTCACTAATAAATAAATTACATCACAGACCCATCGCCGGATTACGGTTATAAGGACTCCGAACCCAGTTACGATCGTTTCATTTCAAAACACCCCGTCAACCATCTTCGTCATCGGCTGAAATACTCCAAAGAGAATACCCCGCCAGAATACTCTGGGCCGCAAACGATGAAATATAACCGAACTCCACATTCCCTACCACATAAGACGCATCTGTACATTGCAATTGCAACTCCCCTCCGATCACATTATCACACCCTTCAGCATACGGGATAGAAGTAACCAAAATATTTTTACCGGATCCACGTTCCAACACCCCGGAAAAACTGCCACCGCCGCCTCCGGAAATTTCTATAAATCCGGACACTTCAAGTGTCGTTTCCGCCAGCACATCAGGGTTGGTTGCCACACTTACAGCCCAGAACATATTTCCCTCGTCATCTGTTACCACCATAGGATATGCAACCACATCGAATACCACCGAGGCATCCTTAAAATACGCCACCCACGCATCGTTTCCCTTAGGCGCATAGGAGTAAACAGCCCCCGCTCCCTGTACCGCCGCGCCGTTTTTCGTCCAGTGAGAAAAAGCATATCCGGCCTTAGCTGCCGCGCGTATAGTGATACTCTGTCCGTATTCGACTTCACCGCCGCCCGATGCCGTACCCTGCGAGGCATCCGCACTTGATACCGTCACGGAAAATATCAACTTACATTGCAGCGTCCGTGTTTCTCCGAGCAAGGTAATAGTTTTGCTGCCCGATGTGCTGGTCTGGCCCAAAAGCGTGAGCGTGCGGCTGCATACAGAGCCTGTTTCCCCTATTATCGTTATCTCTCCTGCCA
>CDZK01007020.1_pt1 | contig 14900 bp, 14 predicted proteins | sample 557401 | NCBI WGS metagenome assembly CDZK01 (sample SAMEA3182108, study PRJEB8094) | gut metagenome | biome: human; feature: gut; material: Stool; isolation source: human stools | place: Canada | collected 2013-04-25 | reverse complement strand
GGATTTGGAGACAAAACGATGAGGGGTATTGGTACACCCCACGTATCCCTGAAAATCAAAAATTATTTGATGAATTAATGAAGCGTAAACCCATTGTTGACCCTGCTACTGCTTATGATTACAGCATTAACGAAGGCGACGGAGACGATTGGAATGAAAATGCTGTTTTTACCGATGAGGAAATGGAATTTCTTGGGGCTTATGATTTAGATAAATTTGCTGATAAGTTCCCAAATGAAGCTTATTGGTATATGGAAGTATTAGATTAAAAATATGCAGGTTACGGAAGAACTTTTGCAGGTGGCTATTTCCACTTATAATGAATGTTTGGAAAAGTTTTTCCCAAATACAAATCATGTATTCCGGCCCCCCTCGTAATTTAAAATCCATAACCAAAACTTTAGAATCCCTGACAGAACTATCTTCTGGTAAAGTAAGGGATTTTGTCGTTTATGGATTTTTTTTGTTTGGGGAAAACGAGAAATTTGGATAAGTTCCCAAATGAAGCCTCATATTACATGTATGAACTAAGTTAAGCGCTGGATAAAACAAGGCTATGAAAAACACCCTAATCTACATTTTGAGGTATAAATTAAGGTGTAATTTTTGTATTTAGCTGGATTACAGTCATGTTTGAGGTGCCTGGCGAAATACAACCCTCCCGCGACCCCGCCTTCAAACAGTTCGAGAGCATGGCCTACGGCTACCGCGCCATCTTCATGCTCCTGCACACCTACGCCGCACGTCACGGACTGGACACCATACGCGGCATGCTAAGCCGATATGCACCAACGAACGAGAACGACACCGCCAAATATATCCGCGCCGTTTCCGACTGGTCTTTCACCGCTCCGGACACGCACCTTACCACCACTAACGCCGAGGTCATGATACCCATAGTATCAGCCATAAGTCGTTACGAGAACGGCCGTACCGCCGTCACTTCCGATGTACAGGAAGGGTGGAGGATGTTCATGTGTACAATAAGATAAAAAACAAACGCCCGGATGTAAATCGCGGGCGCTTGTACTAACTATCAAAACGTTGCACTATGAAAGAAAACACTCTTTGAGTGTGTTCAACTTCTATCCACAAACATAACGATAAAAACAGCATCCGTCAAGTAAAACTATTTCTAATTTATAAAACATTAGAAGACAATGGAAAAGTTTCAATACCTCCGGCCGTTACCATCCATGCGTCCGCGTGACCATTTCACGGCCATGTTGACAGTCTTGGCTCTGCTTGTATTAATGATCACATGTTCATAAACCATGAAGACACGATACAAGTTCATAATCCTCGCCGCCACGCTCATATCAGGCATAGTGATAGGTAGGGTTACCACAGCCGAGAAAGTCATCGTACAATGGCGTGACGCGCCGCCAATCAGTGCGGAAGTCAAAAGCCCCGTACCGGTAGTGGTGCGTGTGCCGGACAGCATCAAATATATCACCGTTTACCACGAAACGCGGTCCTGGCCTACAGATAGTTCTGAGCGGGGTATACCCGTTTTAGATAGCGTTTTAAGGGGGTATGTAAGTGAAACATGGTCCAAGCAGATTGACACGGCTGCGTCATTGGCCGCCACTGTCCAAGACTGGAACTTAGAACGAACTTATTCCGGTATGCTGTTTCAGTCGGACACTCTCGGAACGGCGAATTACGAAGCCAAAGTTCAGTACAACACGCTTATTTCTTTGAAGTGGGATTTTACCCCGAAAGTGAAAGAAGTTACTATTACCAAAGGGCGAAAAATAAGGCCGTTCGTTGGAGTGGGCTACAATACGTTCAATCAGATGAATGCTACGTGCGGTGTATTTATAAAGAATATCGGCTTAAGCGCAACGTATATCAGCGATTTTACCGAGCGGCGGAGCGGTATGGGCTTGGGAATTTAAATAAGGTTCTGAAGATAAAAGACATTAGAAAACCCGAAAAGAGCCAAAATCGGGGTTTCTTTTCGGGTTTCTTTTGTGTAAAGCCTTGGTTTTCAAGGCTTTTTGCGGTCCGGACGGGACTCGAACCCGCGACCCCATGCGTGACAGGCATGTATTCTAACCAGCTGAACTACCGAACCGTTTTGTTTTAAACTGAGCTGTTAGCGGTTGCAAAGATACACACAAAAATGAATACTGCAAACATTTTTGCGTCAAGGTGGATATTTTTTTTCGGCCCGGAAATTATTATAAGTAACTTTGCGGGCAAATAATCTGTGTATTAACGATGCAAAGCTCGAAAAATCTTCGGATAATTACTCTTTCTCCCGCAGCAACGGATACTGTTTTTGCCCTTGGCGCAGGGGAAAACCTTGCCGGATGCGTATTGCAGCCCCGTCCAAAAGACCCTGTTTATGCCGCATTGGAAAAAACGGGAACGGCAGCGGAACCCGATATGGATAAAATAACGGCCCTTAGACCGGATATGGCCATAGTCTCGCCGGGAGCGAACAGAAAGGAGGATATAGAAAGTCTGGCCTCGTCGGGCGTTGAAGTGATACTTCTGGATGGAGAGTCGGTAGCTCAGGCGCTGCGCAGCATAAAAGACCTGGGCATAGTGTTGAACAAACGCACCGAAGCCGAAAAACTGACTACGAAGATAGAGTACGGGATATCGACCGCCGGGGAAAGCGTTTCATCCGCAGGGGTCATAAGGACGGCGTTTTTTACATCGTCATGTCCGTATGCCGTAGCCGCCGGGCGTTCGCTGGCCGGAGAGCTGCTGTCGGTGAACAAGCTGGAAAACATTTACCGCGATATAGATAAGGCGGAGGCCGAAATAGACCTTTCGACATTGAAACTGCTGGACCCGCAGCTCATCCTGCTGCCGGACTATCCGCGTGCGCTTACCGATGCCGACGCGTTCGAGATGGGCAAGTACACTGAACATGCGCTTACGGTGTTCGTCCCCGGAGAAATGTTCGTCCCCGGAGCCGGGATGGCCTCGATAGGCGAATTTTATGGCAGGATGAACGAAAAAATGCGGCGCTTTACCGACGATAATCTCGCTGACAGGGACAAGCCCACGTATTTTTGATTATTTTTGCGGATATGACCACTATAAAAGAACACTTGGAGGCTGCCGTAGAAAACCTCATGCGCCTTATCGAAATACCTTCCTTCTCCGGGCAGGAAAGCGGTACGGCGGAATATATTTTCTCGCATTTGGTTTCCAGGGGAATATCGGCATCGAGGGTGCGCAACAACGTATGGGCAGCGAATGAATATTTCGATGCGGCAAAACCCACCCTGTTGTTGTGTTCGCATCACGATACGGTGCGCCCGGCATCGGGATATACGCTGGATCCGCATCTGGCTGTAGTTAAGGATGGCCGCATTTACGGTTTGGGTAGCAACGATGCCGGAGCTTCTCTGGTGTCGCTGGCGGAAGCGTTCGTCTGTTTTTACAGCCGGAAAGACATGAAATACAACCTTGTGTTCTCCGCTGTGGCAGAGGAGGAATGTTCGGGTGAAAACGGTGTTTCGGCCCTTTTGCCTCATTTGCCTGCAATAGACTGCGCTGTAGTGGGCGAGCCTACGGGGATGCGGATGGCGGTGGCTGAAAAATCGCTGATAGTGGTCGACTGCACGGCGCACGGCCGTAGCGGACATGCCGCGCGCGATGAAGGGGAAAACGCGATTTACAAGGCGGTAAAAGATATCGAGGCTATAAGAGATTACCGTTTCCCGAGAGTGTCGGAAATGCTTGGTCCGGTAAAAATGACGGTGACTATGGTGTCGGCCGGGACGCAGCACAATGTCATACCCGATAAGTGCGAGTTTACGGTGGATATACGCACCACGGACGCCTATACCAACGAAGAGATAGTGGAGACGCTCTCAGGACTCGTAGGGTCGCAGGTGCGTCCGAGGAATATGAAACGCCGCGCTTCGTCTATTGCGGCGGACCATCCTCTGGTGGCGGCGGGTCGCAGCCTGGGGTTGGAGACTTTCGGTTCACCGACACTTTCCGACCAGGCATTGTTGTCCTGTCCGTCGGTAAAGATAGGTCCGGGCGAGTCGGCGCGTTCGCACACGGCAGACGAATATGTGCTTGTGCAGGAGATAGAAGACGGCATACGGACGTACCTCAAGCTGTTGGAAAAACTGGTGTCGTAGCATTTTAAGGTTGAAAAATAAATATAAACGATAAAGATGAAACTCTGGGACAAAGGATATTCGATAGATAAAAAAATAGATGTTTTCACGGTAGGCAATGACCGTGCGCTGGACGAGGTACTGGCGCGTTACGACGTGATAGGCAACCGTGCGCAGGCCGTGATGCTGAACAAAATAGGCGTTCTGACCGACGATGAGCTGAAAGATATTCTGCGCGAGCTGGATGTTATTGCGGCGGATATAGAGAAAGGCGGGTTTACGATAGGCGACGAGTTCGAGGACGTGCATTCCAAAATAGAATTTATGCTGACCGAACGTCTTGGCGACACGGGGAAGAAAATCCATACCGCCCGTTCACGGAACGACCAGGTGCTTACCGATATGCATCTTTATGTGCGGGACGAGCTTCTCCATATCCGCGACGGCGTAAAACGTCTTTTCGACCTTTTGCTCGGCCTTTCCGAAAAATACAAGGACGTGCTTCTGCCGGGCTACACCCATTTGCAGGTGGCCATGCCATCGTCTTTCGGATTGTGGTTCGGGGCATATGCCGAGAGCCTGGTGGACGACGTGTACATGATAGGTGCGGCGTACCGCGTGGCTGACCAGAATCCTCTGGGTTCGGCGGCCGGTTACGGTTCGTCGTTCCCGATAGACAGGGAAGAAACGACGCGTCAGATGGGATTTTCACAGATGAAAGTCAACAGCGTGGCTGCACAGATGGGACGCGGCAAACTGGAAAAAACGGCCGCTTTCGCAATGGCTTCGGTAGCGGGGACACTGTCCAAGATGTCCATGGACGTATGTCTGTACATGAGCCAGAATTTCGGTTTCGTGTCGTTCCCTGATGAACTTACCACCGGGTCGAGCATCATGCCGCACAAGAAGAATCCAGACGTGTTCGAGCTTATACGGGCCAAGTGCAACCGGGTGCAGGCGTTGCCGAACGAATTGATATTGATACAGAACAACCTGCCTTCCGGTTACCAGCGAGATCTCCAGCTTCTCAAGGAATGTTTCGTGCCGGCGGTGTCGATGCTAAAGAGCTGTCTGGAGATGGCTGCTTTCATGCTGGAAAATATCCGCGTGAGCGAAGGCCTGCTGGACGACGAGCGCTATAAATACGTGTTCAGTGTAGAGGAAGTCAACCGCCTGGTGCTTTCCGGGATGCCTTTCCGCGATGCTTATAAGAAAGTCGGGCGTGAGATACAGGATGGTGTTTTCACCCCGGAAAAAAACGTGGTACATACCCATATCGGTTCGCTTGGCAATTTGCGCAACGACATGATTGCGGCTAAGATGGATGCGGCGGTGGAGAGTATGGGATAAGCCGGGAAAAGATAGAAAGGTCCGTTTGTAATTGGATTAGCGGCAGATGTAATATTCCCGTCGGTCTTTTGGTGTAAACTCAGTAACTTAAGAACGAAAACGGTTTGTCATATGGGTTTAGAAAACATGGGAAAGGATATAGTCGTATTATGCCTTTTGGCCGGCAGTGTCCTCAGTGCCGGGTGTGGAAAGGGCGGCACGGTTGTATCATCGTGTAAGGCGGAAACACCGGTGAGCCTCGATTCTCTGGAAAGGCGCAACATAGCTTTGCGCGATACGGGCGGCACGGATACTTACTATACGGACGGGTGCGTACGCGGATATGCCATGCCCATGCTGGCGGACAGTACGCCGTTTACACTGAGCAATTATTCCTTTGTGAGGGTTGCTCCGAACAAGAGTTATGAGATGTGCCGGTACGGTGGCGATACCGTGTTGGAAATATCGAATTCGGGTTGCGGGTATTTTAGTTTTTCGTTCGGATGGAGTTATAACGGCATTTCTCCGGAAACGGCCGACAGCATCCTTGCGTGCAGGGCTGTCGCGGACACGAGGGATGCTGCCCGTTGGTGCGGCGTCATGACCAGCGGTATAGCCTCGGCGGCCGATACTTTGGAGCGCCATATCAGGGAAGGGGGACTGAAGGCGGCCGCAGGAAGGACGTTCGATTTTATGCCCGCAAACGGAGGGTTCCGTTATGTTGTGTCGGTGGATTCGGTAAGGCGTTTTTCGGATGCCGCGTGCGTGAAGGTGTCGTTCGACATCGGGCCGTTGTGATCTTATTTATTTTTGCTGACTGAAATAAAAAATCCCCCGCTTCTACTCAAAGCGGGGGATTTTTATGTATGGAATGATGTTTTACAGTTCGGCTATGTATTTTTCGGCGTCCATTGCGGCTTTGCATCCCGATCCGGCTGAGGTTATCGCCTGGCGGTAACGGGTGTCGCGAACGTCGCCTGCGGCGAAAACCCCGGGTACGCTCGTAAGAGATGTGTCGTCCTTTGTTACGATGTAACCTTCGGGCGTAAGCTCCATTTTGTCTTTGAACAGGTCCGTGTTCGGATGGTGTCCAATGGCTACGAATACTCCGGAGAGGGGAATGTCCCTGATGTCGCCTGAAACGGAGTTTTTTACTTTTATGCCGTCAACGGCCTCAGCACCGTATATTTCGTCAATTTGGCTGTTCCACACCACTTCGATGTTTTCGGTGGCAAGAACGCGGGCTTGCATGGCTTTGGATGCGCGGAACTGGTCGCGTCGTACGATCAGGTACACTTTGGGACATATTTTTGCCAGGTACGAGGCTTCTTCGAGAGCCGAATCCCCGCCGCCTACAACTGCCACGTCCATGCCTTTGAAAAAGAAGCCGTCGCAGGTGGCGCAGGCCGATACGCCGAAGCCCCGGTATTTCTGTTCCGTAGGTATGCCGAGCCATCGTGCCGATGCTCCTGTTGCTATTATGACGGTACGTGCCTGGATTTTTTTCTCGCCATCCACGGTTATCGTGTGCCAGCCTCCGGGTTCTTTTGAAAAGTCCACGTCAGTGACAGCACCCATACGTATGTCGGTGTTGAAATTGCGTGCCTGTTGTTCCATCTGGCTCATAAGCATATTGCCGTCTATGCCTTCGGGAAAGCCTGGAAAGTTTTCGACGTCGGTGGTCTGTGTCAGCTGTCCCCCGAACTGCATGCCTGTGTACAGTACCGGCGAGAGGTCTGCGCGGGCTGCGTATATGGCGGCGGTGTATCCTGCAGGTCCGGAACCTATGATGAGTACCTTTGCTTTTTCTTCGGTGTTGTTCATCTGTATGTTTCTTTTGTTTTTCTTAAAAGCAAAAGTAAGCCTTTTTAGCCCCTGAGGCAATATCGGGCCATTGTTTTTATTTATTGCCGGATAGACTGCGTGTGTTTGCTGATGCCAGATAGAATTCTTATTCCTTTTGTGTGTACGGGAGGGGGGTACGGGTAGTTTTTAAATGGGGATGAAAACGGGGTGCGGTTTGTTTGAAATGTGCGTAATTGCTTTGTTTGCTTGAAGTTGTGCGCTTTGTCAGGGGGAGGTGAATGTTGCGGTGTAAATTTTTTTCACACTATGGTATGTTATAACCGGTTGAAACATAACGTAAAAAACACTATCTTTGCTTTTGCATACAAGGGGTCGGCATGGCTTTGACAGCAAGTCCGGTCGAAATGTAAGCACGCCGGGCGCACGGAGTACTGCCCGTAAATCTCGATCTCCGGAACAATAAACGGCGAAAATAACTACGCTCTTGCTGCCTAATCTTTCCGAGTGAAGGATTAACGGCCAACGTCCGCTCAAGGAGCGGAGGCGGGATGCCCTTCCGTAGCCCTGTCCTGTGGCGCCGGGTATAAGGGTACCATAAAAACGGGAACAAGCCGACGGGGAGTCCCGACCTGCGGCCGGCAATCAAACCGGGAAGTAAGCGTGGCCACAGGGTGTTTGTGTCCGGGGCCGCGCCTGACAACCAATCACAAAACAAGCGTGTAGAAAGCATCGAGATTGCTTGTTTGGACCCGGGTTCGACTCCCGGCGGCTCCACAGTAAGTCCTGTAATGCGGGGTATTTATTATAAAAACCGGAAAAGTTCCCGTTATGGAGCTTTTCCGGTTTTTTAATGTCTTTTTCCGGAGAATATAATACATTTACCGTTACGGTAAATGGAGTTACCATGTCGTTTAAATCAGAAGAACACGTCACTCAGTGTAAGGTGGGTTCGTGTCACGACGGAGGGAACAGGGACGAATGTTATAGGTCGCATTGGGTTGCCGTATGCGTATAATTTATATTGAAATGAAAAAACTGTATCCGTTCGCGGCGATATTTCTGTGTACGGTATTTTTCTGCTCGTGCAAAAATACATCCGACAGAAATAGTGATAATTTTTTGTCCCGGCGTGCCATGGGCATGCCGAAACATGTTGCCGAATTGTCATCGGACGGTTTTCTTACTGATACGATAGACATTTATGGAAATATTTCTGACAATATGCCGGTTTCGCATCTGATATCGGATATAAGGTATCTGAGGCTTGAAAAAACACGCTCTTCGGTATTTTCCACCATAAAAGATATTAAATGTAACAGCCGGTATCTGTTTGTTTTTGACCGGGACAGCAGATTGAAACAGTTCGATATAAATACCGGTAAATACATAAGCAATGTGTTTTCCCGCGGGGAAGGGCCTGAGGAGGTGATAAACCCATCGTGTTTCGACGTGGATGAAAATTATGTTTACATACTCGATGGCAGGCGGGCCTGTATTTTGGTATATGACATGTCCGGGGATTTTGTCCGTAGGATGGATGTCCCGTTCCGGGCGGATCACTTCAGAAGGAGAGATGACGGGACTTATGTTTTTAAGCTGTCGCCTTTTAATGAGTCATATCCGTCGCTGGATAATTATACGGTAGTGGTTACCGATTCTGCATTTATTCCTAAGTCAAAGTATCTCTATAAAGACACTAAGGACGTATCCGTCCGGATTGACAGAACTCCGTTTTTTTCCCCTTCGGGAAATTATTTCGGTTTTACGGCAATATACGGGAACACTTATTATGGTCTTACTGTGGACGGCATATACCGTCCCATGTATTTTTTTGATTTTGGCGATAAGACTGTACCTGAATATCTGCTTGAGGAATCCGATAAAAATTTTATCGATTTCATAAGAGAGAACGACAAGGCGGCGGTACTTTATGCGCCTACGATAGAAGGAAGAAAACACCTGATATTCAGAATAGATTTGGCATATTATAAAAACAAAGGATTGTTCGTATATTCGAAAGATGGAAAAGAAGGCGTTTTAATAAAAAGTTTTGATATCGACCGACGGGATATGCTTTTTATGCCGCAAATAATGGCTTATAACAGTATAACGGGTGAATTTGTAGGCGTTCAGAATCTACTTGCTACGGAAAACCTGCCGACAGAGGAGGCTAAAGCGCTGAAAGAGCATTTGGGTGCAGAGTTGTATTCTAAGCTTACAGGGTCAGATCCAAGCGATATTGTGATATCTTTCGTCCGTTTTAAGTCCTGAAATAAAAAAATGCGCGGGCGCTTATTTTTCAGGGATGACCCGTATGCAAAAAACTCCGTTGCGGATATTCCGCAACGGAGTTTTTTTTGTCTTTAACCGGCCTGCGGTTTTATTTCTTTTCCGGCAGGCAGATTATACGCAGGTACTGGTCGGAGCTTATGTATTTGTTGCCGGCTTTCTGCATGTCTTTGGCATTGAGGGATTCGATGTATTCTTTTTCCTTGAATATGTCCTCGGGGCTGTCTGAGCGGTTGTATGCTGCGGAGAGAAGTGAAAGCCATGTGTTGTTCTTTTCGATGTTTTCAGCCCACTGAACCCTGTGCTGTTCCTTTATGGATGCTACTTCTTTTTCCGAAGGGCCTTCCTTGAGGATCTTGTCGAGCTCTTTCATGGCGCGTTCGTAAAGGGCTTTGTACATTTCGAGGTTGGAAGCGAAAACTATCTGGAAAACAGCTTCTTCGCGTGGGACATACGATGCCTGTCCGTATGCTCCTGTGGAGTAAGTGCCGCCCATTTCCTCGCGCAGTGATTCGAGAAGGCGCATAGAAAGGGCTTCGTTGAACGTCTCGAAATCGAGGGCTTCTTTTTGGCTGTACGGAGCGTTTTTCTTGTATATAAGGCGAACCTGTGCTTTTGCATCGACGCCTTTGTTGAATACGACTTCCTGGCCGCCTTTCGGGTAATCCATGTTGAGGTCCTTGTATGTTTCCTTAACGCCTGTTGCAGGCAGGGAAGCTATGTAGGTTTCGACCAGGGGTTTTATCTGTTCGGGGGTGAAACTGCCCACGAAGAAGAATGTAAAGTCGTCAGCGCCGGCGAAACGCTCTTTGTATATCTGTTCGCAGCGCGCCAGGTCTATCTTGTCGTAGTCCTCGGGCATCATCATGTTGAGTACGCGGGGGTTGCCGTTGGAAAGGAATTTTGTCCTCTGGTATGCGAAGTAGTTGGACGGGGCGTCGAGCTGGCCTTTTGCAGCGGCTTTTTCGTTTTCTTTGTATACTTCGAAGGCTTCACGGTCGAACATTGGGGCGGTGAAGTTGAGGTATATGAGTTCGAATGCGGTCTTGGCGTCCTTGCCTACGAAGCTGCCGGACATGCTTTCGTTGTAGGTGCCTATGTTGACATTAACACGTGCGTTCTTGCCGGTAAGCAGTTTTTGCAGGTCGTTTTTCTTTATGCCGTTGAGTCCGCTGAAATTTTTGATATATACAGTGTTGCGTATGTTGATGTCGTCTTCCGCTCCGTAGAGGGAACGTCCGCCGAAGCTGGTAGCGCCGAAAAGCACTTCGTCATCCTTGAATGTGGTCGGCTTGAGAACGACTTTGGCTCCGTTGGAAAGCGTCCATTCGGTAACTCCGGATTTCTCGTATTTCTTTTCCGATACCACTTTTCCGGCTTTTGGCGTGCCTTCCATGAGTTGTGTGGCGGTCATTTCGTCTTTGTAGGCGGATATGGAATTGTCTTTTTCCACTTCGTCGAAACCGGCTACGAGTTGTTCCACGCTCGGATATTTCTGGCCTTCGGGGCCGAGGATTATTACCACGCGGTTGTCGTTGGTCACGAAATTGGCAGAAAGAGCGTTTACATCGTCAATCGTTATCGAAGGCAGGGCCGTTTTTACAAGTGCGTATTCCACTTCTATGCCCGGCATAGGCTCCTGTACGAGGAAATTCCTCTGGAGTTCGCCCACGAGGGCGTCCGAGGTGCGTTTGTCCTTGTTGGCATACGATTTTTCATAAGAGCTTATCACGGCAGCTTTGGCACGTTCCAGTTCGGATGCCGTGAAGCCGAATCTCTGTACGCGTTCGGTTTCCGTCAACAGTGCTTTGAACGCTTCATACGAACCTCCGGGAGGGCATATGGCGATGGCTGTGAAAGCATCCAAAGGACGTATGCCGGTGTTCCCGTACTGGGCTAAGGCGTACATGAACGGTGCGCCGGGTTTCTGTGTGATTTCCTGAAGGCGCATCGAGAGCATCGTGCCGTAAAGCTGGTTGATGATGTCTTCGACATAGTCTTTTTGTGTGGAGCTTTTCTTTGCCTGGTGCTTGAACATTATCTGCACCTGTGTCATGGACATTTCCTTGTCGGTTACCACTATCGCTTTGGAGTCGGAGTGGTAAGGTACTGTCATTTCTTCGCGTTTAGGCGCTTTTTTAGGGTTTTTCACCTTGCCGAAACGCTCGATTATCTGTTTTTCTACCACAGCAGGGTCGAAATCGCCTACGGCTATTACAGCCATGTTGTTCGGGCGGTACCAGTCGTGGTAGAAATCGCGCAGAACTTCGTAAGGGAATGTTTTGAGCACTTCTTCCTTACCGATGGGCAGACGGTCGGGGTATTTGGAACCTGCGAGCATGACAGGTAGGAATTTGTCCCTCATGCGTTCGCCTGCGCCTTTTCCGCCGCGCATCTCTTCGAGTATAACGCCGCGTTCGCCGTCGATGTCATCGCTTTCCATATTGAGGTGAAGAGCCCAGTTTTCCAGTACCTGCAGACCGGTTTCGAGTTTGTCGGCCGGGATCGGGAGCATGTAAACCGTTTCGTCGAACGATGTGTAAGCGTTGAGGTCGTAGCCGAAACGCACGCCCATGGATTCGAGTACTTTTATCAGGTCGTTTTTCTGGAAATCCTTAGAGCCGTTGAAGGCCATATGTTCGCAGAAGTGGGCCAGACCCTGCTGGTCGTCCCTTTCCAGTACCGAGCCGGCGTTGACCACCAGGCGTAGTTCGGCTTTGTTTTCAGGGAGTTTGTTTTGGCGTATGTAGTACGTCAGGCCGTTTTTGAGTTTGCCGACCTTGATTGCCGGGTCGACAGTGAGTTTGGCTTGCGGTTCGTACTTGAATTGCCCCTGCGCGAAAACGGCGCTTACGGACAATACTACGAGCAGCGAGGCCAGAAGCAGCGCTTTTTTTAACATTGTCATATTTAAATTGGTTTTATTTGTGTTACTCATGTTTCCGTATACGGCCATCGGCAGGATCGGAAATTATTCTTCCCAAATGTACGTTTATTGTTCTTTTGTCGTACGTAACATATATATTTTTACAATATCGGCCGAAAAACGGGCTTTATTCTTTAAATTCGGTTTCGTTTACAGTGCAAACCTGCGGTTTTTCTATCCTGCCCCATAGGTTGACGCGCCCTAGGAAACGGTATTTGGCGTTGCACAGGTACACGAAGACTACACCGGCGGCAGCCATAATGACTGTATCGGCCACGGACGAGGTGGGAGAGAGGTCGCGGAACAGCGAGGCTGTCTGAAAAACGGTCCCGTCCGCCGATACGACGAGTGTCGACAGCAGGTTGTTAACGAAATGCATTCCGAATGCCAGTTCCAGCCCGTCATCCTTGATGGCTATGTATCCCATTATCAGTCCCATGATTATGTATTGCGGCATGGCCGTCCAGAAACCGAAAGTGTCTATTTCAGGATTCGCTCCGTGCATAAGTCCGAATGCTAGCGATGTGACCAGCAGGGCTGCCCACCTGTAGCGGAATACCAGGCCGGAGGCCTGCATAAGGTAGCCGCGGAACATGACTTCTTCAAAACCGGTCTGGAACGGGAACAACAGCAACCCTACCAGTGCAAGCGAGAAGAACTGAGTGGCATCGAAGCGGAATACTATATCGTCGTCCGTAAGTATCGAGGCTCCCGATATTATTAACAGCAGCGCTCCCCACACGGCTGTTCCGAAAGCGAAACGTTTCCAGTCGAAGCGCGGGCGGCCTGTGGTTATGTCGGCAGCCGATTTTTTCTGAAACACGCGGGCGAAGAGGAACAGGGAACCGAGTCCTGCGGCGAATGCCAGAAGCATCAGCGCGAGTTCCGCGTTGCCGGTAACGGCGGTAAGGGCGGCGGTATCGGGTTCGGCGCCTGACATGGCCTGTTGCATGGTTTCGGGATTGGACAGTACTTTGTAAAGTATGAACGGTATCCCGCCAAGTTGTGTGGTTATGAATACGAGAAGGAGTACCACCAGGTACATGTACCAGGCATTGTTCCCTTTGAAAGCTTTTGTGAAAAACATTTTTGGTTTGTTATGTTGTTATTATGATGTATGTTAGAATTTATTCGTCCTCGGTTTCTTCGCCGTCTTTTGCCGGTACGTACTGGAGTATGTCGCCTGGCTGGCATTCCAGTACGCGGCAGATGGCCGCAAGGGTGGAAAAACGCACGGCTTTGGCTTTGCCTGTTTTCAGTATGGACAGGTTGGCGGGGGTGATGTCCACTTTTTCGGCCAGCTCGCCGAGCGACATTTTCCTCTGCGCCATCACGACGTCTATGTTTACTATTATGGGCATGGCACGCGGTATTCAGATGGTTAGTTTCTGTTCTTCGGTCATATCGTAGCCTATGGCGAATACTTCGGCCAGGAAAAGCACCATCACGCCCGTTATTATTTCGGTGACGGACGATACGGAAAACGAGTACGACAACTCCAATGCGGCCGAGGCGCCTATTTTGTCTATCATGTCCGCCGTGTGTATGTGCGAAAGGTATGTGGCCGCTTCGGAGAGCAGCGAGGCCGTTATCAGCAGGGCCCCTACCCAACGGGTGTATCCTATGATGCGGTGTGAGAATACCGTATTGCGTTTAAGGCTGTTTTTTATAGACCCCAGTACATTGAACAGCAGTATGAAAATGGCTATGTAGCAAAAAAGCCAGGTGAATGTCAGTATCGAAGATGCCGTTTTGCCGGGTGAATAAAGTTCTGTGCCGGGTTTGCCTTTGGTGATTATGTCGTAGGAGTGCGCCCTTGCGGACATCACTATCGAACTGTCCTCAGTGGAGCCTACATTTATGGGGAAATCCAGGTAACAGGCTCCGTTGTGTATGTCGTAGTCCAGTACGGATTCGGCACTGTATCCTTTTTCCATGTTTTTCACGCCCATGGCCATCCCGTGCGAGAAACCGGATACAAAGGCATATGCGTTTGCCGCTACTACCACGATTATAAATGTGAAAAGTACCCAGTAAAGTACTCTGACGCGTTTCAATATGTTATCGTTGTTTTTCTTGCTCATACGAATGCCGATATTGCCGGTTGTGTATTTTATGTGTAATGTTCTGACAGTTGCGGATTAACCGGGAACTCAGCGGGGCTCCGGGCGTACAACCGTACGCCCGGATAAAAAAAGCACACCATGCTCCGCCTGAGGGTTCCAATAAATAACAGTTGAGAGTTTGTAAAAGGAAGCGCCGGGCCGATTTTCCGGTGATGATATTTCTCTGTACATATCCTTAGGAGCAGGTAATACTACCGGCTTGAAGGGGCGTAAGAAATATTCGTATGCGTTTTTCATTTCCGCGTCCGGCGCAAAGGGCGTTCCCGACACGGCAAATGTAAAAATGTTTTTCCGAAAAACAAATAAAATTTATTGTTTTTCGATAAA
>CDZK01041606.1_pt1 | contig 15010 bp, 10 predicted proteins | sample 557401 | NCBI WGS metagenome assembly CDZK01 (sample SAMEA3182108, study PRJEB8094) | gut metagenome | biome: human; feature: gut; material: Stool; isolation source: human stools | place: Canada | collected 2013-04-25 | reverse complement strand
CTATCTCTCTTTTCTTTTTTCTTAATTTTGTCCAATATCTATTGTAGCACTACATTCAGACTATAGCGAATCGAATAGTTTGCTTGACTTTGGGGCATATGGTGTGGTATAATGAATAATACGATATAATTAGACGATAAATCGAGATTAGATAAACAAAGGTATGTAATATGATAAAAATTGTGTGGTCAATAAAAGATATAAATAAATATCAAACAGGAAACTTACCCGATAATGCAATAAAGATAGAAACGCCTAAGAGCGTCGATGAACTGATGAAAAAAGCGTTGCCGATAGCTGTAATTCTATGTGTTTTACTTTTTGCCGCTATGCTTGGTAAAACCATTGTGTGCAAGGTGGTCGTGATCTCTCCAATATTTATTCTGGTGGGATTTGCTTTAGGCTTTTTATTGTTGATAATTCACGAGTGGTTACACGGAATCGTTTATCCTAAGGACGCAGATGTAACAATAGGAAGAATTAAAGGAAAGACAACATTTGTGGCATTAGCATCATATCCATTAAAACGAGATAGGTTTATATTGATGTGTCTGCTGCCTTTTGTTCTTGGGGTGGTTCCTTTTATATTATTTTTAATCAGTCCTGCCGAATTTAGAGTATTTAATGGATTGAATTTTGGAATGGCGTGTATGGGTATGGTTTCGCCATTTCCAGATGTTTATAATGTCCTTACCATTCTAAGGCGCTCTGAAAAAAACGATTCAATAATGTTCTACAAAAATGATATGTACAAGATCTCTTGAATTTCCAGACTAAGCTTTACCCATATATTCCACCGATACAGCCCCTCTGTATCGGTATTTTTCTGTCCTTACCGCCTTCCATCGCCCCAATTCTATTGACATTTCCACCTTGTTGTGCTATCATAAAAGTTTACGAGTTAGTCGTAACTAGCTGCATGATACCGCAGAAGTAAGATAGTAAGATAGATAAGAAAGGCGGAACATAATGAAAAGTTCTGCAATAGTAAAAAAGGCACTGCATAAAGCGTACGGTGTTTTGTACCATGTTGCAGGCAGGAAAGATAAAGTCGTTATTACAATATCAAGTTGCAACGTCATGCAATGAAAGTTTCTTTACTTTTATCAAGCTTTTTTTGTCCACCTAATTTTTTTTGAACAATCATGCTTTTTCTGACATATTATAAAAATGAAAATGCAAACGCAGTCACACTGATCTAATGCGTTTGAGATATGGAGGGTAATTTATGTCAGAAAAGTATTTTTTGGGTGCAATGACGCAGAATGGGTTTTCCACGGAATTTGGCAAGATAATGGCTGATAAGGAGTATTTCACATTCATACTCAAAGGAGGTGCAGGCACGGGAAAATCTTCACTTATGAAAAAGATAGCCGCTGAGTTTGAACCGACAGAGGACGTCACTAGGTTTTATTGCTCCTCTGACCCTGCTTCCCTTGATGCAATCGTTCTGCATACATCAAAGGCCATAATCTGCGACGGCACTGCGCCCCACGTTATGGAATGTTCATATCCAGGAGTTTGTCAGAAAATAATCAACTTAGGAGAGTATTGGGACGAAGAAAAGCTGAAGGCCTTCAAATCTGAAATAATCGAGGTCACAGACAAAAACAAGTCGCTTTTGGCAAGAAGCAAAAGGTTTACCACTGCCCTGTCTAACGTTTGCTTCGATACCTACAATTGCGGTGAAGGCTGTCTGCTGGAGGAAAAGCTGAAAAGCTTCACAGAACGATCAGCAAAACGTCTTCTAAACAAAAAAGGCTCTGGCAGCGGCAAAACTGATCTTAGACAGTTGACCGCTTTGACGGAATACGGCTGTATGACGCAGCTTGCCACTCTTGACAGCTACCTTGACGTGTTCGCCATGGGCGATGATTATTATGCCGCTTCCCACAAGTTCGTCACCCTCATGGCACATCAGGCTGTAAAGCGAGGTTATGATGTTATCCTCTGCCCTGCTATCCTATTTGGCAACACCCTTTACGAGCATTTGCTTATCCCGGAGGCTGGCATCGCATTTGTGATAAATTCCCCTATAAGCAAGCTTGACGGCTTTGAAAAAGCTATCAACATGGGCAGATTTTATGACAAGAAAAAGATCTCAGCCCTGAAAACAAGACTGAGATTAGATAAAGTCACCGCCTCCGACCTTGCAGAGGAAGTGTATTCAGGCATCAAGAAAGCCAAGAAAGTCCATGACGAGATAGAAAAGTATTATATCGCCGCAATGGACCACGCCGCCCTTAATAAGGTTTGCGACAGCATTTCAAGGGAAATTCACGAAAGGACTATAAAATAGTTTTCCACATTCCGTCGTAAGGCGCAGGCTCAAAGCCCATTTTCTTATAAAGCGATATGGCTCTGCCGTTTTCAAGCTCGACCTCAAGACGGATACGGCGGAGCTTTTTGTCGCCATTTTCCTCGATATACTTAAAAAGCTCCCTGCCTAGACCTTTTGAGCGGTATTCCTCCAGCACAAAAAGCTCGTCTATCCATATAGTAATACCGCCTGCTTCAACTGAATATGTTTTCATTGTAACACAGTAGCCAACATTATTGCCGTCACAAACGAGCATATAACCCTGCACATACACGTCAGACCTCATCATTTCATCGAAGCCCTGCTCAAAATGCTCTCTTGGAACAGGCTTGTCCACCGCAGAAGAATTATAGAACTCAGTGGAAAATCTGATATAATCTTCCCTGTCCTCAGGCACAAATTTTCTTATCATTTTTATCTCTCCGTTTCTTTGGTATTAACCTATTATAGCATTTTATTTACCAAAAGTCAAATGCACAAATTTTGTTGCAAAAGTCCAGATTATGTGATATAATTATTTTGGATAGTTTTAATCATATTTGTGAGGATACATAATGAAATATACTTTTGATTGCGACCGCTGGGGAAGCAGTTTTTCAGTGCCGTCTAAAGTGGTCGATAAATACATAAAATTAAGTGATGGCGACTTTGTAAAGGTACTTCTCTGCATACTCTGTTCAACGGAACGTGAATGCGACAGTGCAAAGCTTGCGGAAAAGTCCGGACTTTCTGAGAACACTGTCATTGACGCTGTGACACATTGGGTATCGCTAGGAGTCATCACCACAGAACACAGTGATACGACAAATCCTGCACAGGTCAAAGCCGTTTCTACACCTGTTTCAGAGCCTGAAACAAAGGCCGAACCTGTTTCAAAAGTGGAGGCAGTTGCCCCGAAACGTCAGAGCGTTTCAAACAAGCTGTGCATAAGATACAAAAATTCCGAGATACTGGAAAAACAGCAGAAGGACCCTAACCTTGCACATCTTTTTGACGAGATACAAACCGTTTTACAACGCACTATCAATGGAACTGAGCAAGGGGAACTTCTTGCTCTTTATGAATATTACCGATTTGATGCTGCATCTATTCTCTTAGCCGCTGAATACTGTGTGTCACTTGAAAAGCACAACGTGTCTTACCTTGTGACAGTAATGCGTGGGTGGTTTGAACAAGACATCTGTACTTATCAACAAATTGAACAAGAAATAATTAGGCTTTCCAACATAAAAAAGTATGAATTCAAGGTACTGAAAATTTTCGGACAGACCGCAAAGCCGTCAAAGCAGCAGCTCGAGTTTATAGAAAAGTGGCGAACAATGGGCTTCACTGTTGAAATGCTGGAGATAGCCTATAACAAGTGCGTTGACAATACCAACAAACTGAATTACAAATATATAGACACTATACTGTCAAACTGGGCTGGCAAGAGTATCACTACCCCTGAACAGGTCTCACACGAGGACGAAAAGTACCACACCTCCAAGAAAAATAAGAATACTAATAAGCAAACTTCCTATAATCTTGATGATTTTGAAAAATTCGCAATGAATTTCGATCTAGAAAAATCAGGAAAGCTATGATAAGGAGTAGAAAATGAAATATTCAATAACCGCATATGACAAGGCTGAAAATGAACTTAAAAGACGGCGTGAAGCTGTCATGAACGAGCATGAGGTCCACGCTCAGGAGATAGCACAGCGACTTCCTGAAATAGAGGTTCTTACAAGATCACTAAAAGCAAATAACTGTGAACTCATGAAGGGCATAGTAGGCAAAAATGCTCATGGAAGAGAATATATACAAAAAATGCGTCAAAACAATGCCAATACTAAACGTGCCATTAAAGGGCTGCTTAAAATGGGAGGTTATCCTGAGGACTACCTTGATTATCACTATTACTGTCCTAAATGCTGTGATTATGGCTATCGTGACGGAGTGAAGTGCAAGTGCTTCACCGACTTGCTGAAAAAATACACCACTGAGGAGCTTAACGAGAATTGCAGTATCCAGCTCCACGATTTCTCTGAGTTCAGAATAGAATTTTATCCTGAAAACGACGGTAACGGAATGTCACCGAGAGAGAAAATGAGAACTGTGTATTCAAACTGCCGTGCATATGCTGACAAATTTCATGAAAACTCTCCATCACTGTTTTTCATTGGCAAAACAGGTCTTGGCAAGACTTTTCTTTCAGCCTGCATTGCAAATGAACTTATACAAAAGGGCTACAGCGTCATTTTCGCCTCTCTGCTTAAACTTCTCAGACAGATAGAGGACGAGCATTTCGGCAGAGCTACAGGTCAGACACTTGACATCATAGAGAATGCCGACCTTGTTATCCTTGACGACCTCGGCTCAGAATTTCAAACGAGCTTTACAGATTCCGTGATCTATGAAATAATCAACGAGCGTATCAACCTTGGCAGGCCAACGATAATCTCTACCAATCTCACCAATGAAGAATACAATGCAAAATATAATGAGCGTATAGTTTCGAGGCTCACAGGCTGTTTCATGCCTATTATGTTTGTGGGAAACGATATTAGACACGTAAAGCTGAAAAATAATCTTTAAGGGGTAAAAAATGAAAAAAATTAGGGGAACTTTTCTTTCTATACCGGTGCTTCTGCTTGCAAACGCACCTGCGCTGTGGAAACTTATTGACATAAATTCTCTGTTCAAAACGCTTATCATCATACTTTTGGCACTATACACCTTGGTTTTCATGTTCAAATCACATGGACGCAAAGGTTCTCATGGAAAAATCCGACGGCTTGATTCCGGAGCGTTTGTACTTGGCTGCGGTGTTTTGCAAAGCGTTATACAGCTTATAATAGTGATAGTGCTTTGCTTTACAAAGCTGAACGGTTGGCGGCTTCTTGCAAATTCACTTTGCGCTTATGCTATAACAACGCTTTTATGTCTGAGTGGCATTGTGCGGATAGCGGCTTCGGCACGTCAGGTGAAAATACTGTGGTATGTTATTCTGTTATTCACCTGGTACATACCTCTTGTGAACTGCATCGTGTTCAGAAAATTCTACAAGGCAGCGAGAAGTGAATACTACTTCGAGCAGGCAAAGCTTGACCTTGACGCTGCACGAAAAGAGAACGAGATATGCAAGACAAAGTATCCTATACTTATGGTGCATGGCATATTCTTCCGTGATTGGCAGGTAATAAATTATTGGGGCAGGGTACCAAATGAACTTATTAGAAATGGCGCAGAGGTCTATTACGGCAAGCAACAGTCCGCCAACAAAGTATCCGTCAGTGCCACTGAGGTAGCTGAAAGGATAAAAGAAGTCATTGCAGAAACTGGCGCAGAAAAGGTCAACATAATCGCACACTCAAAGGGTGGGCTTGACTCGAGATACGCTATCTCTCACCTCGGCATGGACAAATATGTGGCAACTCTTACCACCATAAACACGCCACACTATGGCTGTAAATTCGTTGATATGCTTCTTGGGAAGATACCTGAGAGCATACAGGGCTTTGTTGATAGAAAATACAACAAGCTTTTCACTGCTCTGGGTGACAAAGGCCCAAGCTTTTTAGATGGCGTTTATGACCTGACTTACAAAAACTGCTCTGAGCTTAACGCAAGCACCCCTGACAGCCAGTTGGTTTCCTACCGCTCCGTGATGAGCAAAATGAACAGTATACGTTCCGCAGGTTTTCCGTTAAATATCGGCTATCTGCTCAACAAACCATACGGCAAGGGCAATGACGGGCTAGTAACAGTTGAGTCGGGACTTTATGGTGAAAACTCCAAGATGATAGAACACAAGGGCAAGCGTGGCATTTCTCATGGCGATGTTATCGACCTTTTCAGGGAGAACATCAAGGATTTTGACGTGAGAGAATTTTATGTAGATATAGTAAAAGAGCTTAAAGAACAAGGCTTCTGATAAAAAAGCACCCGTATCGCACATGATACGGGTGCTTTGCTATTTTCTGGGGCGAATTAAATATTTCATTCTGAAACGCTGTCTGCCCTTGATAGTTTTGCGATTGAAGTTTGCTATCATCGCATTGAACACAGACATCATTCTAAGCTCATGGGTTGGAAGCTCCTCCTCACCATAAAACCGACAGTCTGACAGACTATCGATCAAAACTCAGCTATCTATTTTTGTCACAGAGTCATAAACTATCTTATATTTTTCGCATACCTTTTCATAATCCTGCTCATAGCCTGACAGCTCACCGTCCCTAAGATCCTCTGTAAGGTCATAGCTCGCCTTGTAAAGCTCATCAAAGCCAAGATTGCTGCAAATGCCTTTGAGGGTGTGAGCCATACGGAAAGCTTCCTTGGCGTTTTTCTCCTCTAAAGCCTTGCACATATCCTGAAAAGTTGTATCATCAGCAAATCTTTTTGCAAACTTTGTTATCATTTTCTCACTGCCGAAACGTACCAGAACGCTGTCATAACTTGCGCCAATGCTTTCATAAAATTCTCTAGTAGTCATCAGGACACTCCTTACAAATCATATCATCTCTTATTCAACGCCATTTGCAAGCTCGTTCTGAATATCTTTAAGACATTCGACAAGCACAGGGTTGAATGTGCCGCACTCTCCGTTAAGTATCAATGCCATAGCCTTTTCATGAGAATACGCCTTTTTGTAAACTCGCTCGCTGACAAGTGCGTCATAAACATCGGCGACAGAAACTATCTGAGCCGATATCGGTATCTCGTCGCCTTTTAGTCCGTCAGGATAGCCCCTGCCGTCATAACGCTCATGGTGCCACCTGCATATGTCATGGGCTATCTTCAAGAGTGGCTCGTCACGGAACTGCTCAAGACTTTCAAGCATATTCGCTCCGATAGCGGAGTGAGTTTTCATTATCTCAAACTCCTCTTTTGTTAGCCTGCCGGGCTTATTGAGTATCTTATCGTCAATGCCTATCTTGCCAATATCATGGAGTGCCGCAGCCATTGGTATGAGAAGCTGCTCAGTGCCGCTGACAGTATACTTGTTTGTGCGCATAGGAAGCCTATCTAAAAGCAGTTCCGTTATGCGCTTTATGTTCACCACATGACTTCCACTCTCGCCGTTTCTGAACTCTACTATCTGGCTGAGTATGCTTATCATCATACGGTTGTTTTTATCTTTTTCGTACATCTGGTCGCTGACAAGGGAAATAAGTCTGCGCTGTTTTGCATAAAGCTTAATGGTATTGAACACACGCTGATACACAACGCGTGAATCAAAGGGTCTGCTGATATAATCAGAAACGCCAAACTCATATGCTTTTCTTATAGAGGACGCAGAATCCTCGCTTGATATCATTATAACAGGGATATCATCTATCCAATGATGTTCCGCCATATAGTCAAGGACTTCAAATCCGTCCATTTCGGGCATGATAATATCTAAAAGCACAAGTGAAATTCCAGTGCCATACTGACTAAGCAGGTCAATACACTCCTCGCCGCTTGCCGCCTCATGTATGATATATTCATTGCCAAGCATTTCAGAGAGTATCTCTCTGTTTATATTTGAATCGTCAACAATAAGTATCTCCTGCTTTTGAGGCTCACCGACAACACTTTCGTGACCATCTGTGACAACTGTATCTTTCTTTGTCTTTGCCTGATACATAAGCTTATCAGCCTTGCTGACAGCTTCGTCAAGGCTATTGCCATCAGAGAAAACACCGCCGACGCTTGCTGACAGACGTATATTTGAATACCCTGGCACAGTTGCCGCATGGATATTTCGTTTTATCTTCCTGAGCTTATGGGCAAAATCGTCCTCCTGAATATCAGGCATGACAAGCAAAAACTCGTCGCCACCATAACGCACAAGCACATCAGATTTTCTAATACAGCGCCTTATAGCATCAACCACTGTCACAAGCACCATATCTCCTGCGTCATGACCGCATGTATCATTATAAACCTTGAAGTCGTCAAGATCTATCATCGCAACGCCCGCAGGCACATGGGACTTTTTAAGTTTATCTTCAAAATATCTCCTGTTGCTCGCACCTGTCAATGCATCAGTATACATTGCCTTATGATATTTTGACAGCTTATTCATTATCTTTTCTCTGTCCTGAACACCCAGCAGAGAGTCCTCATCAAGCTTTTTGATAAGCTCCATAACATACGGCTCTCCGTCAACCTGAACATACTTTGAAAAGACCTGATAAATGTCAGTTCCCATAAATTCAAGCTTAGTTCTCGGCTTTTTATCAATAAAAGTTTTTAAGGATATACAGTTTTCACAAGGCTCGTCCACTTTCCAAAAAGAAAAACACTGACATGGATTTTCAACGCAGCCGCTCACTCCATGAGGACCGTCCGCTTTCAGAAGCCTGACAAAATCAAAAGTTTTCCTGAGAACGTCAATTTCCTTTTCTATCTCCGAAGAGGTAGAACTCAGTTGGCTTTCGCTGTTATCATCGCAGGTCCATAATTTGTACACGTCCATATTCACGTTCTCCTTACGCTTAGTGTAGACTTATTGTTGCTTTTTTTACTTTTTTCGACATTATTAACTGATTTATTATACCACACCTCAATCACATTGTCAACCGAACGATACAAATTACAATATTATTCATAATATTAACACATTCATATTTTAAGCGACTTTGCTCTAGTTTTTCATATATTTATCGTCATTCATAAAGTAAATATGGCACTCCACCTTGATTTTCTCACTGAGCGAGAGCATTTTTCTGAGTATCTTTTCGTAGAAATCAAGCTGTGAACGATATGTCTTTAAAATTCTCTCCTCAAAAAGCTTTCTGTCGGCTTCTTCCTGTATGTTGGTCTTATAGTCAATTATGATAAAGCTTTTGTCTGACATTTTAAGCACAAGATCCATAACTCCGTTGCTGTATTCATTGCCGTCCATACTGTAGAATGGAAGCTCTGTATACACCGCCTGCGCAGTTTTGAGCAATTTTTCGATATCCTTATCTTTCAAAAAACTGTGAAGCTGATAGTTGATATAGTCCTTATAAAAGCTCTCAGAAGCCTGCGAACTGCACTCGTCCTCAAAGTCGAGATACGCTCTGCTGACAATCTTCTGAATAAGCTCTTTTTGCTGTGAAGTTTCGTTATACGGAAACAGCTTTCCACTCATATTCACCGCAAGCTCAAAGGCACGATGTACCATATGACCGATATCTATGCCCTTTGGACGTTTGTAAGACAGTTTCTCCACTCCACTTGGTATAGTGACTTTTTTGCCGTCCTCAAGGTGGCTAGGAGTGATTTTGCTAACATATTTCTCACTGAGCTTTTTAACGCTTTCATCAAAAGCATTTCGGCTGTTGTTCACCTCGTCGAATATATCCTTGACGTTTATCTGCGCCGCCTGCACAGTGCTTTGCGTTGAAGCATTGTTTATCTGCGGCAGTTCTCTGCCTATTTTGCTCATTATAAGTTTATCGATCACAGGTTTTTTCCGTTCAAAAGTATACACAAATATAAAAGCCTGCTTTGCTCTTGTGGCCACAACATATTCAAGCCTGAGCTGTTCGCCAAAATATTTATCCTCTGCCTGCTTCATCTCATTAGGATAGAATGTCAGATAGTCCATATATGAATAATCGCTTGTTTTCAAAGGTACATAGACCTGTCTTTTAGCCACAAGGTCGGTGTACTTTCCACCGCTGAATTTATGATTTTTAGCCTCCGCCATAATAACGATATTCCCCTCAAGACCCTTTGCCTTGTGAAGATTCATGAGCCTTACGCAGTTCTGCTCACTGCTGTCAAGGATAAGCTCTTTTTCTTTCAGCACAGAAAGCTCGTTTTTCATCATGTCCATAAGCTCGCCGCTTCCTGCAAAATCCTGCTTTTCCCACTTTTCAAGAAGATAGATAAGATTTGAAAGCTCATATTCTCTGTTGCTGGTATTATCGAAAAGAAGCTCAGGAAAATCAAGTATCTTATAAAGCTTCGCTATAGGCTCATTGACAGTATCGGCAGACGCCTTTACTGCAACAAGCGTGGCGTCATTGCTTTCACAGTTTTGTTCATAATCGTCTACGTCAATTTCAGCGTCTTCAAAATCGATGCTGTCAGGCCTACATCTCCAAAGGATAGAATAAGCCTTTTCCTTTGCGGTAGGACTGTAGCTTTCAAAAACGAACTCTGCAAGAGCAATAAATCTTTTCAGCACCAGACTGTTTTTCTGAGGACGTTTGCCCCACATTGTGTATGGTATGCCACGATTTGTCAAGACCATTGAATAAAACTCCATTTGAGTTGTGTTCCAAAGAAGCAGAAGAAAATCACTGTATTTTATAGGTCTTTCCACACCCTTGTCGAATATCTTTCCCACCTTCACAAGGTCTGATATTATCTTAGCCACACTTTCAGCACCTGGATCTTTGACAAAATATGCCCCTCTGATAACGTCATCGGAAACAGCCGCAGGCTTATCAGCCTTTGATATCATATCGCTGTATGTCATACCATATTTGCCGTTTATTTCAGGCTGGAACTTTTCATTTACCCAAGCTATAAGCTGCTCATCAGAGCGGAAGTTGTAATCAAGTGAGAAAAACTCGCAGTTTTTTTCGTTATTGTTCTGGAATTTGGATTTCATTTTGTTATAAAGCCTGATATCGGCGTCACGGAAGCCGTAGATAGACTGTTTAGGGTCGCCCACCGCAAACAGCGCACCGTCACGGAGCGGGCATTGCCATATATCACCGCCTGCTATAAGCTTGCTGTCGTCTGCACAAAGATACAGCAGAAGCTCAGTCTGCATAACATCAGTATCCTGAAACTCATCTATATAAATGCAGGAATACTTGTCTTTGAAAAACGCTCTTGCCTCACTGCTGTTTTTAAGAAGCTCGTGAGTGTGATACAAAAGCCCGTCATTTGAAACGCTCTCCCCGTCTTCACTCTCCTGATAAGCCTTTACAGCCTGCTCTATATACGTTGCCGTCTTGTTGAGTGCATACAGTGCATTTTCTTTCTTTACATTATCAAACCCACTTGGGCTGAAAATAGCCATGTTCTCATTGCTCTTTGGATGATCTTTCTTAATTTTCGTCTTATTAAAAGGCTCAAGGAACTTTTTGCAAGCTTTAAGATTAGCGCAAACTTTTACATAATTATACTTTGGGTCGTAGACATTCATATTATCAGGAAAAAACTTTGTCACATCACCAACAAGAAAACCTGCTATATCTTCGTATTTTCCACCCAAAGCACCATTATAGAATGCACGCACAAGACTATCCCTATAGTTACACATTTCTTTATAGGCAAGCTTATTTATGGTGTCAAATGTCACACTGTCATAGCTTTTATCCCTAACAAACTCAACATCTCTGTATTCAGTACACTCAAGAAATGTTTCCATAAGAAAGTTTTTCACACGGCTGTCTCTGAGCTTATATTGATTGCTGTTCAGAAAGCCGAAATCTTCCATGTTCGCACCATTTGTGCGGTAATATCTCTCGAAAAAGTCAGCCTGTGCCTGCTTTGTTTCACAGTCCTCGGCAAGTTTTAATCCCAAATGCAGGTCAGCTTCAAAAGGCTGTTCTGACAGCATACTCAAACAAAAGCTGTGTATAGTGCTTATCTTCATGCGCTGTAAATTCATAACAGCGTTCTCATACAGTTTCTTTTCCTCACCGCTGCATTTTGCGATATTCTCCGTAAGCCCTGCCTGTATCCTCTCATAAAGCTCGTTTGCAGCAGCGTTGGTGAAAGTTATAAGCACTATCTTTTCAACAGGTATACCTGCGCCTATCTGACCTATAACACGCTGTATTATAAGCCTTGTCTTGCCTGCACCTGCGCCTGCTTCAACAAGGATATTCTTATCATAACTGTCTTTGTTTATTATATAGCTTCTTATCTGTTCTTCACTCATTCTGTTGCACCCCCTGAGCAAACTTCTTCATAAGCAGGACAAAACGTGCATGGAGTAATTTTATCATTCTTATTCACAATACACTTTTTAAAGCCCTCTTCTAATATTTTATCAAATGCTGTTGTTATCATGTTTTTAATAGATGAATTATCCCCATTGCTGACCACATGACCGCTCTTACCCTCAAGAATGAAAACATAATCTGCGGAAACGATATCACTTTCGCTCACTTCTCCCACAGGCGTAAGACCTTTTTCAAGCGCAAGGGCATAAATATGATCCTGTGGGTCTTCCGGAAGCTTTTCCCTGAATTTTTTGATATCCTCCGTCTTGTAGTCAACTATCTGATATGACACCTTTGTGCCGTCTATTATCCTGTCAAGGCGGTCTATCCTACCCCTTATGGTGACTTCATACTCTCCTATTTTCACATCACCGTTGAACGGATACTCGACCTCAACGACCTCACGTTTGCCTGAGTGTATATCGCCGTGCAGTTCGTCAAGATAAGCTTTGACACAGGTGTAATATTCATTTCTCTCACTATGTGCCACAGCCATATCCAACGGTGGATAATCAAGAAGGTATTTTTTCGTAACACTCTCAAATATCTCATCAAGCATCGCCTTGTCAGCAGTTTCAGACACCTCAGCCGCACTTTTTCCTTTAAGCACAGTCTTGGCATAATTCTCCATTATCTCATGTATATACATTCCCTTGACATTGCCTTTGAGCCATGCACTGCGGTCTATATCCACCTCCTGCGGCTTTTCAACATGGGCAATACGCTCATAGAAAAACCTCAGCGGACACTGAAGCATAGTCGAAAGGCTTGTGGCAGAAATGATAAAATGTTTATTTTCGCACATTTCACGCAATATATCTATACGGCTTTTTCTTTGCTTATCAAGATACTCCGTAAGGCTTTCGCTTTGCTTCGCACCGTCATCATGAAGCCCGATTTTTTCTGCCTTGTTTAGAAAAGCACTGTTTAATGATATCTCAGAACGCACGCTCACCTTGCGTCTGTCAGAAAGATAATCATACACTTCTATTTTGTTTACATCAATGCCCTTTTCAGCCGCAATAACAGTATACACTGCCGACGGGCTTTGCGCTCTTATTTTCACGGTATCATAAACACTACAGCTTACAACAAGGTTTGCTCTCTCAGCCATGAGAACAGTTCTCACAAGGTCAGTGAGCTTTCTGCGCTCGATAGCGTCAGAACAATGGTCACGGTTGCCGAAAAGCTGTTCTCTCTCCTTATCGTTCAGAACAGGTGACTCGTCCTGCATGACAGGAAATCTTCCTGTTGTCAGACCAAGAACATATATGTTTTTCATGAAAAGCGCAGAATACCGCCCCATAAGACAGCAGGTAACAGCGCCTTTTGATGCAGGCAAAGAATACCTTGCGTTCTCTGCAATGTCGGTGATCTCAGTCATTGCTTCCTGCAAGCTAAGACTCTTGTCATAGTCTGCATAAAATCTATATCTGCCTATTAAAGCGTCCTTAACACTTGATATGGAACTTCTCTGCTCAGCGTTTGTGCCTCTCACATATTTTTTTACCAAGTTCAGCACGCCACCGTAAAACTCTTTTGCGCTGACATTTTCTTTTTTAAAGACATCATAAAAGTCCGTAAACACCTGACTATCCCTTGTGCTATACCATTCAATGCCCCAGCCGTTTCCTGAGTTCTGTGCTTCAAGGAATATCCTGCCCTTGCTTTTGGTCTTGCCGTCCTCTACTATCTCCTCATATTTGAAAACAGGCGAAAGCATCACATCTTTGAAAAGGTCAAATCTATAGTCATTTTTGCACCATGTAAGCATTGCCCTGAAAAATGCAACAACGTCACTGTGTCTGCATGAAATGCCCTCAGGAAATTCCACAGGGACTTTGTATTGATCGCACATATTCATGAGCAAGTCCATATACTCATCATCTGGACACAGCACAACGGTATCGCAAAGCTCGTAACCACTGTTCACGATATGTAGAACAGTTCTCTCCACCTCGTTTGTTACGCCATAATTTCTCCAAAGCTCCGCCTTTTGTGCTAATTTTCTCAGACCATTCTGATACTGCTCATCGCTCATATCAGCCATACTATCTATAACCGCAGGATCAGGCAAAAGCCCTATATACTCCGCTGTCAGCTTGTCAGCTTCTATTTCTTTGTCATATGCAAAATGAACGCTGTTCACGTCTGCCTTACCAGCCTTTATAAGACCGCTGGCGATGCTTATGAGCTTTGCACTGTCATATAGTTTGCTGTCTGAAAGCTTATTTTCATACGCTTGAAAGATCGCACTCAGCGTGTTGATACGTCTGCTGTCAAAGGACAGTGAATCAGGGCGTATACAGTTCATTCTAAGCTCTGATATTGTCTTAAATATCTCCATGCAGGCATTATGGTCATCGCTTTTAAAATAGTTTATACCGCTTTCATCAATAATACGTCTTACTATCTCACAGCCCTCAGCATTTGACAGCGTTATTATCCTGCTGTCCATATACTCGGCACTGGTTTCGATAATATGCTTTGCATGATCTGCGACTGTGTATCTTTCAAGCCTTATAACAATATTTTCACCGCTTGCGTTCTCCAACATTCTCTCAGCGTTGAGATAATCATTACATATGTAAACCTTTTTAGTCAAAGGGTCTGCTTCATTACAGTCTTTGAGCCACTCTATAAAAGTCATTACGCTTTCTCCCCTAACATAAATTATCATAATAACATTTTACCATAGCAGAAAAATCTTGTCAATCTACAATTAGCGTGTTTGTATACTTTTTTGAAACATAATATTAAA
>CDZK01049920.1_pt1 | contig 15050 bp, 10 predicted proteins | sample 557401 | NCBI WGS metagenome assembly CDZK01 (sample SAMEA3182108, study PRJEB8094) | gut metagenome | biome: human; feature: gut; material: Stool; isolation source: human stools | place: Canada | collected 2013-04-25 | reverse complement strand
GCGTTGAAGCCGAACCAGCCGAACCACAGCAGGAAGGCGCCGAGCATCACGAACGGCACGTTGTGCGGGCGGAACGGCTGCGTGCCGAAGCCCTTACGCTTGCCGATGATCAGCACGATGACCAGAGCGGCGACTGCGGCGTTGATGTGGACGACCGTACCACCTGCGAAATCGTGGGCGGCTGCGCCGATCGCCTGGGAAATGGCGCCGTCAGCGGACAGCAGACCACCGTTCCACACCATGTGGGCGAGCGGAGCGTAATCGAACGTGATCCACAGCGCCACGAAAATCATCCACGTGGAGTACTTCACACGTTCGGCGATGGCGCCGCAGATCAACGCGACGGTGATCATGGCGAACGCGGACTGGAAGGCCACGTCCACGCTGACCGGGTAGTTGTTGCCGTTCAGCGCCGCCGATGTGAAGACGCCCTTATCGGAAACCATGGTGTCCTTCAGCAGGAAGCCGGTTGCCGGGTCGCCGAAGATGCCGCCGACCGAGGTGCCGGCGTAGGCGATCGACCAACCCCACAGCACCCACATGATCATCGTGACGGACAGTGCGGCCGCCTCCATGATCATCATATTCAGCACGGCCTTGGCGCGGACCATGCCACCATAGAAGAACGCCACACCAGGCGTCATGAGGAACACAAGGGACGCGGAAGTCAATATCCACGCGGCATTTCCAGAATCAAGCTGGCCCATGTCACCCTCCTCTTTCTTTCTCTATATTTGGTTCAACATTTCCGTCCCCATCGTGTGGGGCTGACAGAACGATATGGAACGCCGGCCGCGTTTTGAAAACGTTACGACGTGTTACGCCAACGTAACGCCATCCGCGCGAAACGTCAACCTACGCCGAAAAATGGCGGAATTCCAACGAAACTGGCGGTACGGAAATACGGAAGGCATAATCGCCCGGCAATCGCAATATGAAATTGCGACGGTGGACGGAAGCGGCGGGCAACGCTGCGGACGGAGTAAGTTGGGTAGCTGAAACTTACGGAACACGCGTGGCACGCGACGGGAGAACGCCGCGTACGGCGAGCGCGTGGCATGTACACCGAACGCGCGGTGCGGCGAACGTATGGCGCGCGTAACGAGAGAGCGGCGAGGACCATGGCAACGTTCATCATTTCACTGTGCGCCATTTTGATGCTGACCACGGTTTCCGGGCTGATCTGCCGCAAAGCGCAGCTGCCGGAAGTGATCGGGCAGATCCTCGTCGGCATTCTCGTGGGCCCTTCGCTGCTGGGCGTGATGCACATGAGCGATTCGCTGTCATTGTTCAGCGACCTCGGCATCATCATCCTCATGTTTTTGGGCGGTGTCGGCTGCGACCTGCAGTTGCTGAAGAAATATTCGAAGGCGGCGGTCATCATCGCGTGCATGGGCGTGGTGTTCCCCGTGGCGGTGATGGGTGGAGTGAGCCTGCTGTTTGGCTTCAAGCCGATTCCGGCTGCGTTCATCGGCGTGGTGTTCTCCGCCACGTCCGTGTCGATTTCCGTGGCGGTGCTGAAGGAAGCCGGACTGCTTGATTCGAAGGAAGGCGTGTCGATTCTCGGCGCGGCCGTGGCTGACGATGTGATCGGCGTGATCCTGCTGTCCGTGATGTGCACGCTCGTCAACACCGGCAGCGTGGACGTGGCAGGGCTGGGTTTGATTCTGCTCAAGCAGGTGCTGTTCTTTGTGGCGGCCGCCGTGGTGGTGGTTTGGGTGGCGCCGGCGCTGATGACGCTGGCTGGCGTGCTGAAGGCGCCGTCCGGCATCGCGGTGATGGCCGTGATCATCTGCCTGGCGATGGCGTGGGCGTCGAATCTGGCCGGGTTGAGCTACGCGGTGGGCGCGTTTTTCGCCGGCATCGCGGTAAGCAACAGCGATTACGCGGAGGACGCGGACCGGTATATCGAGCCGGTTGGAGACACGTTGTTCGTGCCGGTGTTCTTCGTGGGCATCGGCCTGCAGACCACAGGCGTGGATGATACGAAGATGATCGTGTTCATTGCGATCATGACGGTTCTCGGCGTGATCACGAAGGTCGTCGGCTGCGGTTTGGGTGGCCGCATGGCCGGTTTCGGCGGCGCTTCGGCGCTGATGATCGGCGCGGGCATGGTGCCACGTGGCGAGATGGCGTTGATTACCGCGCAAATCGGCTTCAACGAGCATGTGCTCGGCAGCGAATACTATTCGACGATCATCTTCATCATTTCGCTGGTGACGCTGGTCGCGCCGCTGCTATTGAAGCTGACGATCCGGAAAGTGCCGGGAGTGGGGGCTGGCGCTGCCGGTACGGCTGGCGCTGAGCAGTAATCGCAATACGAAAACCTCCCGCCACGTACGGAACGTGACGGGAGGTTTTCGCTACGGAAATCGCAAATCCGGAAAATATGGGAACGTCAGGCGAGGATGCCGTCGACGAAGCCTTCCGGATCGAACGGGGCGAGGTCATCCGGGCCTTCGCCCAGGCCGACGAGCTTGACGGGCACGCCAAGCTCCTTCTGCACGGAGATGACGATGCCGCCCTTGGCGGAGCCGTCGAGCTTGGACAGGACCACGCCGGTGATGCCGATCGCTTCGGCGAACACCTTGGCCTGCGTCATGCCGTTCTGGCCGGTGGTGGCGTCGAGCACGAGCAGCACTTCGTCCACAGGCAGGTTCTTTTCGGTGACGCGGCGAATCTTGCCGAGCTCGTCCATGAGGTTGGACTTGTTCTGCAGGCGGCCGGCGGTGTCGATGATGAGCACGTCGGCGTTCTCTTCCTTGGCTTTGGCGCTGGCTTCGAACGCGACGGACGCCGGGTCGGCGCCGTCCTTGTCGGAACGCACGACCGGCACGCCCACCTTGGCGCCCCAGGTCTCCAGCTGGTCGGCGGCGGCCGCGCGGAACGTATCGGCGGCGCCCAGCATGACCTGCTTGCCTTCGGAGACGAGCAGTCGGGACAGCTTGCCCGCGGTGGTGGTTTTGCCAGTGCCGTTCACACCGACCATGATGATGACGCTCGGTTTGTTCGCACCTTCCTTGTCGGCGTTGAGCCGACGGTCGACGTCGGTGCCGACGAGCTTCAGCAGCTTGTCCTTCAGCGCCGCACGCACTTCGGCCGGATCGGACTGGCCGGCGATGCGGGCGTCGTTGCGCAACTCCTCCACCAGTTGCTCGCTCGCCTCCGCGCCGACGTCAGCGAGCAGCAGGGTGTCTTCGACGTCCTCCCAGTCGGCTTCGGAGAGCTGATCCTTGGCGAGGATGTTGAACAGGGCTTTGCCGAACGGGTTGCCGGACTTGGACAGGCGAGCCTTGAGGCGCTGCATGCGGGTGCCGGCGGCTTCAGGGGTTTCGACGGCTGGGGTCGCGGATTCAGTTACGCCTGACCCGACCGGAGTTGGTTCAGTTGCCACTGGCGATTCAGGTGTGGCAGACGAAGTCGCGGATTCCACTTCCGTCGCTGCGGATTCCGTGGTTTCCTTGGTTTTCTCAGCGTTTTCGGCACTTGCGGCGGCAGATTGCGCGGCGGACTTCTCCGTAGCTAAACGAGCATCGGCCTTCGCCTTCGCCACTTCAGTGGACTTGTCCACGGCGGACTTGCGGCTCTTACCGAACCACCATCCGCCAATCGCAAGTAATGCCGCGATAACGACGACCACGACAATCGCAATAATCACATTCGTATCCATGGCTCCAGCCTAAAAAGCGCAACGGACACGCTGCCTCCGCCCCGAGGACGCACCACAAATGTCCGATTCACCAGAGGAAAGGTGCTCTACCATGCAAGGCATTGACCATGCGATTTGATTTTGAAATAAACTCCGCAACCGTACGGAATTAAAGGAACAATTCTTAGCTACACGCGATAATAATACTGATGCCCAAAATGTTTATGGCACACTGTTCCACGCCACTGGAACCATTCGGTATAATTTAGTTCCTCGTAACTTTCTAGACATTTTGACGTTTTCGAAGAAACGTATCATCATGTCATTTTCCGCACCTCTCACGTAAAACCGTGTCCCCAATCATCTCTCAATTCAACAATTGGAAACACGGTTCTCGAATCAAAATGACATCCCAGCAGCATGAAACCTGATTAGTTATTGCTAGTCCAGGCATTGTCTCCTGTTACGTTGACCTGCATCCAAGCAGTCCATCCAGCAGGGAATCCCCTAAAAGCCACATCACAATCCGCGCTTAGCCGAACTTGGGAATTCGATATCCGGTCGAATCGGAAATTACTGAGCGCACCTCCAATGATGTGATGATGATATGGCCCGTAATGTGTTATTTTCGGATTTGAGTGGTTAACATTCTGATAGTTGAAATTGAATCCCATGGAAATAACCGCAAGATTAACCGTTCCATCGCAATTCTTCCAATATCGAGTTGAACCAGATTGACGATACTGACATCCAGTAATGCCTCGCGTTTGTGGAGCATCGGCAAGAGCCTCAAAATTGGGAACCGTTGAGACTGCAATTGAACCATCTTCGTATGTTTTAACGGTTTCAACCGAATAAAGCGTCTTTCTCTGAGTAGCAGCTATTGGCTGCTTCCCCGGAGTAAAAGAATCCCATGCATATCCGTGCTCATAACGTGAAACAAGATATTGCGCTTTCTCTTCATCAACTCCATAACTTGTTAAAATATCGGAAATTTCCATTTTGTCTTCCGCAGACAAAGTGATGGAATTGGGAGAAGGGTTTGACGACGCAATAGGCTCAGCACTGGCTGGCGCTATAGCGGTAAGTGACATTGCAACTGCTGCAACGACACCTAGAAGTGAATACTTATAACTATGCATTTTTACCTCATTGTAGCTATGCGTATAGGTGATATATCTGGTAACGTTTTTACAAATCGTGAAGAGTGATTTTTTTGTCTTCTGCTGCCTGCTTTGAAGAACTGTCTCCTTTCTTTAGGGAATTTGCGTAGCGAATCAGGCTCCTCGCGATGAGGAAGACCAGAACGAATACGGCGATTATGCCTAGGATCTCGATCAATAATGCGATCCATGTCCAGCTCATGATTCATCCCTTCTCTTTCTGTACTCGTCTATGAGTATTCGAGCCGTGTCGACGTCGTATCTATCGTCGATGGCGAGACTCTTCACCAAAAGGATGAATGGATCCTCCGTCTCGTTGTCGTTCAACCGTATTTTTTCGATAAGCCTGTCAAGCCGGAGCCTCATGGTCGGGTAGGAGACTTGATACAGCTGAGACATTTGCTTCAGAGATCCTGACGATAGCACGAAGTTCTTAATGAAGGCCAAATCCTCCTCCGCAAGGTTGGCCAACCATTCTGGCAGATGGTCCACATCACCCCCTTTAATAAAATTTATTATTTATTAAATATATTAAAGCCGCAATGGAACATTGTCAATACGACACACATGTCCGATTCTGCGGAATCGGACACATAGACCCTCAAATCGGTACTCCACATGTCCGATTCACCAGAAACAGACATTCAGAGACCGGATTTCACACTCCACGTGTCCGATTCCGCGGAATCGGACGATAATGGGACCGGATGGTCAAGGGGCTATCCACGGGGCGTGAAAAACTGGACAGCATGGCTAACACATCCAGAATGACGTCGTATCAGCGGCGCGAGCAGCTCATCGAAATTGGTCGTTCGCTGTTCGCGTCGAAGGGTTTCGAAGCAGTGAGCGTGGAGGAGATCGCCGCCACCGCAAAAGTGTCAAAACCCATTGTGTACGAGCATTTCGGAGGTAAAGAGGGCCTGTACGCCGTGGTGGTGGACCGCGAGATGCGCGCGCTCACCGACGTTCTCATCAACGCGCTGTCCGACCCGCAGGCGCATCCGCGCCAAATCGTGGAACGCACCGCGCTTGCGCTGCTCACCTACGTGGAGGAGAACGCCGAAGGCTTCCGCGTGCTCACGCGCGATTCGCCGAAAACCGACCCGTCCAACTCGTTCAATTCGCTGCTTGGAGACATTGCCGTACGCGTCGAGGACATTCTCACCGACGCGTTCAAACGCCAGCATCTGCCGGCCAAAAGCGTGCCGTATTACGCGCAGATGCTCATCGGCATGACCGTGTACACCTGCCAATATTGGGCCGACCAGCGCAAGCTCAGCAAGGAGCAGCTCGCCGCGCACATCGTGAACCTGGCATGGTATGGGCTGAGCCGCATGGAAGCCAAGCCGGAACTGCGCTACGAAAGCGAAAAGGCCGCCCGCGAGGCGGAAAAGCAGGCCGCGCGGGAAGCGAAGGCGATCGCCAAGCAGGAGAAGCAGGGCAAGAAGGCTGCGAAATCGCAGGAGAAGGCGGTTACTGCGGGAGATGACGCGACGGACGGGACGACCGTGACGGACGGATCGCAAGCGGCAGACGGATCGCAAGCAGTAGGCAAATCGCAAGCGGCAGACGAATCAAACGAATCAGACGAGACGAACGAATCGCAAAAACCGCAAAGCCCGCACGAATCGCAAAAACAATCAACAATTGACGAAAACTGACATACCGTCACCCGAAATGACCCTAGGGGAAATTTCAGGTGCAGATTGCGTATTTCAGGGTGCCGTTTGTGCGCAAAACCGCGCCCCGGAACCGCACATGGTGCTACGTTAGTTTCGTTATGCTTTTGGCCGGAGCGGTCGGCCAGCCGCACGGCCCGACACGAGCCCGATCCGAGGAAGAATATGCAGGAGAAGAAGACGCTCACCTTCGTGGTGCCCGCGTACAACATGACGGAATACCTGGAACGGTGCGTCGAATCGTTGATCGCGTCGAAGCGCAACGACGACATCGAAGTGCTGATCGTGGATGACGGCTCGTCCGACGGCACGCTGGAGATGGCGAAGACGTTCGAGGCGCGCAATCCGGGAATCGTGCGCGCGATCCATCAGGAGAACAAGGGCCACGGCGGCGCGGTCAACACCGGCATCGCGGCGGCGAGCGGCATGTACGTGAAGGTCGTGGACGCGGACGATTGGGTCGGCCCGGAATCGCTCGAACAGGTCATGGCCGTGCTGCGCGGCGAGGTCGGCAAGGACGAGCCGCTCGACATGCTCGTCACCAACTATGTGTATGACAAGGTGGGCAAGCGCAACAAGCACGTCGTGAACTTCCGTCACGCCATGGAGCCCGGCAAGCGGCTCACTTGGGACGATCTGGGACATTTCGGCCTGACCGAATACATTCTCATGCACGCGCTGATCTACCGTACCGCCGTGGTGCGCGAATCGAAGATGCAGCTGCCGGAACACACGTTCTACGTGGACTTCATCTACGCGTACCAGCCGTTCCCGTGGGTCAAGTCGCTGCAATACGTGGATACGCCGTTCTACCACTATTTCATCGGCCGCGACGGGCAGAGCGTGCAGACGGACGTGATGATCCGACGCGTGGACCAGCTGCGGCTCGTCAACCAGTGCATGGTGCGCGCCACCCCCGAACGAGGTACGGTGCCAGACGGCCTGTACCGCTATATGATTCATTTTCTGGCGATTCAGAGTTCCGTCGCGAGCGTTTTCATGATTTTGTCGCGCGATCCGGAGAATTACGAGAAGAAGAAGGCCATGTGGGCGGATATCGAGGCGTATTCGCCGACGATTTACAAGGACGTGCGTAAGAAGGCGATGTCGCGCGCGCTGAACCTACATGGTTCGCTCGGCCGGTTTGTGATTCGAAAGGGATATTTCGTGGCGGAACATGTGGTCGGGTTCAACTGATTTCGCGCGGGTTTCGCGGGTTTCGCAGGTTTCGCGCGATAGAGGGTTTACGCGATATTGCGTGAGTATTGCGATTATTGCGATCGGCTAGGCGCTCCTGTGTCCGTTTCTGGTGATTCGGACACAGGAGCGCTTCATTTTGATGCCTGTGTGTCCGATTCGGGAGAAACGGACACGGAAAGCACCAGCGGGCTTAGTTCCAGCGATCCGACATGGCGAAACTGTTGTGCATGAGATTGCTGGACGTGTACAGCACGTCGCCGAGCAGCTTCGTATTGCGCGATCGCAGGTATTCCGCCATTTCGTCGTTAGCCGCCGCAAGACGGGCCGGAACAGATGTAGGACTAGCAAGCCCATCGGAACCGGAATCAACCGCAGCACCAGACATAGAACCAGAACCGCCAACCGCAGAACCGGCACCAGAACCAGCGCCACCAGCCCCAGTCGCCGACCCACCAATCGCAAGCGCATCATCCGTACGTTCCACCAGACGGTGGCCGAAGGAACGGACATCTTCCGAGAAGCCCTCGACCGCGTTGCTGGTCTCGTAGAAGTGCGCGTCGGCGAGCGTTGCAATCAGGCGGTTCGTCCAATACAGGCAGTCCGTGGAGACTTCCGGCGTGGTGTCGCGCAGGTAGGCGGGGGTGTCGTCGACGTTCGCATAGAACGGGGCGGACGTGGTGAACGCGCCGGAACCGTACGAAATCCACATGATCGAACGGCTTTCGACGGGCGCGTACGGGCGAATCTGCATGGCCACCATGTGTCCGGTGCGGTTGATGCCGATCGGACGGTAGCGATGGCGGCTTTCCTCAGTTCCCTGCGTGCCGTACGGGTCATACGGGGTGCCTTCGAAGTGCGAACCGAGCAGGAAGTCGACATCCTCGACGGTCACGGCATTCTCCGGTTCGAGACACCATGGAATATCGTCCGATTCAGGGGTAAGGTTTTCCGCGTCGGCCGGATCGAGATAGCGGTACATGTACCAGGCGCGTGGCGTGTTGTAGATGTGGTCCTTCGCGGTGGCGGTGCCGAACACGACGCGCGGGTTGCAGTGGCCGTTGTTCATGCCGCCCTGCGTGCCGGCCGCGCGGCCAAGATGGTGGCGTTCGATGAATTCCGTCAGGTCGTCGCTGCACATGAATTCGCGCGCGTCGCTGAAGGCGTCGTCGAAATCGAAATAGTCGATGCCAAGCTGGTTGGGAATAATCGCGCATTTGTCGTCCGGCACGCGGCGGGCGATCCAATGGTGTCCACCGATGGTTTCGACGTACCAGATTTCGTCCACATCAGAAATGATGATGCCGTTCGATTCGTACGTCCCGTATGTTTCGAGCAGTTCAGCGAGGCGCTTCACACCTTCGCGCGCGGTGTTGACGTACGGCAGCACGAGGGTGATGATGTCTTCTTCGCCGATGCCGCCTGGGGTTTCCGGCTTACCATTGGCTTCGTCGGCTGGCTGCAATACGACCAGCGGGTCGGCGCCGAGCACGCGCTCGTTGACGGCGATGGTTTCGGTGGCGCTCATGGCCACGTTGCGTTCGTTGACGCCAGCTTCCGCAAGGATTCCACGATTTGGAAGCACGTTCGGTACGATGCTGTACCGGCATGGATTGTCGGGAAGGTCGATTTCAACGTGGCTCAGCACACTGCGGTAGTGCCGCGGCTGCTCCTGCGGTGCGACGACTACGAATTTCTTGGGATCGTAACGTCCCGAACCAGAGTCGTCATCTCGGGCGATGATGGTCGAACCGTCGTAACTTGCTTTTTTGCCTACAAGAATTGTGGTACATGACATGGTTTCGATTGTAGGCACACCAACACTCCGAAGGCCATTTCGACGCCCGTCCGACGCCCGTGGTGGCGATTGGTCCGAATATGCTGTATACTGTGTTGCTGTTGCCCCTCTAGCTCAACGGTTAGAGCAGCGTCCTTTTAAGTCGTGGGTTGTGGGTTCGAATCCCACGGGGGGCACAGGTTCGAAGTCCTGGAAGCCGATGGTTCTCAGGACTTTTTCATTTGTTTCGGGATGAGGTCTCAGCACTTCAATACGGAACGCACCATATCGCGCACCCTCTTTCGCTCACGAATCGCAATTTCGGTCGATTATTTCGCGACGTGCGCCGAAAAGTATGGAAAATAAGGCGATTTATACCCCCTACCGCACTATGCGGCACCACCTTTCGCTCACAATCGTAAGAAAACGAGCGAAATCGCAATATGTGTTCCGAAATGAATAGCGAACAGCCCGCGGGCGATTCGCGGACGGACCATACGCATGCAACCGGCGTGGCGCAATCGAGGATAATGATAGACTCGAATATATCGAACATTTGTTCGCATAGATTCGGTATTACGGGAAATTCCCCACTATATACAGTGGGCGAACGCACGAAACGCCACTACGGGTAGTGTATACTGATGAACGGCCTGCTCAGCCGGGCAAAATCAAAAAACGTGGCCGACAAGATCTTCCGCACCAAAGGAAGCCGATTGCATAGGGAGGAAAAGTAATGACCGTGACCGTCTTCACCAATCCGAACAATCCTCAATGCGAGGCCACCGAACAAGAGCTTTCCAAACTGGGAGTGCGGTACGTGGCGGTCGATTTGACGCAGAATCCGTCCACATTCGAACAGATCAAGGACGCCGGCTTCAAGCAAATTCCGGTCGTCATCTCACCGAATTCCTCATGGAGCGGACATCGCCCCGACCTCATCCGCCAGCTGGCGCAAAGCATCGCGGCGTAGGCGCGGCAACAGCAGTCAAGCATCCAGACAGCCGGAAGGCACGAATCCCAAACGGCAATAATCCGGAAGAATCAAATCCCCCGCGGCAAAACCCGCAACAAAACCCCACTGCAATCGTCCGAAATCGTTCAAAATCAGCCACCCAAAGCAAAGCGGCCAGCCGGAACATCGCCCGACCAGCCGCTTAGCAAAACCCGCAAAACGCAAAAACCAGCCTACATACGACCGGCAGTGGACGGGTCGATCTTCATGGTCTGGAATCGGTGGGCCATGAAATCGTCATTGAAATACGTGGCGAAGAACTGCGAAACGGGCGAATTCTGCGCAACCCCAGCCATGCGGGAATACCAAGCATCAAGGGCCATCAGCGTCATCACACCGTCGACGAAAAGGAAAATGAAGCAGACCAGCGTCAGCGAATAGCGAATCTTCCACGGAATACGCTGGATCAATCGCAACAATCGCGGCAAAATCAACTTGACCCAAATCAAGCCGAGGATACCCCAGAAGAACATGTATTTGCCGGACGTACGCCCGTCAATCGAAAGCCATTGCCCCGTGTAATCCCATGCGCGAATACCGAACGCGGCCTGCATGAACCAGCTGGTGAAATATTCGAACGCGCCACCGATCACCGCGCTTGAGCAGAAAATCAGCAACCAATTTGACTGCCACAAATGGTTGAGCAACACGGTGACGATCACCACGCCGAAACCATAGATGGGCGAGAACGGCCCCCATAGGAAGCCCGCACGGTCCTGGTATTCGCCAAACAGGATGAAATGGTAGATGGTTTCGATCACCAAACCGAACACACAACCAATGGTGAACAGCCAGAACAGATTGAAGAAATCCAGCGAAATATAGCCTTTGCCGGTCAGGTCGCGGCCGGCCATGCCTTGGGAGGCGGCGTTCTCATACGCGCTGCGGGCGTCCATGCGCCGCAACGCGAACTGCAGCCGGCGCTCCTCCCGCAGCGATGGGTCGGCGGTGATGTGCAGGGCGATCAGCACGACAAGCTGGACAGCCGGGCTGACAAGGTTCAGGCCAAGCCCCTTCAACGCCAGCGACAGCAGGCCTTCGGCGAGCGTAAGCGGAATCAGCAGGTACGTCCATTGCGCGATGTGCCGGCGTTTGTTCCTGAAAAGCAGCACGCCGAACACCGTCAGGCACGCGGTGGTGACCATCAGCACGACCGCGTGAATCGCCGACAGAATCGTGGTGAGGCTCAGCGCGTCGAACGTCATATCGCCGGAAAGCACGGCCTGCACGACGTACAGGCACGACAGCACGATGATCGGCAGCGTCACCACGCCTTCAATAAGCATGACGATGCCGTAAATGCGAACGATTAACGGCAGACGACGGTCAGCGGGATTGCCGACTTCGCCAGTGCCCTGCTTTCCGCCTTCTTCGATAGCCGCGATTTCGGTTTCGGCGGCAATCGCCTTGATTTCTCCATCCGTCTTGCCCGCGGCGGAATCCTCGGATCGTGATTCAGATTGTGCGGTTTCGCTCATATGCCGCTCCTTCCTTCAGCCCACGCTACCAAACGTAGGCAATATCCGCCGCAAGAAAAGCGGTTCAGGTGCGATTATTGGCGGACGCGAGCAAAAGAGGGGGACGTCAGCTGGCTGCAATCGCCATTCGCACACCACCTTTCGCTCACGTCCGCAAGAAATGGCGATGTATAGCGCATCGTGAGCGAATGGGGGTATAAATACGGACGGAAAATAGCGATTTATTACCACCTTTCGCTCACGGACATACAGAAATGGCGATTTGTCACGGACGTGAGCGGAAGGGGCTACGTCAGCCGGCGATGGTTTTGCCGAGGCTTTGCCGCAGTACTCGACCCGATTTCCGTCATCCATGAAACGCGATGGCGATTGTCCCGGAGCGCGTTATACGATACGTACCGCGTAGCGCTACGAAATACGTATCGCTATGAGAGGAATGATTCACCAACCCGGAGAGACAATGCACAACGTACTGCAGATCCTGCGCCGTGACTTCAAACGATTGGTCACCGTACCCGCCGCGTGGGTGATTATGATCGGCCTGATTCTCATTCCCCCGCTATACGCATGGTTCAACATCTACGGGTTCTGGAATCCCTATGGCAACACGGACAGCATCAAAGTGGCCGTGGCCAACATGGACGAGGGCACAGACAACGCGCTGCTTGGCAAAGTCAATCTCGGCGATCAAATCGAAGGCACGCTGAAGAGCAACGACCAGCTCGGCTGGGAGTTCATGGGCAAAGCCAACGCGATGGAAGCGGTGGAGTCGGGCGACTGCTACGCCGCAATCGTCATCCCTTCCGACTTCAGCGAAGATCTGGCCAACGTCGTCACCAACAGCAAGCATCGCCCCACGCTCGAATATTACGTGAACGAGAAGGCGAGTCCGATTTCACCGAAAATCACCGACCAAGGCGCGACCGTGGTCGACCGCACCGTCAACAACACCTTCGTCTCCACCGTCAGCGACGTGCTCGTCAAAGCCGTCAACTCGGCCAACGGCACCATCAGCGGCAACACCAACGCCATCGCCAACGAAACCATCGGCGAACTCGACAACACCAAGCGGAACGTAGGCACGATCCGCTCCGCAATCGCGGATCTCGACACCCAGTTAGCCAATGTGCCACAGCAGACAAAAGCAGCACGCAATGCCCTGAACGACGTGCAGCTGGCCGCGGCGAGCGCAGGCAGAGGACTAGCAGGCGCATCCACCGCCATCGGCACAGCGCAAACCCAGCTCAACACGCTTTCGTCCAACGCCAACAGCGCGCTGGAAACCGGATCCGGACTTGTTTCCCAAGCGACGGCGCAATCCACAGCCAGCATCAACCAGATCTCGTCGGCGGTATCCGCGGCAAGTGGATCGGCACAGCAGGCGGTGACCGGCATGCAAAACATCACCGACAGCAATGCGAAACTGCTCGAGAAGCTCAAATCCGCCAGCGACAACGCGCAATACCAGCAAATCATCAGCAAACTGGAGAATACCAACAACACGGCAGCCGGAACACTCGCCGACCTCAAAACCCTGAGCGAGAACACACAGGCCACAGCCGGCAGCGTATCCAAACTGTCCACCGATTTCAACATAGGCACGCAGAACTCGCTCAAAAGCGCAGGCACGGCGCGCAACGCCATCAATTCAGGCGCACTGCCGCGACTGAATTCCGCGCTGGGCTCGCTGGCTGGGACGGCCGGAACACTTGCCGGCACCGTGACCAGCCAGGACAGCGTGGTCAGGCAAACCAACATCGTGCTCGACCAACTCGACCAAGTGGCGTCAGACACCCGCATCGGCCTTGAGCAAACCGACCAGCAGCTGGCGAAGATGGAGACGAAGCTCACCACCGTCAGCACCGACCTGAAGGCGCTGGGCACTGCGGATCTGCTCGCATCGTTGACCGGCAGCGGTTCGCTTGACGCGGATAAGATCGCCTCGTTCATGGAGTCCCCGACCGTAATCGACACGAAGAACGTGTATCCCGTCAACTCCTACGGCTCCGGCATGGCTCCGCTGATGACCAATCTGGCACTGTGGGTGGGCGCGTTCGCCTTTGTGGTGATCTACAAAGTGGAGGTGGACGACGAGGGGCTTGAGGGTCTCGATCCGACCGCAACCGAAAAGTATCTGGCCCGATACCTGTTGCTCGGCACGATGGGCGTCATTCAAGGCGCGATCTGCACCGTTGGCGATCTGATACTCGGCGTGCAGACGGCTTGCGCGCCACTGTTCATACTGACCGGCATGATCACATCGCTGGTATATCTGAGCATCACGTACGCGCTGTCCACCACGTTCATGCACATCGGCAAGGGCCTGTGCGTGGCGTTGGTGATCGTGCAGATTCCAGGCGCTTCCGGCCTGTATCCGATCGAGATGATGCCGAAGTTCTTCCGCATGGTCTATCCGTTCGTGCCATTCAGCTATTCGATAGACGCATTCCGCGAGACCATCGCCGGCTTCTACGACGGCCATTGGACCAAGGCGATCGGCACGCTGCTGCTGTTTGCCGCCATGGCGTTCGTCATCGGCCTGGTGGTCCGTCCTCTGTTGGTCAACCTCAACCGACTCTTCGCCCGCGAAATCAAGGAAAGCGACATGATTATCGGCGAGGAAGTGGAGCTTCCGGAACGCGGATACAACATGTCCCAAGCCATTCAGGTGCTGGCCGACAAAGGCGGCTACCGCGAGGTGATCGAGGAACGCGCAAGTCGGTTCGCGGAACTGTACCCGAAACTCAAGCGCGGAGCTCTGGTGATCGGATTCGTAGTTCCGGTAACTCTGGCGGCGGTGTTCTCGTTCACCAACGGAGAGAAAGTGGTGGTACTGGCCACGTGGGTCGTCTGGATTCTGCTCATCATGGGCTTCCTCATGGTCATCGAATACATGCGCGATAATCTGAACCGTCAAGTGGAGCTCGGCCATTTGAGCGATGAATCGATCCAATCCATGCTGGTGGAGCGCCAAGCGGCACGCATCCGTCGCAAAAAGCGGGCGCAACAGGAACGGCGGAACAGACTGCTGCGCAAAACGCGGAGACGCACCAGCGGCAAACGCACGACATCCGATAATCGCAATACCAGCG
>CDZK01024451.1_pt1 | contig 15052 bp, 15 predicted proteins | sample 557401 | NCBI WGS metagenome assembly CDZK01 (sample SAMEA3182108, study PRJEB8094) | gut metagenome | biome: human; feature: gut; material: Stool; isolation source: human stools | place: Canada | collected 2013-04-25 | reverse complement strand
GTTTATATATACGTTACTGTTATGATACATCGTGTTATTTTCCCTATTTTTGTGAAGAATAGGATGCACATCCGGCACAATCCGAAAATGAATTTCCGATTGCGCCGGGCTTTTTTCGTATCTTTGTCGAAACCGGAAAAAACATGGTAAAAGCCACAGGCATACATAAATCGTTCGGAGGGCTGGAAGTACTCAAAGGCGTTTCGGTAGAAATAGCCACCGGAGAGATAGTTTCCATAGTAGGCCCTTCGGGAGCCGGTAAAACCACACTTTTGCAGATACTTGGCACGCTAGATTCGTTCACGGCAACGGCCGGGGAGGAATCGTCGGTGTCGATAGACGGGGTGCGCACCGATACGATGGACGACAAACGGCTGTCCCGGTTCCGCAACGAGAAGATAGGATTCATATTCCAGTTCCACCGTCTGTTGCCCGAGTTCACTGCATTGGAAAACATTTGCCTGCCTGCGCTCATCGGCGGACGCAGCATGAACGACGCATCGAAACAAGCGTCGCAGTTGCTCGACTTTATGAAACTCTCGCACCGCTCCTCGCACCTGCCGTCGGAGCTATCGGGAGGGGAACAGCAGCGCGTAGCCATAGCACGCGCACTGATAAACCGTCCTTCGGTGGTATTTGCCGACGAACCTTCCGGTAACTTGGACAGCCGCAATGCCGACCAGCTCCACCACCTGTTTCTCGATTTGCGGGAGCAATACGGGCAGACGTTCGTCATAGTCACCCACAACGAATCCCTGGCACAGATGGCCGACCGTAAACTGGAAATGCGCGACGGCCGCATAGAACGGATCATCGATTTGAAAACCGAATAAGAAAATTGGATACCGCAACCGTATTTACATCCGGGACCGAGAAACTGGCCCAGCTTCTGGAACATCATTTCAACCGTATAAACACACCGGAGTTCATAGACAACGATCCGGTAAAATTTCCCCGCCGCTACCACGATTTGCGCGATATCGAGATAGCAGGGATACTGTGTTCCACGATAGCCTGGGGACGGCGCACTATGATACTCGGCTCGTGCGAACGCATGCTCGGATCGATGGGGGACTCGCCGTATGACTATGTAATGTCGGCCGACCTGGATTCCTTGCCCGAAGAAGGCAAAGCCGTACACCGTACTTTTTCACGGCGCGACCTGAAGTTCTTCCTCCGAGCCCTGCGGCGCATATATTCACGTCACGACACCCTGGAAGAACTCTTCTCTCCGCGTCCCGGAGAGGACGGACTGTGGGACGGCATAGCGCGTTTCCGCGCCGAGATGCTCTCGTGCGAACACCACCATGAAGGCGAACGCCATATTTCCTGCCCTGAAAAAGGCTCTGCCTGCAAACGACTGCACCTTTTCCTGCGCTGGATGGTGCGCCGCGACGGCATAGTGGACCTGGGAGTATGGAAAAACATAAAACCTTCACAGTTGTCTATACCTCTGGACGTACACGTGGGAAACATGGCGCGCATGCTCGGCATACTGAACCGCAACCAGAACGACCGCCGGGCCGTGCAGCAGATAGACGCATTCCTGCGCAGGCTCGACCCCGAAGACCCCGCCAAATACGACTACGCACTGTTCGGCCTGGGCGAAAGCGGGTATTTTGAAAACAACCTGAGAGCGACAAACGAACTTTAAACATACGCCGGTCTGTTTTGTTCCGACCATAAGAACGTAAAAAACGGCGAAATATTGCACCAAACACCAAGGAAGTATATATAAATGTCTTATTTAGACCAACTAAACGATGTACAGAGGGCGGCGGTAGAATGTACCGAAGGCCCGATGATGATAATAGCGGGAGCCGGATCCGGCAAAACGCGCGTGCTGACCTACCGAATAGCACACCTTATAAATAAAGGCGTGGACCCGTTCAACATACTGGCCCTGACATTTACCAACAAAGCCGCCCGTGAAATGCAGGAACGCATATCGTCCATCGTAGGTTATTCGGATGCCCAGAGCCTTTGGATGGGCACGTTCCACTCCGTATTCGCCCGCATACTGCGGGCCGAAGCGCACCGTCTGGGATTCCCGTCCAACTTCACCATCTACGACACGGACGACTCGCTGCGCCTTATCACGCAGATAATAAAGGACATGCAGCTCGACAAGGACATATACAAGCCCAAACAGGTACAGGGACGTATTTCCAGCCTTAAAAACAACCTTATAACCACTTCTGCCTACTCCCGCTACCCGGAATGTTCGGAAGCCGACAGCGCCGCCCGCCGTCCGCGCCTTCTGGACGTGTACCAGCAATATACCGAACGGTGTTTCAAAGCCGGAGCGATGGACTTCGACGACCTGCTCCTGCGGACGAACGAACTGCTGGCGCGTTTTCCCGAAGTGCTGGCCAAATACCAGGAACGGTTCCGATACATACTGGTGGACGAGTACCAGGACACCAACCATTCGCAATACCTGATAGTAAAGGCTTTGGCCGATCGTTACGAAAACATCTGCGTAGTGGGCGACGACGCCCAGAGCATATACTCGTTCCGCGGAGCCAACATAGCCAACATACTGCATTTCAACCGCGATTACCCGAAAGCCCGCATTTTCAAACTGGAACAGAACTACCGTTCGACACAGAACATAGTAAAGGCAGCCGACAGCGTGATAAAGAAAAACCGCGACCAGCTCGAAAAGGACATCTGGACTTCAAACTGCGAAGGCGACAAGGTGAAAGTAGTCCGCAACCTCTCTGACAACGAGGAAGGCTACTACATAGCACGCAGCATAAAATCTTACAAGGAAGACGACGAAGATTCCCATTACCAGGACTTCGCGGTGCTGTACCGCACCAACGCGCAGAGCCGCGCCATAGAAGACGCCCTTCGCAGACACAACATACCGTACCGCATATGGGGCGGGCAGTCGTTCTACTCACGCAAGGAAATCAAGGACGTACTGGCATATATGCGTCTGGCCGTCAACCCTAAGGACGAGGAAGCGCTTTTGCGCGTCATCAACTATCCGACACGTGGAATAGGCGACACCACTCTCAACAAACTGACCGTCACCGCCAACCATTACAACCGTTCGATTTTCGAGGTCATAAAAAATCTCGACAAACTGCCGCAGCTGGGCATAAATGCCGGCACGCGCGCCAAACTCGACTCATTCGCTTCGATGATAGAGGCATTCGGCGTATATGCGCAAAACGAAGACGCATTTTCCGCAGCTGAAAAAATACTGCGCGAATCCGGCATAATGGGCGTGATGAGTACCGCCACCGACCCTGAAGAAGTAGCCCGCTATGAAAACGTGCAGGAACTTATAAACAGCATCAAGGATTTCGTCGAGAGCCAGAAGGAAATAGCCGACTCCGACAGTTCGCTCTCCATGTTCGTGCAGGAAGTATCCCTTCTGACGGATATGGACCGTGGCGACGCATCCGATACGGACCGCGTTGCGCTGATGACAGTCCATATGGCAAAAGGGCTGGAATTCAAAACGGTATTCATAGCCGGAATGGAGGAAAACCTGTTTCCGAGCATGATGTCGGTCAACTCCCGCGAAGACATCGAGGAGGAACGCCGGCTTTTTTACGTTGCCCTCACGCGCGCTGAACAACGCGCCATACTCACATACGCCGAGCAGCGCTACCGTTGGGGAAAGCTCACCGACGGCGAACTGTCCCGCTTCGTGGACGAAATAGACGACTGTTACCTTGAATTTTCCGTACCGAAAGAAATGCGCCGCAGCGTCACTTCAGTACTCGATTCCAGCATATTCGGCGACGAACCTCCGGCACGCGCTCCTTTCCGGCGTGCAGGCGGCTCGCAGTCCTACGAACGAAAGACTCCCGGAGGCCCTTCATACGACCCTAAAAAACTGCGGCCTGTCGGGGCCGCCTCCGCAGCCGCGTCAAAAGGCGGCGAAACAAACCTTACGGTAGGACAAAGGGTAAACCACGAACGTTTCGGCGACGGTACCGTCACATCGGTGGAAGGAAGCGGAATAGATGCCAAAGCGACGATAAATTTCGACAACATCGGAATAAAAAAAATGTTGCTTAAATTTGCAAAAATCAAGAAAATCTAAAGATATCACATGGACGAAATAATGGAAACGGAACACTCCGGCCTGTCTTACAACACCGAAAAGCCCAAACTGAAGATACCGGAATACGGCCGCACGCTCCAGCAGATGGTCGATTACTGCGTAAGCGTGGAAGACCGCGAGAAACGCAACCGCACGGCCCATGCCATAATAAACGTCATGGGAGAGATAAACCCGCACCTTCGCAACGTGCCCGATTTCCAACACAAACTGTGGGACCAGCTCTTCATCATGTCGGACTTCAAACTGGACATAGACTCCCCGTTTCCTAAACCTACCAGAGATACTTTCTCGACACATCCCGACAAACTCGAATACCCGCCTGTACTGACCAAATACCGCTACTACGGACATTATATCCGCAACCTGATCGAAGCCGCCTGCGAAATGGAAGAAGGCGACAAACGAGACGCACTCATCATAGCCATAGCCAAACACATGAAAAAGGCTTACATGGCATGGAACAGGGACGAAGTCGAAGACGACGTGATAGCCGCCCATCTGGACGAACTTTCCGAAGGGCGGATAGATTTTTCCAAAGTAAAAGTCCACCTTCCGGGTGGGGAACTCGGCACTCCCAATCCGCAGGGCATTCCTACGCCGAAAAAACGCTTCGTTTCTCAGAACAACCAGCGGGCCCGCATGAACAAACCCGGACAAGTGAAAAACCAGGGAGGACAACGCCAAAAAAACCAGAACGGGAAATAGCGTTTTACAGCAAAGACACTTACGCCGTATAGAGCAATAGCTTAGGATTGACGACGAGCGCGTATCATACGTGTATTTGCCATAAATTCATTTCAAATACCGCGCAGAAACCGATTTTATATTAAAAAAACATTTTTTCGCAATAAAAATGTTGCACGGAAATTAAAATATTCCGAATATTGCAATCACGTAATGTACTACCGCCGCGGAATAAAGGCGCGGCAATTAAAAAGCAGAGAGGTATGAATTACTTATGCACATTTTTTTACGGCTTTTATTACTTCGGTTTCTTTCGGAACCGGACGGCGGCCTGTGTGCATTTGATATAAGGAAACATAAAAACCACAAATACGAAGCAGGCCGCTTTCGGGACACCCCGGAAGCGGTTTTTTAATTCTTTAGACAGGAAAAAACAAAAAAATGGACAAATCACTGTGCGTAGCCATACAGGGAATAAGAGGCTCCTACCACCATGTTGCCGTAGAGAAATTCTTCGGACGTGAAACGGATTTCGTCGAGTGCGCCGTATTCAAGGACGTACCGGAAGCTATCGAAAACGGAAAAGCCGACTACGGAGTCATGGCCATAGAGAATTCGATAGCCGGGTCCCTGCTCCAGAATCACAAACTACTTGGACTGCACGGACAGAAGATAATAGGAGAAGTGTATGTGCATATCGAACACTGCCTTCTGGCAAATCCGGGAGTAAGGATAGAAGACCTCACGGAAGTAGAATCGCACCCGATGGCGATACTACAATGCGAAAATTTCTTTTCACAATATCCTGAAATACGCCTTCTGGAGTCAAATGACACGGCCCGTTCGGCGCGTATGGTAGCATCGAAAAAGCTGAGGACCACCGGCGCGATAGCATCCGAACTGTGCGCACGCCTGTTCGGGCTTGACGTACTTGCACGCGGCATACAGACTATGAGCAACAATTACACGCGCTTTTTCGTGATAGGACACTCCGGCGAGGAAATACCACCCGATGCGGACAAGGCATCGCTCCGCTTCGTTACAAAACACGAGTCAGGCAGCCTGTCCAAAATACTGTCCGTTCTGGCGATGCACGGGCTCAACCTGACAAAAATACAGTCGGTAGCCATAATGGAACGCCCGTGGGAATATGCATTTTACGCCGACGTGATGTTCCCTTCGCTCTCCACGTTCAACGCAGCGGTAGAGGTCGTGTCGCACCAGACCGAACAGCTGGAGATACAGGGTATTTACAAACACAACGAATCTTAACCGCCGAAAAAACGATGGAACAACATCATCACGACATAGGGATAATAGGACTGGGACTTATAGGCTGCTCTCTGGCCTTGGGACTGAGGAAATCCGGATTCGCCGGACGCATAACCGGCATGGACGCAAATGCAGAACACGAACGGGAAGCTCTCGGCGCAGGACTCATAGACGCAGTCGGCGACATGAAACAAGTCTGCGGGGCCGAGATAATCATCGTTGCCACACCGGTGGACGTATCGGCGGGGATCATAAAACAGGCGCTCGATATGAGCGGGGAAAACGCAGCCGTTATAGACGTTGGTTCGACCAAAAACCGCGTTATGCAAAACGCCGGAGAGCATCCTGAACACCGCCGTTTCATCCCCACGCATCCTATGGCCGGAACGGAAAACTCAGGGCCGCTGGCCGCTGTCGAAGGGCTTTTCCGTAACCGCACGGTCATACTGCTGCCATACCCGGACGGCGATAAGGACAAAACGGCGCTCATAGAAGCGATGTACCGTTCACTCGGATCCGAGATAGTGTTCATGGACCCGGTAAAACACGATATGAGCGTGGCATACGTTTCACACATATCGCATATATCGTCCTATGCGCTGGCCCTGACGGTGCTAAATAAGGAACGTGACGAGGAAAACATAACACGCCTGGCCGCCGGAGGTTTCGACTCCACTGCCCGTCTGGCCAAAAGCAGCGCTTCGATGTGGGAACCCATCTTCCTTGAAAACCGAACGGCAATAATCGACGTGCTGGATGAATACATCGAAAATATCATCCTTTTCAAACACGCAATAAAGTCCGGCAACGGACAAGTGATACGAACGCTCATCGGCCAGGCCAACAAGGTGCGCGAGGTACTGGACAAAGACAAAAAAAACAAAGAAAAATGAACGCGGAAGTAAAACTCATAGACATGGAGTACAGCCATGCCCCGGAAATCGCGCGCCTGCTCAACGATCCGGCGGTATGCGAATACCTTTCGGACGTCATACCGTTTCCCTACGCCGAATCCGATGCCTGCAATTTCATATCGGCGGTATTGGAGGACGGTTCCACTTTGCGCAGCCGCACGGTGCTTTACAAAGGGCGCATAGCCGGGATAGCAGGATACCAGTCAGCAGGCCCCAACAAAGAACACATAGCTGTAGCCGGTTACTGGCTCGGATGCGAATTCTGGGGACGCGGCATAGCGACACAAGCACTACGGCAGACTATCGACATGGCTTTCTCCGACCCGGGGATAATACGTATCGAAGCTACTGCATTTTCCCCCAACAAGGCCAGTTGCCGCGTAATGGAAAAATGCGGAATGAAACACGAAGCCACACTGGAAAAAGCCCTTTCCAAAAAAGGCCGGGTGTACGACGAGGCCGTTTACAGAATACTGCGTAGCGAATACGCCGGCAGAAAATTTTAGACAAGGACATACAAAGCAAAAAAATAAACGACAAATAAAGAAACGAAGAAAAATGAAACAATTCGACATCATCCCGATCAGCCAATGGGGACTCGGCAACAAAAACATACCCCTGGGCATAGCAGGGCCGTGCAGCGCGGAAACGGAAGAACAAGTGCTTTCAACAGCAAAAGACCTAATACACCGTAACATCCACGTATTCCGCGCCGGAATATGGAAACCGCGCACCCGTCCCGGAAGTTTCGAAGGCGTAGGCGAAGAAGGTCTGAAATGGCTCCAAAAGGTAAAAGAAGTAACCGGACTTAAAGTCGGCACGGAAGTCGCCAACGCACAACACGCACAATTGGCCCTAAAATACGGCATAGACGTACTGTGGATAGGCGCGCGCACGACTGCCAGTCCTTTTACGATGCAGGAACTGGCCGAAACGTTACGCGATACGGACAAAGTCGTTCTGGTAAAAAATCCGATGAACCCTGATTTGGATTTGTGGCTCGGAGCTATCGAGCGCCTCAACGCCTGCGGCATACGCAAACTCGGAGCCATACACCGTGGCTTTTCTTCGTACGCCAAGACAAAATACCGCAACGTACCGGAATGGCAGATACCTATAGAATTACGCCGCCGCCATCCGGAATTGCCCATCATATGCGACCCGTCGCATATTTCCGGCTGCCGCGAACTCATCATGCCCGTATCGCAAATGGCGCTCAACCTAAAATTCGACGGGCTTATGATAGAATCCCACTGCAACCCTTGTGAAGCATGGAGCGACGCGTCACAGCAGCTCACTCCGGATCGCACAAAGGAAATGACCGAAGAACTGTACCTGCGTAGCAGCGAAATAGGCGGCGAAGCTGCCGTAAAACTCTCGGCACTACGTCAGCAGATAGACGAAATAGACAATCAGATAGTAGCCATACTGGCCGCACGCATGAACGTCGCACAACAGATAGGAGAGCTCAAACGCGACAATAACCTGGCCATACTCCAGAGTACCCGTTGGGAAGACGTGCTCTCGAAAAACGTTTCCGACGGCGAAAAACTCAAACTGTCCGCCGAATTCATGCGCACTGTCTTCGAAGCAATACACCAGGAATCCATCGAACGCCAAAACTCCGTGATGAACGAAAAATAACGTCCGGACAATCCGCTTCGGACCTCAGCGTCCGCAGAGGAGGGAAAAATTATTTCCTCTCTTGCGGACGTTTTTTTTTGACATCCGGCTCTTTCCCGGCGGCAAAGTCCGTATTTACGGCTATTTTTGCGTAATTTTGCGCTTTATAATAAACAATACCACGACAAGACTAAATGGAAAAAGTAGAAAGCTTCACACTAGACCATACCAAAGTAAAAGCACCTTTCGTCCGCCTGTGCTGCGTTATGGAAGGTGAAAAAGGCGACAAGGTATCCAAATTCGACCTGCGTTTCCTCCAGCCCAACGAACAGTCCATGCCTACGGCCTCGATACATGCTCTGGAACACCTTCTGGCCCACAACATACGCGAACATCTCAGCGGAGTAATAGATTTCTCCCCAATGGGATGCCGCACTGGGTTCTACCTCACCGTATGGGGAACCAGAACAACGGCCGAAATAAAAACCGCACTGGAAAAAGCGCTCGCACAGGTACTCGAAGCAGAAGAAGTCCCGGCAGCCAATGCGGTACAATGCGGCAACTACCGCGACCTCTCGCTTTTCGGGGCAAAAGAATATGCCCGCGAAGCTCTCCAGAGGGGCTTTTCTCTTGAAATATACGGATAGGCGCGCGTTTTTTTATATACTTTTATTAAGAACGTCCATACGATTCATCGTTTCCTAACTTCGGGAAAATAAAACGATGACGGATAACGGGTGGCGCGGCCAGTGGTATGACCGTAAATGGTTTCATTTACCATCTGCCGGAAAAAATATTACACTCCGAACTTTATATGTTTGAGTATCTGTTCGATGCTATCGGCAGGTTTTAATTCGCCGCCCTTGCGGTTGATGTCGGGCTGTGTGCCGGCCAGACGTTTGGTCCATCCGTCGAACTGCGTGTAGCAAATCACGGTCTTACCGGCCTGCCACGCATATGCCAGTTCAGAAAGCGTACCCGTACCGCCAGCCACGGACACCACCACGTCCGCCGAATTTATTATCAGTTGGTTGCGGGCCCATCCCATGCCGGAAGGAATCACAACATCCACGAATTCGTTAGCTTCGTCTTTCGTATTTCCGGGGAGTATCCCCACCGTGCATCCGTAAGTATAACCCTCCGCACTGCGCGCGCCCTTGCACACGGCTTCCATAAAACCGAACATACCGCCGCATATTATCACATAACCGGCATCGGCCAGGCTGCGGCCCAGTTCCAGCCCGAAATTGTACACATCTACATTACAACGCGTCTGGTTCGGACCTATAACGCTTACGGCTTTCCTTCTCGAAGACATATATCACACTGTTTTATTACCTGAAGCGGCTTATACGCCGCTCCGACGCGGCAAATATACGACAAAAATACGCGGCCCGATATTACTACCTGATACGAAATATCCCCGAAAAGCGCATGTCGAACGCCTTTCGGGGATAAATCCTCGATGATATACATACACGGCTTACAAACCGGTATCGTAAACATACACCTTCTCAAAATCCTCCTCCATATTGTAAGTGTATAATTTACTGTCGTCGCCGCTCACTATGATATTCGACGCAGGTTTTTCCAACGACAGGCTCTTAACACGTTCTCCGTCCCAACCGTAAATACGGACCTGTACATCGTTGAAAGTTATTTTCCTCCGTTCCCTGTCCATTTCGATATCCACCCATAAAGCGTAAATGTACCTGTCCGTAGCGAAAACACGGACAATACCCTGTGCACGTCCACCGGAACGCACGTTTTTCGCCTTTTCTATATCTTCGGCCAGGACATCCTTTCCGGATGATTTTATCAGGCCGAACTTGCCTTCGGGCGATATTTCATAAAAATCAGCATGGTCCACCAATTCATAAATCAATGCCGCACGGCTGCCTCTTACGGCCACAAGGGGACGGTTAACCCGCGATTGTTGGTACATGTTCCCATTGTCATCGTATTTTACCTCGGTAAAGGCATAAGTACGTACCGAATCCAGCACACGGCCGTCTTCACCGCTTCGCGTGTAAAGGAAATCATCGTTGTCCGTTCCGGCCATCTCGGTCAGTATCATACCCGAAGGCATAATTATGTCACTTTGGAAACGTTTTGGCAAATAATATATGTTCACTTGTTCGGCCAATTTTATCGTATTGCCGTCAACGGAATAGAAGTCATGAGTTTTGTTACTATAATTACTTATAATAAAACCGCCCGTATCACCGCTCTCATCGTTTACCAAACTTATGTATTCGGGAAATTCACCTGGCCCCTGACCTTTCGTGCCGTATTTGTACTTAAAAGAAAAATCAGGCAGGGAATACACGTAAAACACATTATCCGTATTACGTGACGTCAGCACCGCATAACCGTTGGCTACGGTCCATGAGTTTGGCTGTATTATCTCGTTCACGGCTATACTGTCAGCCTTTACCTCTACCGGATTGTCGAATCCGAGTGCAGCATTTCCATCCGCCGAGCACGATACGGCAACAGCCGCACATGCCGCAACGGGAATCAAATGTTTGAAAAGTGTCTTCATTGCAAAAAAAATTATGTTATTTCCTATTTGCGATTTACGTTCTAAAGTCCCGTTCGATAAGTATAAACGCGGTCAAAATCATCCGTAACCACATTGTACGCGAAAATACACCCTCCATCAGGACTTACCATTATGTTCGTTGCCGATTTTTCGAGTTCGAACATCCCTGCCACGCTGCCGTCCCAATCATACACCTTTACACGAGTGGATAAAAAGTTAATTTTTCGCGCTTCCATATCCACTTTTATATCCACCTCAAGTATAAACAGGTACTTTTCCGTCGCCTGCCCGTCGCAAAACCTCGTGGCAGAACCTCCTTTATCCGCTTCCAAAGCTTTAGCTCGCTCCATCGTCTCTTCGTCGGTAAAATTATCGCCTATCGTTTTTATCAGCTTTAACTTCCCGTTCGACGTCATCCGATAAAAATCCATCCTCGGAATCATTGAATACGACACGGCAACAGCATCGCCCGCCGACCATACCGACACATCGTTATACTTAGTCACCCTCACCCCGCCATTGGCCATCGTTTCTTCTTTTACCAATGTATGCACCAGTACGGAATCCGTTATCTTGCGTGTTTCCGCCTCCATCACGTACAGATATTCCCTTCCCAGTTCATCGCCATTCACCTCTGTTGAAGAAAGCAGCCATCTACCGCCTGATGCAACAGCTCGCTCACGCAAATAAACCCCGTCTTTCTTTATAAACACGATTTGCCCTTTGTTGTTAAAGTTATTGTCATCCACGGAAAAAAACTTTGCCAAACGCTTTGAAAACTCATCCACGTACAGAACACCGTCTGTCGCATCTCCGTTTAAAAACTTGCACCTGCCGAAATCATCCGGTCCTTCCCCACTTTTACCCGTAGAATACAAAAATTTAAAATCAGGCAAACCGTATACATAGAACAAATCCTCCGAACCAGCACTCATTACCACCGCTTTGTCACCAACCACTGCATGGTCAATTGGCTTGAGTATCTCGTTCACGGCTATACTGTCAGCCTTTACCTCTACCGGTTTGTCGAATCCGAGTGCAGCATTTCCATCCGCCGAGCACGATGCGGCAACAGCCGCACATGCCGCAACGGGAATCAAATGTTTGAAAAGTGTCTTCATTGCAAAAAAAAATTATGTTATTTCCTATTTGTGATTTACGTTCTAAAGTCCCTTTCGATACATATAGCGGTTTAAATAGTCTGTGATTTTATTCCCGCCACAACCGCATTTCCAGGTGTACCTGCTCCGCCACAGATACTGGCATAGCCCTTCCAATAATTCTTTTTGTCCCGCCGGGGTCACCCGGCTGTCCGGTGAGGCCTCTCACCCGCAGTCATAGACCGTCCGATGCTTTAGAGTCAGTTGTTATTATCTGTCCCGCCAGCCCCCAATCCTAAACATGAGACCTTGGATTAACACAAAAAAGTTTCATACATACGGGAATTTTCCAAATATTCCCCGCTCTTTTCCGCGTTTTCCCATTCAGGACACAGTATGTGAGGTTCTAAAAATACCATATACGTAAAATTTTCCCGTCAGTTAACTACAATTTGCACGTACGAATGCCTGTACCGCTGTCATATTTTCATACTTTTGTAAACAATTAAAAAAAACACCGCATGCCAAAGATGAAGAAAATCCGGATAAACCTGTTGACAAGAATAATAATAGCCATAGCGCTTGGCATTCTCCTCGCACCGCTTATGCCCGTATGGGCCGGAAGGGTATTTTCGACGTTCAGCGGAATATTCGGCAATTTCCTCGGATTTTCAATACCGCTTATAATACTCGGACTTGTGGCCCCGGCGATAGGCCGGATGGGAGCTCCTGCAGGCAGGATACTGCTTCTGACCGTAGCTCTGGCATACGGCTCGACGCTCTTTTCCGGCTTTTTCACATACTTCACCTGCGATGCCGTTTTCCCGCGCCTGCTCACCGAAGGCAGTATCGACGAAATAACACAGGCACCGGATGCATTTCCGGCGTATTTCGGCATAGCCATGCCGCCGCTTATGGAAGTTATGACCGCGCTGATACTTGCATTCGTGCTCGGAATAGGGTTTACCGCCATAAAAGGCACGGCACTGCTCGAAGCGACCGAGGACTTCGCCGGAATCATAAACAAACTGATATCTAAGGTCATAATACCCGTACTGCCGTTCTATATATTCTGCATATTCCTGTCCATGTCCGCTTCGGGACAGGTAGCCGGCATAGTCAAAGTATTTATAAAAGTAATAGCCGTCATATTCGTACTGCACGTACTTCTCCTGTTCGTCCAATTCACGGTGGCAGGGTTGGTAAGCCACAGGAATCCGCTTAAACTGCTGCGAACGATGCTCCCGGCATACGCCACGGCCCTGGGAACGCAATCTTCCGCCGCCACGATACCCGTCACACTGGAACAGACGCTCAAAAACGGTGTAAGCGAACCGGTAGCGCGGTTCGTGATACCTCTGTGCGCCACGATACACCTGGCCGGAAGCACAATGAAGATAACCAGTTGCGCCATGGCCATAATGATAATAACCGGCATGCCTTACGACTTCGGCTTGTTCGCAGGCTTCATATTCATGCTCGGAGTGACGATGGTAGCTGCTCCGGGAGTACCCGGAGGAGCCATAATGGCTGCCCTTGGCGTACTACAAAGCATGCTCGGATTCAACGAAACCGCATGCGCACTTATGATAGCGCTCTACATAGCCATGGACAGTTTCGGCACGGCATGCAACGTAACCGGAGACGGAGCTATTGCCGTGATAACAGACCGTATAAGCCGGAAAAAAAGCAACTCCGAACCCGATACAGGCCGGAACGATAAAAATACCGCCCCGGCTTTTTAACGAACCGTCATATTTGCGCCGTAACACAGGGATACAGGCTGTTTTCCGAATCGCTATCCGGACGGCAGACAACCTAAGCCACATATTTTTTTGATGTTCTTACAGGCAAAATGACTTACCTTTGCGTGGTGATATTATGACAATACCTGCGGATAAAACCGCCTCACATTTTTTCCGACAAACCCCTAAAATGCCTTACAAAAAGAAAAATACCGACCGCGCCCAATACGAAACACTGAACGGGAAAAAACTGTTCATCGAAACATACGGATGCCAGATGAACGTAGCCGACAGTGAAATTGTGGCCAGCATACTCTCCGGCGAAGGATATACGCTTACCGATGACTACCGCCAGGCAGACCTTATCCTGGTTAACACCTGTTCCGTCCGGGAAAAAGCCGAACAGACCGTACGGAACAAACTGGCCAATTTCACGCACCTGAAACGCGCTCGGCCATGGCTTCTGATAGGTGTTCTCGGCTGCATGGCCGAACGTCTGAAGGAAAAACTTCTGGACGAAGAAAAAATGGTGGACCTGGTCGCAGGGCCGGACTCCTATCGCAGCCTGCCCCTGCTCGTACGCCAGGCATGGGATAACGCGGCAGCGGTCAACGTCATACTATCCCTTGAGGAAACATACGGCGATATATCGCCGGTGCGTTTGTCCGGCAACGGCGTAACAGCGTTCGTATCCGTCATGCGCGGCTGCGACAATATGTGCACATACTGCGTCGTACCGTACACACGCGGCCGTGAACGCAGCCGTGACCCGCAGACGATACTCTCGGAAATAGCCGCTTTGGAGAAAGAAGGATACCGCGAGGTAACCCTGCTCGGCCAGAACATCGACTCATACCTGTGGTACGGTGGAGGCGCAAAAAAAGACTTCGACAAAGCATCGGAAGAGGCAAAAGCGTCGGCATTGCGCTTTTCCGGCCTTCTGGATTCCGTAGCCAAGGCTTTCCCAAACATGAGAATACGCTTCTGCACGTCCAACCCGCACGACATGACAGATGACGTACTCGACGTTATAGCCGCAAACGAAAACATCTGCCGTTATCTCCACCTGCCGTTCCAAAGCG
>CDZK01035405.1_pt1 | contig 15120 bp, 11 predicted proteins | sample 557401 | NCBI WGS metagenome assembly CDZK01 (sample SAMEA3182108, study PRJEB8094) | gut metagenome | biome: human; feature: gut; material: Stool; isolation source: human stools | place: Canada | collected 2013-04-25 | reverse complement strand
TATATGATTATTTTTCGCTTCTCATCTTTTTATATGCATTTATCAACCCGTTGGTCGAACTGTCGTGCGATGTCACTTTTCTTTCGTCTTTGAGTTCCGGCAGTATGCGCCCGGCCAGTTGCTTGCCAAGTTCGACGCCCCACTGGTCGAAAGAGAAAATATTCCATACGACACCCTGTACGAATATCTTGTGCTCGTACATGGCGATGAGAGCTCCAAGTGTTTCGGGCGTGAGCCGTTTGAAAAGTATGGAGTTGGTAGGGCGGTTGCCGTCGAAGATCTTGAATTCTTTCAGGAAATCTGTTTCTTCGTCCGTTTTCCCGGATTTTTTCAGTTCTTCTACCACGATCTCTTCCGCTTTGCCGAAAGCCAGAGCTTCGGTCTGGGCGAAAAAGTTGGACAGGAGCTTTTCATGGTGGTCGCCGGTAGGGTTAAGACTTTGGGCTGGGGCCAGGAAATCGGCAGGTATCATTTTCGTACCCTGGTGTATCAGCTGGTAAAACGCGTGCTGTCCGTTAGTGCCCGGTTCTCCCCATATTATGGGGCCGCTCTGGTAGTCTATCACCTGCCCGTCGCGGCCCACGGACTTGCCGTTCGACTCCATGTTACCCTGTTGGAAATACGCAGCGAAGCGGTGGAGGTACTGGTCATAAGGCAGGATGGCTTCCGTTTCCGATTCGAAAAAATCTGTGTACCATATTCCTATCATGGCCAGCGTCAACGGAATGTTCTTTTCTGCCGGAGCAGTGCGGAAATGAACGTCCATCGAGTACGCTCCTTCGAGAAGTTTTTCAAAGTTTGAAAAACCTACGCCGAGCGCTATCGACAGTCCTATGGCGCTCCAGAGCGAATAACGTCCGCCGACCCAGTCCCAGAACTCGAACATGTTGTCCGTATCGATGCCGAATTTTTCGACTTCCGCCTTGTTGGTGGACAGCGCCACGAAATGTTTGGCTATGTCCGCCTCCGTTGCTCCCGATGCGAGGAACCACTGCCTTGCCGTATGGGCATTGGTCATCGTTTCCTGCGTGGTGAACGTTTTAGAGGCTATAATGAACAGCGTGGTTTCGGGGTTCAGTCCTTTTAGCGTTTCCACTATATGGGTGCCGTCCACATTGGAAACGAAGTGCATGTTCAGGCGTGTGCGGTAGTATTTCAGGGCTTCGCATACCATAAGCGGGCCGAGGTCCGAGCCGCCTATGCCGATGTTGACCACATCTGTTATCTCGCGGCCGGATAGTCCTTTCCATTGCCCGGAAATGACTTTTTCGGAAAAAACTTTCATCTTTTCCAACACGGCGTTGACTTGCGGCATAACATCCTGTCCGTCCACGTATACCGGGGTGTTGCTTCTGTTGCGGAGCGCGGTATGCAGTACTGCGCGGTTTTCGGTACGGTTTATTTTGTCACCGGTAAACATTTTCTCCACGGCGTCCTTTACGTCCGTTTCAGCCGCAAGTTCGTAGAGGAGTTTCATTGTTTTGTCCGTCACCAGATTTTTTGAAAAATCCACCAGGATTTCCCCGTGTGTCAGGTGGTATTTTCCGAACCTGTCCGGGTCTTTCTCAAACAGTTCTTTGAGCGAGGTGTCTTCCAATTCGTATATGTGTCCGTCCAATTTTTCCCATGCTTTTGTCGCGGTGGGATTTATACTTTTAAGAGCCATGTCGGTACCGTTTTTTTTGTTTTTGTTTATTCAGGTTAAAAGTAATATAAAAAACTATATTTGCGGGAAAAGCAACCGTATTTTTTATCGTCCGGGCAGTTTTTCGGTTTATGGCATTAAAACGCATATGTGGTCTTGTATCGTCGGTATTGTCCGATGTGATGTCGGTGGTCAGCCCCCGGCTGTGTCCTTCGTGCGGATGCGCGCTTACGGAAAAGGAAGAATGCCTGTGCCATGGTTGCCAAGCGCAACTGGCCTCTTCCGGAGGGTTCGCGTCCCTGCCGGGCAATCCCATGGAACAGCGTGTGCTGGAGCTTACCGGCATGGAAATACCGTGTGCCGCGCTTGCCCCTTATGTACACGAGGGCGTTTCCGGAAAGGTCGTGGCGGCGTTCAAATACCGGGGAGAAAAGTCATTGGCCGTACATATGGGACGCATGCTGGGGATTTCGGTTTCCGGTAGCGGTCGTTTTTCCGGGTACGGGGTATATGTGCCTGTGCCTTTGCATCCGCAGAGGTTTCGCGCCAGAGGATACAACCAGGCTGCCGAATTGTGCAGGGGTATGGCCGAGGCCGCCGGCGGGGATGTTTGCCACATGCTGGATAGGGTTGTCAACACGTCGGCACAGGCGCTGTTGTCGCGTTACGACAGGTGGGGCAATGCCAAAGGCATTTTTAAGATTGCCGAAGATGTCCGTATTACTACAGAAGGGGTGATCGTGGTGGACGACGTGTTTACCACCGGGGCTACGGTATGCGCGGCAATATCGGCGTTAAAGGAGGCGGGAGTTGAAAATATAGCAGTAGCTACTCTGTGTACTGCGCATTTGTAATATGAATACTTTATTATGAATAAAAACCCGCCTTTAAAGGCGGGTTCTTAACGCATAATAACTAAGTATGCTTATACCATCATCGCAACCTGCCGGATGATTTTACAAGGCGCAGGTCTTTCTTCACGGCACGCGAGGCAGCAAGCGCCGATACCATGGAGGCGAATAGCAGCAAAAGACCCGCAACCTCAATACCCTTCTCAGAGGCCGAAACCCCTCCGGATAAGTTCAGCTGGCGGTATGCAAGGATGATAAAAACAATCGCATCGGTGAGCAGCACTACTTTGGCGGCAAATGACTGCACGCGCAGGTGCTTGAACAGGAATATCGTTACGAAAGATACGGCGGATACTGCCGTGATGAGGTACATAGGCAGTGTATTGGCGGCGTACAATTCGTCCGAAAAGCCGACCGTAACGGCCAGCGCCCCGAAAACGGAGCACAGGAAGAAATACAATGCCTGCGGTCTCTGGAGTATCATCGTCGTGTCGGTATCCTTATGTTGTCCGGTGCAAATATAGTAAAATATCCGTATTAATGCGTATGCTTGTGCCGACGTAATTTTCCGGAAAGGTCCGCAGGACGTGGTATTTTGCCTGTTTTATGAATATGCATGGGCGCTTACGGACGGAAATTTCATTTCTCTTTCGCTCCGCTTCCGGCTTTCACTATATTTGCATCTGACAACAAATACATCGGCGGCCGATAAAAATATGCTTCCGGTTTAAAGCGACTCGAACGGGTGAACGACTCATACTTGGAAAAATACCCCTTGCTCTTTTCCGTGGATTCTCCAATGGACATACGTCGTATGGACCTGTGCGCACTGGAAGAGCTCGCGGCCCAACTCCGCAGTTATATCATAGACGTGGTTTCGGTAAGGCAGGGACACCTGGGCTCCAATCTGGGGGTTGTGGAGCTGGCAGTAGCCCTGCATTATGTATTCGATACCCCGGACGAACCGCTCGTGTGGGATGTCGGCCATCAGGCTTACGCCCACAAAATACTCACTGGCCGGCGGGATGCTTTCCTGCACCTGAGGGAGTACGGCGGAATATCTGGATTCCCGCGACGTGACGAAAGTCCTTACGATGCATTCGGCACGGGACATAGTTCGACGTCCGTTTCTGCCGTTCTCGGCATGGCTCTGGCCGACAAAGCGCGGGGTATACGGAAGAATCACATTGCCGTAATAGGCGACGCTTCGATAGCGTCCGGGATGGCGCTGGAGGCCCTCAATCATGCTGCAGGTGCGGCCGATGCCGATATGCTGGTCGTACTCAACGACAACGCCATGGGTATAGACCCGGCTTCGGGTGCGCTGTCCCGGCATTTCAAAACACTGCTCGAAGACCGGGCTCAGGATAATATATTCCGCGCTATGGGCGTGAAATATTTTAAGATATCCGACGGTCATGACATAAAAGAATTGGTCGGCACGCTTTCGGAAATAAAAAACGTCCCAGGCGTGAAACTCCTGCATGTGCCTACTGTAAAGGGAAAAGGTTTTGAAGCGGCTGAAAAAGAACAGATATTATATCATTATCCCGGTGTTTTCGACAGGGCTACCGGACAGGTAACCCGCAATGCCTCGTTGCGGTATCAGGACGTAGCCGGGCGCGAGCTCCTGGAAGTGGCGCGTGCGGACAGTGCGGTATATGCCATTACACCTGCTATGCCTACTTCCAGCGGCCTGTCGCCGATGTGCAGCCAGATGCCGGACCGCGTGATAGATACCGGTATTGCCGAAGAGCATTCCGTGACGTTGGCCGCAGGGATGGCTGCGGTCGGCATGAAACCGTTTGTGGTAATTTATTCCACGTTTCTCCAGAGAGCTTACGACCAGGTGATACACGATGTCGCGCTTCAAAACCTGCCGGTCAGGTTTCTGATAGACCGCGCCGGTCCGGTGGGGGCTGACGGGCCTACTCATCATGGTGTTTTCGACATGGTTTATATGTCCGCCATACCGAATATGACAGTTGTAGCACCTATGGATGCTGCGGAACTGGCCTCTGCGGTGCATTTTGCCGCCGGATGGGATAAAGGCCCAGTGGCGGTGCGATATCCGAAAGGGCAGGCGGTATATTGCGAAGATGCCGGACAATCGCCATTTTGCTATGGACGCGGACGCGAACTGAAAAAGGGGACTCGGGTGGCTGTCGTCTCCGCGGGTGCGGCAGGACTGCGTGTGTCGCAGGCAATCGGGTGTCTTGAACCTGGCGAACGCGAGCTTGTCGGGCATTACGATTTGCGTTTTGTAAAGCCTCTCGACACGGCGCTTCTGGAACGTGTGTTTTCCGGATACGAATCGGTGATAACGGTCGAGGACGGACTGGTTTACGGAGGTGTGGGGCAGGCTGTACAATGTTGGGGTGCGGACAATGGTTTTTCCGCAGTGCCTGTCAGAAGGCTGGGTGCGGCTGATGCGTTCCTTCCATATGCGGATGTGGAGACGCTTTGGCAAATGTGCGGTACGGATATCCTTACGCTGATAAAGGCTATCAAAGAAAATTTTTGAAAAACTTTTGTAATTTTACGCCTTGAAAACCAGTTTTTCACGGCATAAAGAAATATACTCTTTTAATTATAAAGCGACGTTATGTATAAGATATTGAAACTTTTTACCGTTCTGGCCGTGGTTTTCGCATTTTCGCCTGTGTCCAGGGCCCAGACCGTTGTCGATGGCAATACGGCGAAATTCCTCAGGGAATTCGACGACAAAAAGATAAAACCAGCGCATATAGATACGTCTTACTGGAGTACGTCCAAGGAAATACGCTTCGCTCTGGGGCTGAATGCTACTTCCGACAACTGGCATCAGTCGTCGGATATGAGTTTTTTGCAGTTTAATTTCTATTCTTTGATCGGAGCTAACTACAAACGCGAATATACTAACTGGCAGAATGTTCTCGATATACGTTTGGGCTTTACGTGGAAAGACGCCGGAAAATTGGCTCCTGATGCGCGCAACCTTTCCGTGGCGGAGAACTACCTGCGTTTGGAAACACAGTACGGGGTCAAGATAGTAAGGCGTTTCGACTTCGCTGCCAACGCAAAACTGGTAACGCAGATAATGCCTAGCTATGAAAAAGAAAACTCGAAGGATCCTAATAAGAAGTTCATGGCTCCTGGTGTGATGGACGTGGGTGTCGGCGCTACCTATACGTATTCGTCCAGCAGGATAAGCAACCTGAGGATAGGATTTTTCCCCGTCAACAACAACACTACTTTCGTGCTCGACCAGCGTCTTGCCGATTTGGGGACTTCCGGGGTGCGCAAGGCGGAATACGACGGCCAGGGCAATTTGATACGTCACGGGGCGAACTCGAAAGTGGTATGGGGTGTCCGTACGGAATTCTATATAAAGTATTTCATAACGGAAAACAAGAAAATATGGGTCGACAATAATTTCTCGCTTTTCGTGGACTATGTTGACAATTTCGGAGCCGGTAAGATGGACAATAAGACAGCCTTGGTGATACCGATAGGCAAAAACATACAGTTGCGTTACAATTTGTACCTGCGTTATTACGACAGCGACGAAACGATTAAATACAAATGGACGACAAACGACGCCGGCGAACAGATCAAGAAAAAGGAAATACACGGTGCGACATTACAGACCAAAAATTATATGTCCCTCGAACTGAAATTCTCTTTTTAATCTGCGAGGATTAAAAAAAAACCTTTAAACTTAAAGGAACGCTAAAAAAAACGTAACTTTGCCGCAACATTGTCGAAATCACAACAATACTTCAACCAATACACATCTATTGACCACATATGGAATCAAAGCCTAAAATCTTTGCCGCTTCGGGTAGCCTCCCGCTTGCGGAAAAGATAGCTCAAGCGTATGGCACTAAACTGGGTAAAGTAGAGCTATCCCGGTTTTCCGACGGCGAATTTCAGCCGTGTTTTGAAGAAACTGTGCGCGGGGCGCACGTTTACCTGGTATGTTCCACTCCTCCGCCTTCGGACAACCTCATGGAGCTCCTGCTGATGATAGACTGCGCGAAGAGGGCTTCCGCGAGTAAAATAATAGCCGTACTTCCTTATTTCGGATGGGCGCGTCAGGACCGTAAGGATAAGCCACGCGTGCCGATAGGAGCTAAAATGGTGGCCAAAATGCTGGAAGCGGCAGGCGCTACGCGTATCGTGACCATGGATCTGCACGCGGACCAGATACAGGGCTTTTTTGAAATGCCGGTGGATCACCTTTATGCTTCGTCCATATTTGTGGATTATATAAAAGACCTTCAGAAAAAAGGAGAGATAAAAGACCTGGCGGTGGCTTCTCCAGATATGGGAGGTTCCAAAAGGGCGTATTCTTATGCCAAATATTTCGGCTCCGACGTCGTTATATGCTACAAACAGCGCAAAAAAGCCAACGTTATAGAAAGCATGACGCTCATAGGCGACGTGGAAGGCAAGGACATAATCCTTTTGGACGATATGGTCGATACGGCCGGAACCCTTACCAAAGCTGCGGATATAATGATGGACCGCGGGGCTTGCAGCGTAAGGGCAATGGTAACACATCCGATACTTTCGGGCCAGGCTTACGAGCGCATAGAAAAATCCGGACTCAAAGAGTTGATTACTACGGATTCCATTGCGTTAAAAAATTCATCGGATAAAATAAAAGTGCTATCTTGCGCCCCTCTTATGGCTGACGCTATAAAACTGATAGAAGACAACGCATCGATAAGTGCGAAATATATTCTTTAATAACATTAAAAAAGATTTTTTATGAAGTCAATTACACTAAAAGGTAGCGAAAGAGAAAGCGTAGGCAAGGTTTCCACCAATGCTCTTCGTAATGCTGGCCGCGTACCTTGTGTAATCTACGGCGGCGAAAATCCGGTACATTTTTCCGTGGAAGCCAAGGATCTGAATCCTCTGGTTTACACTCCGGATGCGTTAATCGTAGATTTGGAACTCGCTTCGGGTAAAAAGTTCAAGGCAGCCCTTCAGGACATCCAGTTCCACCCGGTAACTGAGAATATCCTGCACGTGGATTTCATCGAACTTTTCGACGACAAGCCCGTTACGATGCAGGTTCCGGTGAAGATAACGGGACATTCGGCAGGCGTTCGCGCCGGTGGTGTGCTGGTTGTCAACTCCCGCAAGCTTCAGGTACGTGCTCTTCCGGCAAATCTTCCCGATGTGATAGAGGTGGACATCACCGACCTGAACATCGGCGACAAGTCATTCGTGCGTACTCTCCAGAAAGAGAACTACAAAATCATGGCAGCCGACAATTACATTGTCGCATATGTCAAGACATCGCGTAATGCCGCTAAGAATGCCGCCGCCGCAGAAGGCGCAGCGGAATCCAAGTAAACGCGATTCGCTGATTTTATCGCATACGAGCCTCCAGGTAATGCCGGGAGGCTCGTTTTTGTATATACGCAATGTTTTTCCAATCGCATATCAAATTAAGCAATTTCATATTCGATCGTATATTATAGGTTTTTATATTCCGTTACCGCCCGTTATACACTTGTTTAGGTTAAAGTGTCCGGAGATGGAGCGTCGAATGGCCTGTGTTCGCGCTTAGGTATGCGGGCGTTTTTGAGGTAACAAAATATTCCCTGCCTTTATAAATATTTAATACAGGACCAACCCAAACCTGTATTTATTGTTCTATTCAAAGTCCCGTACTTGTTTTGAAAGGCAGGTGCGGTTTTTTATGGTTATTGGTTGGCGGCTTACCTGTTTTCTTAGAGGTAGGTATGATAAAAAACCCCCGTCCATAGTGGGCGGGGGTGGTTACGTGCTCGAGGCGGGAGTCGAACCCGCGACCAACAGTTTAGGAAACTGCTGCTCTATCCAACTGAGCTACCCAAGCATAATTTATTCCGTATGACTTTTGCAAAAGCCGTGAGGTAAAAAATAATCCGTTACGTGCAAATTCATTACCTTTACAGCAAAAGAACATACATCGCCGAAACGACGGGCAAATATAAACAAAAAACTTGAAAAATGGAGCAACAGGAAGACAAACGTCTCTTTTTACTCGACTCGTATGCCCTGATATACCGGGGATATTACGCTTTTGCCAAGACCATGCGTCCCAACAGCCGGGGCGAGGACACTTCGGCAGTGCTCGGTTTTGTAAATACCCTTCTCGACATACTGCGCAAAGAACGTCCTAGTCACATAGCCGCTGTTTTCGACACCTCGACGCCGACGTTCCGCCACGTACTTTTCGAGCAGTACAAAGCCCAGAGGGAGGCTACTCCGGAAGCCATACAGTTTGCCGTGCCGGTAATAAAGGAAATACTCGAAGCATTCCACATACCGCAGATAGCGGTCGAGGGTTTTGAAGCGGACGATGTCATAGGAACTTTGGCAAAAAAAGCCGAGAAACAGGGATTTACCACGTATATGGTGACTCCGGACAAAGACTATGCCCAGTTGGTTACGGACAAGACATTCATGTACCGGCCGGCCCGTATGGGCAATGCCATAGAGATATGGGATGTAAAAAAAGTACTCGAACGGTTTGAGATTACCGATGTGTCGCAGGTGAGGGACTACCTGGGCATGATGGGTGATGCTTCGGACAATATACCCGGTCTGCCTGGGGTAGGCGAAAAAACAGCCAAAAAATTCCTGGCCCAGTATGGGACGATGGAAAACCTTCTGGAACATGCCGGGGAAATAAAAGGCGCTTTGGGCGAAAAAATATCCGCGAACAAGGAAATAGGCATGTTGTCAAAGCGTCTGGCCACGATAGAAACAGATGTCCCGGTAGAGTTCGACTCAGGTTGCTGTATTATGGAGCGTCCTGATTTGGAGGCCGTCCGTGATATCTTCGCCAGGCTGGAATTCCGCAGGATGATGGAGGCTGTTTACAAGGATTTCGGCATACCCGTGACCGGCGTATCCGCACCGCCAACAGGTGCGGAAGGTGTGGTTGGATACGTATCTCCGGAAAAACAACGGGCCATGCAAGCGGGAAAAGCGTCGGGAGTATCGTCGCCACAATTGGATATGTTTTCCCAGGAGGGTGTGCCGCAGCAGGATTTTTCGCTCTTTTCCACATTGCCGGGTCTCGATGCCACTCCGCACGAGTATGTATCGGTCAAAGGGGCGGAAGAGATAAAAAAACTGGTATCTCGTTTGAAGGAGGCCGGGGAATTCACTTTCGATACGGAAACGACTTCGCTCACTCCTTTCGATACCCGTATCGTCGGGCTTTCGTTCGCATTGGAAAAAGGCCGTGCGTACTGGGTTCCGGTACCTGCCGATGACAAGGCTACCGGGGAAATACTCGAAATGTTCCGTCCGGTGTTTGAAGACGAGTCGGTGGGTAAAACCGGACAGAACCTCAAGTACGATATCGAAGTGCTGGGGTGTTACGGGATACGCGTGAAAGGACGGCTTTTCGATACTATGGTGGCGCACTACCTTATAAACCCGGAGTCGCGGCACGGTATGGACATACTTGCCGAACAGTATCTCGGATACCGTCCTATGCCATACGAAGAGATGATGGGACGGGAAAAGGATATACGCCGGGTGGATGCGCAGAGGTTAAAGGAGTACGCTGCGGAAGATGCGGACATTACGCTGCAACTCAAATCCGTTTTCGCTCCGAAACTGGTGGAAAAAGGAGCTGAAGAACTTTTCAGGACATTGGAAACACCTCTTATACCCGTATTGGCATCTATGGAGGCGGCAGGAGTGAGGATAGATACGGACGAATTGTCCGGAATGGCTGCGGATTTTCGGGGGCAGCTTTCACAGATAGAGGCGCGTATATACGAGCAGGCTGGTGAGGAGTTCAACCTCAATTCTCCCAAGCAACTGGGCGATATCCTGTTCCGCAAACTGTCTCTTGCGGACAAGCCTAAGAAAACCCGCACAGGACAGTGGTCCACGTCGGAGGAGATATTGTCGGACCTTGCTCCCGATCATAAAATAGTGGCCGATATACTGGAGTACCGTTCGTTGTCGAAACTTCTAACTACGTATATAGAAGCGCTTCCTGCGGAGATAAACCCGCATACGGGCAGGATACATACGTCCTTTAACCAGACATTGACGGCTACCGGACGCCTTTCTTCGTCGAATCCCAATCTGCAGAATATACCGGTGCGTACTCCGCGTGGGCAGATGATACGCCGGGCTTTCATACCGAGGGATGCGGACCATGTGATAATGTCGGCCGACTATTCTCAGATAGAGCTGCGCATCATAGCTTCGCTGGCCGGGGAGGATGCTATGATAGATGCTTTCGCCCATGGGCAGGACATCCACCGTTCTACTGCGGCGCGCGTATTCGGCGTGCCTTTGGAAGAAGTTACCAAAGAGCAGCGCAGCCATGCCAAGACGGTGAATTTCGGTATCATATACGGCGTGTCGGCTCACGGACTTTCCCGCCAGACAACACTTTCCCGTGCAGAATCGGCAGCGATAATAGATTCGTACTACAAAACTTATCCGAAACTCACTGATTATATCGAAGCGCAAAAGCAGTTTGCCCGCGACCACGGTTATGTGGAAACGATAATGGGCCGCCGCCGTTATCTGCCGGATATAAATTCGCGCAACGGAACGGTACGTGGTGCGGCCGAACGCAACGCTGTGAACGCTCCTGTACAGGGTTCGGCGGCTGATATAATCAAAAAAGCGATGATAGATATACATGCAGCCGTAGAAACTATGGGGTTGAAGTCGAAAATGCTGATCCAAGTACACGACGAATTGGTATTCGATGTACCCAGGGACGAAGTGGAACGCATGGGCTCGATGGTAAAGGAAAAGATGGAAGGGGCGTGGATACACCGCGTGCCTCTGCTGGTGGAGATAGGAACGGGAGATAACTGGCTGGATGCGCATTGATTTTCTCCCGTGTGCGGCCGGATATCCCGCAGGCGGGAAACAGTATCCGGCAACGACATGGAAATCGTATATTTGCACGGCCTTAAATTAAAAGCGTACGCCCATTGTTTGTTATGGAAAAAGGATTGCAGGCCCGTTTTAGGGAACACATATCGGAACATTTTCCGCAGCTTAAATCCGGAGGAGGAGTTTTCCTGCTGGCATTCAGCGGCGGGGCGGACTCGACCGTTCTGGGCGAACTGCTGTTTGCGGAAGGCGTGCGGTTCGCGGCGGCCCATTGCAATTTCCATCTTCGTGGGGATGAGTCCGACCGGGATGCCGCTTTTGCCTGCCGTATGGCCGGAAAATGGGGATGCGTATTTCACCAAACGGATTTCGATACCGTAAAGTACGCCGCCGGTAAAGGCATTTCGATAGAAATGGCCGCGCGTGAGCTCCGGTACGGATGGTTCGGGAAATTGGTTGAGGAATACGGGTACGGCGGTGTGCTGACGGCTCATCACGGCGACGACCAGGTCGAAACGATATTGTTGAATTTTACCCGTGGGACTTCTTTGGACGGGCTTTTAGGTATGGCTCCCAAGGCCGGGAATATCCTTCGTCCGATGCTTCCTTTCTCGCGGGCGGAAATCGAGCGTTTCGCTGTGGGGAACGGGTTGGAATGGGTAGACGATTCGACTAACGCATCGACCGATTATACGCGCAACAGGATAAGGCACAACGTAATGCCGGAATTGAAAAATATAAACCCGTCGATAGTAGGGTCGGTGGCGCGCAATACGGACTATCTGCGTTCGGTAGCCGCGTTTTACCACAGCTCGGTGGACCGTGCAGCCGGGGATATCGTGTCTGCGGACGGCAAATGCGCCAGGTTGGATATAAAAGCGCTGGAGGAACTGGGCGGGCATGCGCGTATCGTGCTTTACGAGGTATTGAAGCGGTTTTCCATGGAAGACCGTACGGACGACATACTGCGTTCGATCGGTTCGCAGAGCGGAAAAGTGTTTCTCAGCGCAACGCACAGGATGTTGCGCGACAGGGATTTTTTCATAGTTGAGCCTTTGGGGCAGGAGACTTATAAAGCCGGGGCTGTGACTGTTGAAACTTTTTCCTGCCGCAAGGAGGTCTTAGCTCCCGTACACATGGTGCTTTGCTGTCAAGAGGTGAAAAAGGGAATGGTATTGCCCGACGGGGTACGTGAGGCGTGTTTCGATGCCGGGAAGGTTTCTTTTCCGCTCGTGTTACGCTTGTGGAAGGAAGGCGACCATATACGTCCTTTCGGAATGGGCGGGGCTTCGAAAAAAGTATCCAAATGCCTCAAAGACGCAAAAATGCCTGTGTTTGAAAAGGAACGCACGTTCGTGCTCTGCAACGGCGACGGACGGGTGATGTGGATCGCGGGGCTGAGGTGTTCGCAGGATTTCGCAGTCACGGATGCCACGCGCAGAGTGATAAGGGTGTCGATGGTCGAATAATAGTTTTTTATGATTTGAAAGATAAAAACAGATAGATAGTATGAAACGCGTTACAGCATTTTTTGCATTCTTACTCGCGGCCGTGGTGACGGCTTCGGGACAAATAATGGATCCGGTATCGTGGAGCGGTACGGCCCGGCAGACAGCCCCGGGGAAATACATACTCAGCGCACGGGCCGACATAGAGTATCCGTGGCACATATATTCGCTCGTATTGCCCGACGGAGGTCCTATGCCTACGGAATTCGCATTTCAGGGTGCGGGCGAACTTTTCACCCTGGACGGTAAAACTAGCGAGCCTGTCCCTGAAAAGTCGTACGATGCGAATTTTCAGATGGAGATACAATGGCATTCCGGAGTTCCTGTGTTTACTCAACAGATAACGGTCAAAGACGCATCTGTAAAATCCGTAACGGCCGAAGTCACTTATATGGCGTGCGACGACACGCAGTGCCTGGCTCCGGAAACAAAGACGATTGTTTTTCAGCTTCCGGTAACTCCGGATAAGCCTCAGGAAAAGAAACCGGCGGTCAAACCGTCCGAAAAACCGACGCAGGCAGTTGTTGAAACGCCTGCCGTCAAAGCGGCGGCTGATAATACGGCATCGGATGCCGGAAAAGCGGAGTTGGCGGTTTCTAAGGATGGCGATAAGACGAACGACACGGCGCTGGAAGTGCAGCAGGATACGGCAAAAGGTGATTCGGCTGCGGGGAAAGTTGTCTCTGACGGAGAAGACGGGAAGAAGGCAGGTGATGGTGTAGTTGCTGCTAAGACAGTTGCCGCGGCTGCCGAAACGGGTACGGCATCGAGAGGTCTGTGGGGTACGTTCTTTTTCGCTTTCGTGGCGGGGCTTCTTGCTCTGCTTACCCCGTGCGTATTTCCGATGATACCGATGACGGTGAGCTTTTTCATGAAACGCTCGTCCGACCGCTCGAAAGGTATACGCGACGCTATGCTTTACGGAGTGTCAATCGTGGCGATATATCTGATACTGGGCGTGGGCGTTTCCGCGATATTCGGCGCGGCGGCGCTGAACGAACTGTCCACCGATCCGTGGTTCAACATATTCTTTTTCCTGCTTCTGGTGGTGTTTGCCGCTTCGTTCTTCGGTGCGTTTGAACTTACGCTGCCTTCTTCGTGGGTGAACAAAATGGACAAAAAGTCCGACAAGGCCGGATTGGTCGGCATATTCTTTATGGCTTTTACGCTGGCTATGGTGTCGTTTTCGTGTACCGGGCCTTTTGTGGGTACGGTATTGGTGGAGGCGGCAGCTAAAGGAGATTTTTGGGGCCCGATAGTAGGCATGCTGGGATTTTCTTCGGCGCTGGCGTTGCCGTTTACATTGTTCGCCGTATTTCCAAGCTGGCTTTCCGGACTCCCGAAGTCCGGCGGATGGCTCAATTCGGTCAAGGTCGTGCTGGGTTTTGTCGAGTTGGCGTTTGCGCTTAAGTTCCTCTCGAATGCCGATATGGTGTGGGATCTTATGATACTCACACGCGAGGTATTCATAGCGATATGGGTAGTGATTTTCCTTTTGCTCGGTTTTTATCTTCTTGGGAAAATACGCCTGCCTCACGACAGCCCTCTGGAAACGGTCTCCGTGACGCGTCTTTTCCTTTCGATAATATCGCTGTCGTTCGCGGTGTACATGCTTCCCGGCATATGGGGCTCGCCGGTTAAGATAATATCGGCTTTCGCTCCTCCGCAGTACTATTCCGAGGCCGCATCGTCGAGATCACCGGAAATAAGTCTTGAAAACATGCAGTCCATGTCCCTTCGGGAGGAAAGCGGTTTGCCTCACAGGGAACAGGGGCCGCAGGGGATACCGGTGTTCACCGATATGGAGGACGCCAAAAAGTATGCCAGTGCCAGGAACATGCCTATGCTTCTCGATTTCACCGGCAAGGCATGTGTGAACTGCCGCAAGATGGAGGCCGACGTGTGGTCGGACGCGAAAGTCAATTCCATGCTGACGAACGATTTCGTGGTGGTGGAGCTGTATGTGGACTTTCGCAAGGAACTTCCCGAAGACCAGCAATATATATCCGCTTCTGGTAAAAAGATAAAGACCGTAGGACAGAAATGGACCGATTACCAGATAACCAATTACGGCAGCAATTCGCAGCCTTACTACGTGATAACCGATGCAGAAGGCAATGCGATAGCTCCCACGAGAGCTTACGACCTCGATGTGTCGGCATACTTGAGGTGGCTCGAGGAAGGTTTGGCAGCATTTAAAAACATTCAGGCTACTGCCGCTAAAGAGCTATAACGGTTTTGCAGGGCGGAA
>CDZK01015499.1_pt1 | contig 15122 bp, 10 predicted proteins | sample 557401 | NCBI WGS metagenome assembly CDZK01 (sample SAMEA3182108, study PRJEB8094) | gut metagenome | biome: human; feature: gut; material: Stool; isolation source: human stools | place: Canada | collected 2013-04-25 | reverse complement strand
GAACCTGCCTGGCGACGAAACTTAAAAAACAAACACAGCAATATACTTTTCCTCCCCGCTTAAGGTGAGGCGTAATAAAACAAACAGGACTATGGAATCAATAGATTTTCAGCTAATCGACTGGTCGAGAGCGCAGTTCGCTTTGACGGCCCTTTACCATTGGCTTTTCGTCCCGCTCACATTGGGCCTTACGTGGATAATAGCCATCATGGAGACCATCTACTACCGTACCGGCGACCCGCAGTGGAAAAAAACGACCAAATTCTGGATGAAACTCTTCGGAATAAACTTCGCTGTCGGCGTGGCTACGGGGCTTATCCTCGAATTCGAATTCGGAACCAACTGGTCGAACTACTCGTGGTTCGTGGGCGACATATTCGGCGCGCCGCTTGCCATAGAAGGCATCATGGCGTTTTTCCTTGAAACGACGTTCATAGCCGTCATGTTCTTCGGCTGGGACCGTGTGGGCAAAGGATTTCACCTTACATCGAGCTGGCTGGTAGCTGTCGGGGCCAATCTCTCCGCGCTTTGGATACTCGTGGCTAACGCATGGATGCAGGATCCGGTAGGCATGCAGTTCAACCCCGAAACAGCACGCAACGAAATGATGGACTTCTGGGCGGTACTGCTGTCCCCCACTGCTATCAACAAATTTTTCCATGCCGTATCGTCAGGATATGTCACTGCAGGGGTATTCGTCATCGGCGTAAGTTCGTGGTACCTTCTCAAACGCCGCCACAATGACATGGCCAAACGCAGCATACGCATTGCCGCCATGTTCGGCATGTTCGGCATATTGCTCAGCATTTACACCGGCGACGGTTCCGGACGGCGCATATTCGAGATACAACCTATGAAACTGGCCGCCGCCGAAGGGCTCGTTTACGGGCGTACGGAAGCCCCGCTTACGGTCATCGGCATAGTAAAACAGGACAAAGGTCAGGGTTATAAATCGATAGACGTACCTGGAGTGGCAATACCGGGCATGCTGTCGTTTCTTTCCGACCATAGCACCGGCACGTTCGTTCCGGGTATAAACGACCTTATAGAAGGTAATCCGGAACAAGGCATAATGTCCGCTTACGAAAAAATGCGCCGGGGGTACGAAGCCCAAAAAGCCCTGGCCGACCTGAGGGAAAAAGAAAAAGGCTCTCTGGAATACGAACTGGCGTTGAAGAAATTCTACGATCCGCAGTGGAAAAAAGAGCATTTTTCATACTTCGGATACGGGTACTACTACGACAAAGACCCGCAGATAATGGAAAAGAACGCGCAAAGGCTCGTGCCGAACGTACCTCTCACATTTTATTCGTTCCGCCTGATGGTAGGCCTGGGAATGTTTTTCCTCGCTCTTTTCGCTCTCTCGCTGTACTTCTCGTACCGTGACAAACTCGAAGGCAAACGCTGGTTTTACTATGCTGCCGTAGCGGCCATACCGCTGGTTTACGTCAGTTCGATGTGCGGCTGGATAGTGACCGAAGTGGGCCGTCAGCCCTGGGTGATACAAGACCTTATGCCGACCGTATCGGCCGTATCGCAGGTAAGCGCAACAGCCGTGCAGACCACGTTCTGGATATTCGCAGCCACGTTCACCGTTCTGCTTATCGCCGAACTGAAGATTATGTTCTCCCAGATTAAAAAAGGTATAAACTAAAAAAAACTACACCGCTATGTTCGAACAATTCACAACGCTAATGCTCCAGCAGTACTGGTGGATGATCATTTCGCTTCTGGGCGGATGTCTGGTGTTCCTCCTTTTCGTACAGGGAGGCCAATCAATGCTTTACCAGGCCGGGAAAAGCGACATAGAGCGCACGATGATAGTAAATGCCCTCGGGCACAAATGGGAACTGACGTTCACTACGCTCGTCACATTCGGAGGAGCATTTTTCGCATCGTTTCCCCTGTTCTACGCCACCAGCTTCGGAGGCGCATACTGGGTATGGATACTCATTCTTTTCTGTTTCATAATACAGGCCGTATCGTACGAATTCCGCTCCAAAGCCGACAACCTTCTGGGCAGCTCGACATACGAGGCATTCCTGATAATAAACGGCTTCGGAGCTACGATGCTGCTTGGCGTGGTCGTTGCCACGCTTTTTACCGGCAGCGAATTCTCGATAGTGACGAACTCCGACAGCGGCCTTGTCAACCCGACATGGGAAGGCGGGTTCGGCGGACTGGAACTGGCCTTCGACCTGTCGCGATATACCACATACATAAACCTGTCGCTCGGCCTGGCGGTGATGTTCCTATCCCGCCTTTTGGGCGCAATGTACCTGCGTAACCGGATAGACAACGAGGAAATAAACAAACGCGCGATGAAAATAATACGCCGCGAAACACCTTTCTTTCTGCTGTTTTTCCTCTTTTTCCTGGCAAACATATTGGTAAGGCCGGGATATGCCTACGATGCCGCTGGCCTTATAAGCATGGAGCCATACAAATACCTGCACAACTTTATACAGATGCCTCTGGTAGGAATAGCGTTCGTAGGCGGAGTAGCCGGTGTGCTGGCGGGAATAGCCATAGGCGGATACACGAAGAGCAAATCCGGAATATACTATGCCGGAGCCGGAGCTTTACTGGCCGTATTCGCGCTTCTGCTGTGCGCCGGATTGAACGATACGGTGTACTATCCGGCTACCGGACGCTACATACAGAACGGCCTGACGATAGAAAACAGTTCGTCGGGACGCTATACTCTGGTTGTGATGAGTTATGTATCGCTGCTCGTACCGTTTGTAATAGCGTACATAGCATACGTATGGCGTTCCATGGACAAAAAGAGAATAAACAAACAAAACATAAAGGAAGAATCCCACACGTACTGACACGGGGTTATAAACGACAACATTAAAAAAGGCTGGCAACAAATATTTGTTGCCAGCCTTTTTTAATGTCCAAAACGCAAAAAAACATATGTCGTAAAATCAGGCAAGCCCCGCAGCCTTTAACGAACCTCCCGAAGAAAAAGCATCCATTTTACGGTCTATACTCTCAAGGTAACGGTTATAACGTGTATTTGCCTCTATCCTGTTCAACGCTATCAGGCTCTCGGCCAGTTGATCCGCCGAACGCGACTGGTTCAACCGTATGGCATTCATCTGTCCGGCCACGAGCGAAGCGGTTTCCTCGCTCACACCCTTTATGGCAGCAGAAAGGGTATTGGCGGACGAATTGGAAACGTCCAGTCCAAGTTTTTCCAGTATCTTCTGCAACTCCGGCGACAGTTTTTTTATCTTTTCCGACGTATCCTCCACCTGTCTTTCCAACTCCGGGGTTATGATATCGTCCAGTTCCATTTCACCGGACAGGTAACCGGAAACCCTTTCCTGGAATTTCTTGAATATAGGATCTATCTGAGCCAATATTACCGAATCGGAGAAGCCGTTTACAATAGCCTTGCGCATGACATCCTCGAAATTCTTTGCAAAGTCCCACGAGGCTTCCTCGCCCTTTTCGAATGCCTCTATCCACGACTGCGCCAGACTGTCGGCAGTAGAACCTATCGTTTTATCCACGAGTTGCTGCTGCTGTTGTTCCCACTGTTCCTTTTGCTCGGCTATGGCTTTCAGACGGTTAAGATAAGCCATATACTCGTCGTAATGGTCATTGCTCTTGTTCATCAAAGGGTTAGACCCTGCGGAATTCAGCCAGTCGAGGTCACCCGCATTGTTTTTAAGCGCAGCAAGGGCGTTCAGATAATCCCTTTCGGTGCGCTTGTACGCCGCACTGTACCTGCCATCGAGTTTGTCTCGCGTCGCATCCATCGACTTATCTACGTCCGACAGCACGTCCTGACGCGATGCTCCGGCATTGCCTATACCTTTTTCTATCTGTTTGTATTTTTCACGCGTTATCTGCTGCTCGGTCACAAGGCGCGAAGAAGTAAGAAGTCCGAGCTGTACTTCTGCCGTAAGCTGTGCGTTCAACGCCTGAAGATGTTCCCTCTGGTATTTTTTTTCTTCCTCCCTGCGTTTTTTGAAAATACCGACTATACTTCCAGCTATGGAAAACGCCGCGCCCAACCCTCCGGCAATACCTCCGAAAATTTCCCCGAATTTGGAACCCGATTCCCCGGCCGCTTTCTTCAATCCGCTGTCCATCACCTGAGTGGCCTGTTCCGCCTGAGATACGGCATCCGACATAAGCCCCGCAGGCCCGCCGCCGCTTTTCACCGCCGATATTTCGTTTATCGCCTTGGCAGCCGCCGAAAATCCCGACACCATATCACGCCCGCCAGAGGCGATAATTTCCGTTAGGCCGGCAGCCTCCCTCAGGTTGTCGTTCAGATGTCCAACTCCATTGGCCAACCCTCTCAGCCCGTCCATACTCTCCTGAATATTCCTGTTGAACTCTGCCATTTCGCGGCTGAAGTCATTCATCATTACATTTTCCTGTGTATTCACACTATTCTTTCTTTTCGCCATACTTTCCGTACCTTTTTTATTTGTCTTTTCTCATTGCACACATTTTGCCATTAACAAATATAATCAAAAAAGAAATAAAACACAAGTTTCACAGATGTAAAAAAATATAACTAATCCTCCGTCTCTACGGACAATAATGCTTTCCGCAACTTCAATAACTACCATTGCATTTCACTCCGGCATGAAACACAGCCCGAATGTTATTGCGTCATTATATGCGACAGTCATATTTTCCCTCACATGCACACCGGTGAATAAACCGGCAATGTCCCCATAAAGCCCCGGCAGAAATACGGCGGCAAAGAAGCCGACGTGATGATATCCCTTAACTCCACGATTAACATTTTCCGGCCATTTATTTCCGCAACTTTATCTATCTTAGCACTCACAAAGGCCGTATGAACGTCCGTAAACTCATATTGCGCTTTCAAAGAAAACGGAAGGAAATTTGATATTAACCAAATACATAGTATTCGTATTTTTATGTTGCGCACTATGCATATGCCACATATGCAAGGCACAGGAGCGCGACAACAAAATACATTCAAAAGGAGAAGCTCCCGACACGGTACGGTACGGCATAAGCCCGGCGGTAGCCGACTCCACCTCCGGCGTACCTGAAGCAAAAAAATCGAAATTCATAGGCTTCATAGACTCCGTGAGCAGCCTTTTTGAGGTAGATACTACCAAACGCCGCAAAGTGTCGTTTCTGGCCGTTCCCGAATTTTCATACTCGGAAGAGGACGGCTTGGGACTTGGATTCACAGCGCGTATGTACATAAACAACTACAAACCAGCCGTAATTGGAAGGATCAAACGACAATCCTACGTGGACCTTTCCGCCGATTTCACATTCAAAGGCAACATGTCGGTATCCATACGTCCGGTCACGTATTTCATGAACGACCGTCTGCTGGTGAAAGGTTACTTCGGATTGGGGCACTACCCTTCAACATTCTGGGCAATTGGCCCCGACACCACCGACGATCAGAGCGAAGAATACGACAAACGCACAACCATACTGCGTATCAGCACTTACTGGGAATGGTTCCGGAACATATACATAGGCGTAGGGCTGCATTACAACGACTACGGCGTATCAGACGTTAAGGAAGGAGGTATGCTCGAACCTGGGACCATAACAGGCAGCTCCGGAACAGTTTCTTCCGGTTTTTCCCTGCATTACCTGTACGACCGACGCGATCATCAGTTCGTTCCTTTGGACGGGCTATACCTGAGCGTCGACGGATATTTCAACGCTAAATTCATGGGAAGCAGCGAAAATTACACGAAATATCTAGTCGATATACGGTATTACGTCCCGATAGCATCCACACAAGTGATTGCATTCAATTTCTACTCGCAGATGTCCACCGGACATGTTCCGTTTCAGGATATGGCCCAGTTGTCCAACGGGGTACACAGCCGTGGATATAGCACCGGCCGGTACAATGACCGCAACCTTATGTCCGTACAGGCGGAATACAGGTATTACTTCGGGCGCTTCGGACTGGCCGCTTTCGCCAGTACAGCCAACGTAGGGCCTACACCATTGAAAGCCCTTAAAATGGACAAGCCAACATTCGGCGGCGGACTTCGTTTCAAGCCCTTCAAAAACCAGAGGATGTACTTCCGTGCCGACATAGGCGTGACCACACGCGGCGATACGCAGATATACCTCGGTCTGGACGAACTTTTCTAAACACGACATGCTTTTTTGTCACTTGAATTATCCTTTGAAATCGGCATAGGAAGCATTGTGTACACCGCACCACCAGCCGGCTATAAGGTTTTGTCCGGTTATGTAGCCGAAATCCCTGACGAGCGGAAAAGCGCGGAGAAACTTTGGGTGCATTATGTGCTTAAACCGTAAATATTGCCACCCATGACCGCATCCGCAAAACAACCCCGATAAAAATACGGACAGCCGGGCCATAGGCCCGGCTGTCCGTATTTTTATCGGGGTTTACAGTTTAAAGATTATTTCTTTTTTGAAAAAATAAATCCTTAGACAGAATATAACCCATCGCACAAACAGCCCCTAAGAACATAAAACCGATGAGTATCACCGATTTCCGAGGTTTGGACTGATAAATAGGCACCGAAGCCGGCTCTATCACCGTTATGCACGGAGTCTGTTCCTGTACTTTCATCTTGGCTGTTTCGAGCTGTTGGGCGGTAGCATTATACACTCCGTAGGCAAGGTTCATTTCATTCCTCAGGCGGTCTTCTTCTATCTGTACAGTCTGTTTTATTATGTTTTTGTTCCTATCGACAAAATCGGCGTATTTCCCCTGCGCAGAATAATAAGCGGCTTTGGCTTCGTCGAATGTTTTCTGTGCATAACCCATATCCTGACGGGCCTTGTCCGTACGGTATCTTATTATATATTCTCCGAGTTTATGTACTATCGAATCGGCCACCACAGCGGATATCACCGGATCCTGCATGGTCACTGCCACACTCATCACCCCAGACCTCTTGTCGATAGAAGCATTCACCCTTCCATAGAGAACCTTCAGCACGCGTGATTGTTCACCCGTGAGAGAAAATATGTCTATATCCTCGCCGGCACGGCCTGATTTCCCGCCTTCACCCGAAAACAACGACGACACCCAGTTCATAAATCTCGAAGGAGCCTGGATTATATACGTCCACCAGGCCGCCTTCTGTTCCTTTGCCAGATAATTGTAAAGTGTGACAGGCTCGTCCATTTTCCGGCCCTGTACCTTTATGCCGCACATTTCGGCCAAAAAAGGCTTGGTTGTGACCACCTCAGGATATAAAGGGACTCCTATACCGTCAGCTCCGCGTGTTCCGCTGCCGAAACCGCCCATACTCAGCAAATCGGCAATTCCGGAAGTCGATTGCGTGTTTCCGCCTTCGGCAACCATTTTGACAGGAGTAATATATTCGGCCGGTATGCTGAAAGCAACAATAAGCCCCAATACAGCCGATACAGCCGTAACCTTTATGATGAGTTTTCTGGACTCCCATACTTTTGAAGCCAGTTCCATCAGGTCTATATCTTTTTCCTGATCTGTGTTTTTAACGTCTTCGGACATAACGTACACTGTTGTATTTTAAAGCATACCTGCCGTTTTCCGGATATCGCGGATATTCGGCAAGCAACCGTTAATTTATTTAACCATCGAATTGACAAGAGCCGCCACCGAAGTCACCGAAGACGTCAGCCCCATTATCTCGCCAAGGGAAAGACGGTTTCTGTTCTGTTTGAACGGGACGATTATCTCGGCCCCCGGCTCTATTTTGGGATACCGTCTTCCGAACAAGCTGCCTCTGGTAGTGGCAACCTGGCCGTTCATATACACCACATACGCCCTTTTGCGTGCATTCTGCATATATCCTCCGGCATTCAGTATGTATTCCTTGAGTTTTTTACCGGGAAGATAAGTAGTGGCATTCGGATAGAGCACAGCACCGCTTATCTTGACCGTGCTCACATACTGCGGTATGATAATCTTGTCACCTTCCTGCAATATGATATCGTATACACCCTTCCTGTTTTTCATAGCTTTTTCGAGGTCTATGGCCACAGGGTAATACGTCGTTATCTGTTCGGCGGTCTCGGTGGACAGGGAATCCGCTCCGGATGAGCTCTGAGCCATTCTTACTTTGGCTTCCAGTTTGGCAATGTCGGCATCGGAAAGCCTGCGCCGCAGCTGCGCTCCTTTGACATAAGAATAAGGTGTCAGTCCGCCGGCCTTTTCCACAACATCGGAAAGCCTCATGTTGCTAGAAATGTTGTAGGTTCCCTGGAAAACAACTTCGCCTTCCACTGAAATGAAACTCTGTTTGATATAGGCCGGAGACCGGCGCACGATTATCTCGTCGAACGGTTCGAGCACGAATTTTTTACCGTTGTCGTCGAGTGCCAGACCGTTTTCAAGCGTTATTTCAAACACTTTCGCCTCCGAATCGTTGTATTGCGTGGCCAAAGGATCCTTGATACGGCGCACTACGTTTATCATAGCCTGGGCTGCCGCTTCCTTGAAACCGCCGGCAAGTATTATTGCGTCTTCCACCGACATACCGTCCATATACGGGATAGTGTAACCCGATTTGTCGTCATTCTGTATGTCTTTGCCGGATTTTATGGCGTTTATATCCTGATAGAGTTCACCGTTTTCATCCAATGCGGATATTCCGTTGACCTCGCCGCGTACTGTTACCGAATATTTCTCACGAAGACTGTCCATCGAAGGTATGTAGATCTCGTCTTCGCCACGCAGTGCTATGTCCTCGCTCGTACCGTTTATAATAGCAGGGATATCCAGCTGCAATACCTCGTACGTGTAATCCTCTTTCTGTCGCTTTAGGATGGAACGCGACAGAAAAGCATTGCCTTTGACGCCTTCGGCCTTGTCTATCAACGCCTTTACCGTATTCAAACGCTCCGACAACTGGTATTCGCCAGGACGCCACACAGCACCCCTGACAATCACACGATTATCGTATTTCGCAATGACCGAATCGACGCTTACCGAGTCCTTATCCATCATTGCAAACGAAGGCATCATGTCGTTATCTACCGTGAATATGCTGTAACGGCTTCCCGCTTTCCTGTTCACGGTGACATTGTCCGTATATGCGTCCCCGGAAAAACCTCCGGCAAAACGCACCAGGTCGTCCAGCGTTTCGTCCTTCTTAAGTTCAAATGTCCGGTTGCGTTTTACCTTACCTGTTATCTTCACATGGTTCTGATAAGGACTTACCACTACCATATCATTGTCCGAAAGCGTTATGTTGGTTTCGTATTTGCCGTTTATGATATAATCGTAAGCATCCAGTCTGGCAACCTCCTTGTTGTTGCGATACACGCGGATATCTCGCAAAGAACCTATATTGTTCACACCGCCCGCAAGGTAAAGCGCATTGAACAAAGTCGAAAGCGACGGCAGTGTATAAGTACCCGGAACAGCCGCCTCTCCGGCTATGTTCACCTTTATGCTGCGTATCTTACCGAGAGCCACTTTCACATTGACTTCGCCGGTGTCTATACCGGAGAAAACCTGGCTCAATTTGCCTACTATCGTTTTCTCTGCCTGGGCAACCGTAAGTCCGCTTATGAAAATAACGCCGACGTCGGGTATGTTTATAGTTCCGTCCGGAGTTATTTTATTGATATAATTAGCCTCCGAGCTTCCCCAGATGGATATTATCAATTCATCGCCTGCCGCCAGTTTATAATCGTCCGGTGTAGGCATGTTGAAGTTAGGCTCGAACGACAGATTTCTCGAACTGAATATTTCACTTCCGAACACATCAGAAGTCCTTGTCGGGGTAGGTTCGGCATTAGGCGATATTATGTCGAAATTTCTCGAAGTAGCCGTATCGACAACATTGTTTATAGTCCTTCTGCCGGTGTTGCCCTGCTGGGTATTGATAGCTTCGTTTATCCTGGTTTCGGACACTCCCATCTCCCTGGCCTTGTTCAACAGTTCAGGGGTTAATTTCTGGGCAAAAACAGTAACGCCGAAACCCAGGACACAAAAAAATCCCGTAAAAATTAATCTTTTCATTATCGCCGAGGATTATATTCTTTCAAATTGAATTACAAGGTACAAATATATAATTTTTATACTTACCGGTAAAAGCATGAGTTATCATAAAAAACAAAAAAGCTGTAAACAAAAAAGTTTACAGCTTTTTTTGTAGCCCTACCTGGATTCGAACCAAGACAAGCAGATCCAGAATCTGATGTGCTACCATTACACCATAGGGCTCTGAAAACGGTTGCAAATTTATATCTTTGTTTTCAATTATGCAACCTTTACCGCTGTTTTTTTAAGATTCTTTCGCAGTTTCTCCCGTATGGTCGGCAACAGCCGCGTTCTTGTTTCCTTCGCGGTAATATATACGGTCTTCCAACCACTCCTGAACGGCTATGGCCGTGGGTTTCGGAAGTTTTTCATAGAAACGCGACACTTCTATCTGTTCCTTGTTTTCAAACACTTCTTCGAGATTTTCAGCATTGGCGGCAAACTCGTCGAGTTTTTCCACAAGTTCTTTTTTTATGTCCACGCCTATCTGCGTTGCCCGCTTGGCTATTATCATTATAGACTCGTAGATATTTCCTGTCTTCGCGTCTATCTCGCTCACATTGCGTGTAATTGTGGTGAGCGGAGCATTAGATTTCTTGTAATCCATATATTTCTTTGCGTTATTTTTTTTCCGTTTCAGACTGCTGTGCGCCGTTTTTACCTTTGCTTTTGTTCTCTTTTTTAAGCTGTTTCTTTATTTCCCTGGCCTTGACGTCCTTTTCATCCTTACCGATATTTTTGAGCACCTTGTCGAGAGTGGAAGAATCGCTTTCCAACGCGGCTATTATAGCCTCTGCTTCTTCACTGTATTTGGACTTGGGGAACTGCTTGAGGAATATCCTGCCGTAGGTTATGGCATCGGTATAGCGTTCCTTCTGCTTGTCCGCGATACTTTTATTGGCAAAGATAGCTGCCGCTTTAAGCCTGTTGAACATTATATCTTCCCTGTATATCGTAGAGGGCATATCGTCCAGAACATTGGAAAACGCAACTATCGCGGCGTTGTATTCCTCCATCCTGTAATAATTGTACGCTATATCGTATGCTTTTTTCTCAAGTTTGGCGTTTAATTCGCGTACCATTTTATCAGCCTCGGATATATTTTCGGCCGTAGGGTAATTGTCTATGTAACGCTGGAGCATCGTTATGGCCTTTTCGGTATATTCCTGGTCCAGATATGACTCCGGTGACAATTTATACGAAGCCACCGCCCCCAGAAATGCCGCTTCCTTGTTCTTCTCGCTCAACGGATATTCTTTGGCAAAGTTATTGAGCATGTACGACGCCATATCGTACGAACCTCTTTTGTACATCGAATAAGACATAATCCAGTCGGCCATCTCGGCATCCTTCGTCTGGCGGAAGCGCAGATATATAGGCTCCATCAGCTTTATTACTTTAGGATATTTTTCCTGTTCGAAAAGTTTGCAGGCGTATTCGAATTTTTTCTGCGGATCTTCTTCACGCTGTATCTTCGCATACTCGCTGCAAGACGTTACGAACGCCAGTAGCGCCGAGAGGAACAGTATTTTTGACAATTTAGCTAACATAGGTGCAAAAGTATGAATTTTATCTGTTTCAGGTATAAAAAAACGGTAAATGTATCTTGCAAAAGTAAGTATAATACATTTAGGATGTACGCAGGAGCACAATTAAATAATTCTTAATAATTACAGGACGCTTTGCCGTGCTCCGTAGGATTATAACCGTATCCGCTGAATAAAGGACAAAAGATATATTAAATACGACATTCCAAACATTTAGTTGACACATAGTTATTAGTTTCACGCTGTTTTTAACAAAAAAAACTGAAACTTTTATGCCGTTTTGAAAGTCTAATATGTAAAAACGAACGAAAATTATAATCTCTGTACAAACATCAATCAACACTATTTTTTCCAATCTGAAATGAAGCACCAACTCATTACTGCGCAAGGGCTCGCCATAGCCCTTGCGATATCGCTATGCGCTTTTGCCACACAATCGTATTCACAGACACAGCCCCAGATTCCTGCCCGCAAACCGCAGGTAAAATTGTCCGGAACGACCAAAGACGACAAAGGCAAATCCATAGAATTCTGTAACATAGTACTCAAAAGCACAAAGGATACTACTTTCGTGCGCGGAACGATATCCGATATGGACGGCAAATTCAGCATCTCGGTACCTGCCGGACAATACAACGTATCGGTCGGACTCATGGGATACACCACATTCAGCAAAACGATAACCATGGAATCAAACACGGACATGGGTACCGTTACCCTGGCCGAAGACGCAAAAATGCTGGGGGAAGTGGAAATAACGGCCAAACTGATAGAACGCGAAGCTGACAAATTCGTCATGAACAACGTTGGCAAAAGCGCCATGGCAATAGGAAAATCGTCGCTCGAAATTCTGGATATAGCGCCCGGAGTATTCGTCGACAAGGACGGAGCCATAAGCATAAACGGAAAGAGCGACACCAAAATCATGATAAACGACCGCATGACGCGCATGACAGGCGAACAACTGGCGGCATACCTGCGTAATATAAAGGCGGAAGATATATTAAAGATAGAGATAATAGCCAACCCTGGTGCGGAATACGATTCGTCTTCCTCCGGAGGTATAATCCACTACACCATCCGCCGTTCTGCGCTCGAAGGTTACAACGGTTCCGCCGGCATAAGCTACCGCCAGGGGGAATATTCCAGCATAAGCCCCAGCGCCAATATCAACTACCGCAATGCCAAACTGACGCTTTACGGTTCGTTCTACGGCAGCTGGAGTAAATCAGGAGGGACGAGCTATTCGGAATCAGTATTCAAGGAACAGGGCAACCGCCGCGACTCGAAATCGTTCAGCAAAAGCAATTACGACAACAAAGGTGTCAACATAGGCGCCATATACGACATAACGGACCGCCAGTCTGTAGGTTTCGAAGCCGACATATTCGGGTTCGGCGGCGACACCAAAGGCCTGAGCGACATGTACATGAACGAAGGTGCTGTGAAAAAGCACGTACCTTCGATAAACAATTCGGACAACTCGTACGATTTCAATACATTTTCGCTCAACTACCGTATAAAAACCGATTCGCTCGGCTCGCAGTTCAAAGTACTGTTCGACTGGACGCAGCGCAAATCCGACCGCGACAGCGATTATGACTCCAAGTACATGATATTCGATCCAGACACCGAAGATTATACGATCCTCGAACGCTACAATATTTATCACCAGGGAGGTTCGTCCAACAACAACAACTATTCCGTGTCCGCCGACTACAAACACATGTTCACTAAAAAAACAGTCCTGAACGTAGGCGTAAAGTACAACAAAATGGACGTGAAGGACAGCAGCAACTACCGGAGGCTCGAAGAAGGAGCATGGGTGAAAGACCCGGCACGGCAGGATTTTTACAAGTACAAAGAAGACTTGGGAGCCGTTTACGCCAAATTTTCCTCATCTATAAAGAATTTCAACTACACGCTCGGACTGCGCATGGAAACGTACCGCATGGACGGGTATTCGGTCACGCTGGACAAGGAATACATCTATTCGTCCACCGACTTTTTCCCGTCGGTGTACGTATCGTACAACTTAAACAAACAGAAAGGCCACACGGTAGGCGCGAGCTACAACCGCCGCATACGCCGCCCGTATTACAGCCAACTCAACCCCAACATAATACAATACGGAGATTTCGACATATCGGTAGGACGCCCGGACATAAAACCGTCGTTCATAAACAACTTCGAACTCTCGTCCACTATAAAGTATAAATACAGTTTCGCATTCGGTTACAACAACTACAACGGCACTTACGAAAACGTCACCGTGCCTAACCCGGAAAAACCGAACAGCACCATACAGACCATGGCCGAAATAGACCGTGTACACAGCCTGTACATATCGGTGTTCCTTCCTTTAAAACTTACCAAATGGTGGAACGCCAACCTGAACATGAACGGCAGCTGGCGCACATACAACGTACTTGACATGCACCGCGAAGCCCTTTCGGGATACTTCTTCGGCAACATGATGTTCACCCTGCCAAAGGACTGGACAATACAGATAAGGGGAAATGCGTACAGTTTCGGCTCACAGGGTAACAGCAAAGGTTCTACCATGTGGCGAATGAGTTCCGGAATAACCAAACGCATGCTGAAGGACAAGCAACTCTCGCTTTCGTTCGATGTCGACGACATATTCAATTCTTCCGGCAATTACAACTACACGAGCGAAACTCCTGAGTTCTTCCAGTCATTCCGAAGCGACCGCAACAATACGGCATTCGGTCTTTCGCTCAGGTACAGTTTCTCCCACGGAAAGAAGATACAGGTAGGCAAAGTCGAATCCGGCAACTCCGAGGACAGGGGCCGTCTGTAACACGGACGGCCGGACATTCCCGGCAAAACAAAAATGAATATCTAACGGATTATTACCGTGTACGCTATGACTTGTTGTTTTCTGGCAGTTGTGCTAAGTTTGCATTTTCCATAGTTTTTATCTATAACGAAGTTAAAAACTATTATAGCCGGCGTCTGTTTCGCACGTTAAAAAAAAGTAATTTTGAAGTTGTAAACATAGAGTCCCGGCAAAATTTATCTTTATATAAACATCATAAAACAACATCGACAAAAATGAAAAAGAAATTCATCTGCACCGTATGCGGTTATGTACACGAAGGCGACACCCCGCCTGAAAAATGCCCACAGTGCCATGTTCCTGCCAGCAAGTTCAAGGAACTGGTAGAATCGGCCGAAGGCCTGTCTTTCGTTACCGAACACGAGATAGGAGTGGCAAAAGGCTGCGATGCGGAGATGATAAAAGACCTCAACGCACACTTTACCGGGGAATGCACAGAAGTAGGCATGTACCTGGCCATGAGCCGCCAGGCAGACCGCGAAGGCTATCCTGAAATAGCCGAAGCATACAAACGTTACGCATGGGAAGAGGCCGAGCATGCCGCCAAATTCGCCGAACTGCTTGGCGATGTGGTATGGGACACCAAAACCAACCTCGAAAAACGCATGAACGCCGAATCAGGTGCCTGCGAAGACAAAATGCGTATAGCCAAACGAGCCAAAGAACTGAACCTTGACGCAATACACGACACGGTACACGAAATGGCAAAGGACGA
>CDZK01020235.1_pt1 | contig 15183 bp, 16 predicted proteins | sample 557401 | NCBI WGS metagenome assembly CDZK01 (sample SAMEA3182108, study PRJEB8094) | gut metagenome | biome: human; feature: gut; material: Stool; isolation source: human stools | place: Canada | collected 2013-04-25 | reverse complement strand
TTTGTCTGCCGACAAACGGTGCAAAACAGCAGGACAATGATTACCTTTGCCCTTGAATTAACCGAAATAAATCCCCCAGGCAAATGCCGGCCACTTTAAACGCCTCGCAAAGGCTGAAAAGCGAAAAACTGATAAAACAGGTGTTCAGGGAGCGAAACAGCGCCCTTAAATACCCGGTGCGTCTGTTATGGAAAGAACTTCCAGGGGACGGTAAAACTGCAGCCGCCTTTTCCGTATCGAAAAAACACTTTAAACGCGCTGTGGACCGCAACAGGATAAAACGTCTGTTAAGGGAAGCGTACCGCACGCAAAGGGACTCGTTCACCGCATCGGTCGATGCGCCTTACGCATTCGTATTCCTTTACGTTTCGGACCGTTTACCCGATTACAAGCAAGTGTGCGAATGCGTAGCCTCGGTAATGGAAAAATGGAGGGATGCAACCGAAGGCAAATAACACAAAAGCATGAGAATAACGGTATTTACTGACGGATCATCGCGTGGGAACCCCGGCCCCGGCGGTTACGGGATAATAATGTGTGCCCCGGAACACAACTACCGCAAGGAATTCAGTGCCGGATACCGCCTTACGACCAATAACCGCATGGAACTGCTGGCCGTGATAGTATCGCTCGAAAACCTCCGCTCAAAAGGACATAAAGTGGACATTTATTCCGATTCAAAATATGTGGTCGATTCCGTGAGTAAAGGCTGGCTGGCCGGATGGGTGGCAAAAGGATTTAAAGACAAGAAAAACCCCGACCTCTGGCGGCGTTACATAGAGGCCGCCAAAGGGCAATACGTTAGTTTCCACTGGATAAAAGGCCATAACGAACATCCGGAGAACGAACGCTGCGATGCCCTGGCCGTAGCTGCGGCCACGGGTCAGGCCGGACCTCTGCTCAGGGATACAGGTTTCGAAACCGGACAAGCGGGATAATACACCCGGCATTCCCGGCATACACGAACAGCTTTTATCTCATTCACTCCGGGGCATTCCTAATTTTTCATACATTTGAAAGGACGGACCGAATTTAACTCCGCCAGTGTGATATTATGAAAATAAATAAAGTTATTTATTGGACCGTCGGCATCGCGGCGGCAATAACGGTCGTTTACTTAGCCGGACCTAAAGTGGAGAAAGCGCGTATGTCGCTCGAATTTCCCGGCGTTCCGCCCACTCTGGAAAGCATACAGGACAGTATAGAACGCTCTGAAAACGCCCGCAGCGACATAAAACCGGGCAACCGTTCCGAAATATTCTGGTACGGAGACACTTTAACGCAAACCGATTATGCGGTAGTCTACCTGCACGGATACAGCGCCTCGAAATACGAAGGCATCCCGGTAGCAACCGACTATGCGCGCCGCTTTGGCATGAACCTTTACATGCCCCGGCTGGACGAACACGGACTCGAAACACCCGAACCGTTGATGAATATGACAGCCGACGGATTGTGGGAGAGTGCGAAAAACGCTTTGGCCGTAGGAGAAAAACTTGGAAAAAAAGTGATACTGATGAGCACATCCACCGGCGGTACGCTTGCCATTTACCTGGCAGCCATGTATCCTGAAAAAGTGACGGCTCTTATAAATTTTTCCCCCAACATATTGCCCGCCAACAAAGGAATAAGCCTTTTGAGCGGCCACTGGGGACTGCAGATAGCACGGGCGGTACAGGGCGGAAAATATGTGCGCGTGGATTCGGCTTTCTACCATCCGGAACAATGGAGCGAAGGGCCGAGGCTGGAATCGACCGTACAACTCCAGGCTTTGATAGACGCCACGATGAATGCCGAAACATTTTCCAAAGTGAAAGCGCCGTGCCTGACACTGGCCTACTACAAAGACAAGGACAATCAGGACCCTACGGTAAGAGTGGAAAAAATACGTTGGATGAACAGCCTTCTCGGCACACACGATGGGGAAAAAGTCTACGTGGAACTGCCCGGCGTAGGAGTACATCCTATGGCATCAGGTATCGTATCGAAAGATATACCGGCCGTTGAGAACCAAGTCAACGAATTCACTCAAAACATCCTTGGCATACATCCGGTAGAAGATTAACCGAAATCAATCCGTTGCAGGATAACCTCCGGCAATTATACACACATAAACAGAAAAAGATTTATCACTCTGCCGATGTGTCATCGGAAGAAACATAGCCGTTGGTCATGGCATAAAACGTAAGTCCCGAAACGGTCTTGATGCCTAGTTTTGCCGTTATGTTCTTCCGGTGTGTGAGCACCGTATTGAAACTTATGGAAAGCCTGTCGGCTATTTCCTTGTTTATGGCGCCTGAAACTATGAGCTTCAACACCTGCACTTCCCTGGCCGATAATTCCTTATGATGCTCCACAACAGGCTGGCGCCCATCGCCGCAGCCAAGAAAACGCCTCACCGCGTGTATAAGTTCATGCTGGGGAGCGGACGTATCGAGTATTCCGGCATTATCGGATTCCGGTTTGCCGCACATTACAGCCACCGTGCCGGACACCCCGGAAAACCATTCGCGAGAGGCAGCGAATATCTCTTCGGATACGAAATAACAATCGTACCGCATATCCCTGCAATCATCCGTACAAGTCATGACATCCGTCTCCACCGGTTGGAAATAGGCGGCAAGAAGACCCTGCAACCCAAGTCCTGAAAGCGTATCGGCAGTTATGACTGCTATTTTTCTGGGAGTGCGCATAAGAGTTTCAGCCGCGTTTATCGGTCAAAGAAGCTACAAGAGGATACAGTATCCTGTCGCGTATCCGGTGGTGCATGCTTATGTCCTTCTCCATGGAAGAGATGGAAAATATAACCGCATAACACAGGTTGCGGTCGTAATCGCCCGAAAGATGCCTTACCATGACGCCTTTCATCTCGTGCAGTATATTAATTCCTTCAACATATGCGCTGTCATCGTACCTGGGAGCATCGGCAACGTTGCTTTTCCCGCCCGCCGAGAGCGATGCGCAGTATGGCAACCACTCGCGGGTATCGTACTCTACTGCACGGGAAAGACTTTCCCGGAAAGAAGATAACAAAATCCTGAGTAATCCCAACGCCTGCGACGACGGACATCCGTTTATCAACCTTCCCAAATGAGCCTCTATATTCGGAAGTTGATACTCCATGTAATACTTTTCAGTGCGAAGCAGGTAGTCGGCTATTACGCCTATTCCCGACGTTTTAAGCTGCTTTTCAGGAAAATAATCCGGATTCAGGAAGTTATTCACCACCGAAAGGAAAAATCCGGCATCTATACCCTTCATTACGCATATCTGGCCGACCGTCCTGTCCGACAGTCCCAGCGTTATGCCGAACCTCTCTAAAACGGGTATAAGTTCCACATTTTCCTCAACCACCTCCGAGAGCGGCATATCCTCGTACACCAGTAACATAGGCCGTATGATTTTTTAATATAAGACAAAGGTAACTCATTAAGTCCGTAAAATAAAACACCGGTATAAATAAGGACAAATTTGCCGTATGGCAGGCGTCGGGGAAAAAAACAAAAAGCATGGCTTTAAAGCCATGCTTTTTGTTTTTCTGCGAATTACCTAACTCTCGTTATTATTTATTTACTGTGCGTATATACTCTTCAAGCGCTTTTGCCATAGATGGAGTCTGAGGCGTAGGAGCTTTTATATCGACCGAAAGCCCGGAGGATTCGGCTTCCTTTATCGTAGAGAGGCCGAAAGCTGCTATGCGCGTTCCATCCTGTTCGAACTTAGGGAAATTATGAAACAGGGATTTTATACCGGCCGGAGTGAAAAACACCAATACGTCGTATTTCTTATCGGCTATGTCCGAAAGATCGGAATTGACGTTATTGTAAAGTATCACACGGTCCCATTTTATACCTGTCTCATTCAGTGCCGACGTTATTTCAGGGCGCAGACTGTCGGATGTAGGCATAAGGAAAGATTCTGTCTTGTGCTTTTTTATTATCTTCACCAGATCGTCGAACATCTTGCCTCCGATATATATCTTGCGCTTGCGGTAAACCACATATTTCTGGAGATAAAAAGCCACTGTTTCCGTCTGGCAGAAATACTTCATGTCATCGGGAACTTTGAAGCGCATTTCTTCGGCTATCCGGAAATAATGGTCCACAGCATTGCGGCTGTTGAAAATTACAGCCGTATAATTCTTCAGGTCTATCTTCTGTTTGCGTACCAGCGAAGCATCCACGCCTTCGACATAGGAAAACGGATGGAAGTCCACTTTCACATTCTGTTTCTGGGCCAGTTCAAAATATGGAGAGCCTTCGGTTTTGGGTTCCGGCTGGGACACGAGGATAGTTTTTACTTTCATCTTTACACACAAATTTGTTTTATCCCCTCGCGGGGAGTAGTTATCAGGTTAGGTTAATACTTGCCTGAACATGCTCCACGCTATAAGCAGGGGGCATATTTCGACGATGCAAAGATAAAAAATAAAATACAAAAAATACCCGGGGCCAGATACTAAATATTCGGCAGCCACAGCAAAACTCAGTGTTATATACAATACAAATACGTACAACAGCATATTTCCAGCCCCACACACATCCAACGCACCGGAATAATACAACAGAAAAAATACGGACAGGCCATATACGCCCATAGCCAGCCGCAAAGCTATATTCTTCTCCATTATCAGCGCTCCGAATCCCCTCACATCGAAAAGCCACGAAAGAAACACGTCCACTATATAACGGACAACCATATACACGGATATTCCGGAGAAAACCCAAAACATAATTTCTGTCGAGAACTCGCTTGAGAGATATCTTGGACTGAAATAAACGGATGAAAGCAGCGAAAACGTAAAAGCGAAAACGGTTAGTGCCAGCACACGGTACACAACATAAACCTTCATGTTCCTTTGTTGGGAATCAAGGCCCGAAAAATAAAACAGATGTACCGTATCACGGCGGAAAAGCATAGGGTAAGCATACCGCAGCAACGCTATCACCGCGAACCCGGCTGCAAAGTAAAAAAACAGCCATGAACCTTCGGACGAGGATTTATATACCTCCAGCATCCTTTGCGGTATTTTCTACGGACAGGCAGCTGTCCGGACGGAAATCATCTATCCACCGGCCACGGAAAATATCGTCGCCGGCTTTTATTATCACCTGGTCGCTCTTGCCGTCGAGATACAGCACGCGGCGGCCCGTTACGCTGTCCTTTATCGGGAAATAATCGTACTGGTTGCGACGCGTACCCGGAGCGTTGAAACTCCATGCAGGCTCTCCGGTATAATATATGTACATGGACGTATTCTGATACGAACTTCTGAACACCACAGGCGCTCCTGCCGCGGCAGTCCTTATGCCATCGGCCCATTGACGCTGATTGTGGTAAGGCGTAGGCAGCGACGGAATGAAAAGCAATACCCTTGCCGTTACCAGAAGTATGGCGCTGGCTAATCCGCCTATAAGAAAATAACGCGCAACATTTTCGCTCTTTACAGCATAATTGAACGTGAAACAAACGGCCGGTATAATAGCGGCAACGGTCCAGTGGGGTTCAACATGCCCTTTAAATGTCATAAGAAGGAAAAACGCCAAAAAACCCCAGAACAGGAATTTAAGCGTGCGTGCAAATACGCCTTTGGCCTTACATTTGTACACCGCCGCAATCATCAATGGAAAGAGGAAAGGACCGAAAACAGCCATCTGGTTCAAAGGATATTCCAGCGTATAGCCCAACCTGTACGCCTTGGCCGAACGCTCTACCAGGTGATATTTGAGCGACGGAAAATCGTTTTCCACCTGCCACCACACGTGCGGGGAGAAAACAACCAGCGCCGTGACTATCGCTATGTAAAAATATTTGTCCTTAAACAATTTCAAATCGGCCAGAATGACAAAAAACAGCACCAATATTCCGTGATACTTGCTGTACATCATAAGGGCCGCGAGCAATCCTACAAGCATGGCTGTCAAGACGCTGCGGCTATTGAGGAACTTCTTGTACGCCAGAAGGAAAAGAGCTGTGAAAAACAACAGCGGCGCGTCCGGAACTATTATAAAACCGTACACGCTCAGCATAGGCACCGAGAGACAGAGAAGTATAAAAACGTTGACGTAACGGTATTTGTCCTTGTTTTCTATCATTCTCCACACCGCCATAAGGAACAGCGTGGACGACACTGCCGACATAAACCTCATCCCAAGCACTTTGCCGAACATACTTATGCCCGTCAGTATGAACACCCCAACCATCGGAGGATGGTCGAAATACCCCCAGTCGGGAAACATAGCGTACATGTAATAATAAGGTTCGTCTTCGTTTAACCCCGAAAACACACCCTGGAGATAATTTACCACAAACCACAGTAAGAAAAACAGCCTGAGCCTGCGGCGTGCCTTTTCGTTATCGCGCGTGGTAAGGATATTCAAAGCATTCATAGTTTCACGTCGAGTTTAAAAAAAACGTCAGTACAAAAGGACTTCCCCTTTCCAGGACGAATACATCAATATGAACAGTTCCGTATTGGCATATCCGCCAGAATGGTATTTCATATAACGGTAACGTGAGCCGACCTGCTCGGTGGAACGCGACGTAAGCGCATGTTCCGTGTCGGTGTCTGTTGCCATTCTCGAAAGCAGGTCGTACACCAGATTGAAACCTTCGTATGCGTAAGCGTTGGGCAATTCCCTGTAACGCGTCCTGAAACCGTTCTCAAAATCCGAATACCGGTATCCCTGACCGTTTTCGAACAGGCGATCGGGATATATGAACCTGAGGCGGGAAGCCACCTCCGGCTTCATTTCACCCATCATGGCCTTCGCCCTATCCGCTATTTCAAATGCGAATATGTCGGTATCGCCTATTCTTGCCGACTGTTCCATGCCCTGAAGTATCTCCGACATGAACGACTGGCTGAGTTCCGGTATCAGTATGACAGTCGGTACGTTCTGCTTTACCATAGAAGCCAGACGGTCGGAATTGTTCCCAAGGTCCGTATTCAGCAATTCTATCGAGGTGTATTTTACTTTTTCGGACAGGCGTTTCCTTATGCGCGCTATCTGTGCTTCCTGCTGCATTGCCGAAGCTATGACTATCACATGCGACGAAGGGCTTATATTGTCCGCCATATACGACAACACGGCAGATTCCATGCCCTGTGCAGGCGTCGACGCCTGCACCATATTCGGCATGCGGTTTACATCGTGTTTGACGGAAAAAGGAGATACTACCAGTGTTTTGGTTCCTTTCATACCCGACGCGACAACTTCAGCAATTTCAGTAAAAAGCGGGCCTATAATCAGGTCGGTACGGGAAAAATCATTTTCTGCCAGTATCTTTTCGGTAGCCTTCACGTCCTTCTGCGAATCGAAAACACGAACGTCGGCCATAAGTCCCTGACCGGCCAGAGAATCGAGCGCCATAAGGGCTCCCATGTAAAAACTGAGAGCTATCCTCGAATCCCTGAGCCTCTCGCGCGGGGTAGCCGCCACGAGCGAATCAGCCCTGTCGAGGTAAAAAGGCAGTATCATATCTACGCTGAGCATACGTTTTACATCCAGCGCCGAAGCCTGCTGCCATCTTCCGGCTGTTTCCCTGACCATGGAAACGTTCACGGTATCGGGCTGAAATACGGAGGTTTCAGGAGCCGGTTCCATCGTCTTGTCCTCCATTTTGAGTACAGGTATCTTAAGTACCATCCCTATCTTAAGCACCGAAGTCTTAAGTTCCGGATTGTATTCTTTGAGCATATCCTGTGTTATCCCCCACTGGTGCGAGATTCCGTAAACGGTTTCCTTCGGAGCAACCACATGCTGTGAGAACCCGACAGGCTCCGGGACCTTTTCCCCGACCGCCGTTTCTTCGGGGACTGCGCGGGCTTCTTCCCTGGCCTTCTGGCGTTGTTCGCGGGCGCTCTTTTTTGGAGGAAGAACAAGCACGTCGCGCGCCCTCAATTTCTTGGTGCGGTAACTTTTGTTACATTCGAGAAGCTCCTCCACCGTCACTCCGAATTTTTCCGCTACGGATTCTATGGTGTCATGGCGTTTGGCGCGATAGGTTTGTATGGCCTGAGCCCAGCTTTCAGAAAAGACGAAAAAGGTAAGCAGCACTATCGCCGATATCTTTACCGCATTATGCCGGTGTCTTTTTATCTCCATATTTAAAAATAATTTTTACCGTTAACAATAACCGACGGACTTCTTACAAAACAAGCCGCTTCCGGGCATATACGACATGACAACCATGCATCAGTCCCGCACACATTCATGCGCCGGCGCATACGGCCGGTGCCGGCCCTTTTCCGTTTTCCACGATATCGCTGTACCGCGTATGTTATTCCCACTCTATCGTGGCCGGCGGTTTCGAGCTTATATCGTAAACCACGCGGTTGACCCCTTTCACGCGGTTTATTATCTCGTTCGACACTTTGGCCAGGAACTCGTAAGGCAGATGCGACCAGTCGGCCGTCATGCCATCGGTGGATTCCACAGCGCGCAATGCAACTACGCTCTCGTAGGTCCGTTCGTCGCCCATAACTCCAACCGACTGTACCGGCAGCAATATCGCGCCGGCCTGCCATACTTTCTTGTACAGTCCGTCGCGGCGTAGCGAACTTATGAATATGTCATCGACATCCTGAAGTACGCGTACTTTTTCCGGGGTTATATCGCCCAGTATGCGTATAGCCAGACCGGGGCCGGGGAACGGATGCCTCGAAAGCAATTCGTCAGCTATGCCCAGAGTAGCGCCCACACGCCTTACCTCGTCCTTGAAGAGGGTACGCAGCGGCTCCACTACCTTCAGTTTCATGAAATCGGGCAGGCCGCCCACATTGTGGTGGCTTTTGATCGTGGCTGACGGGCCTTTGACCGAGCACGACTCTATAACGTCGGGATAAATAGTCCCCTGCGCCAACCATTTGGCATCCTTTATCTTAGCCGCTTCCGCATCGAACACCTCGATAAATGCCGCTCCTATGGCCTTTCGTTTTTTCTCCGGGTCGGTAACTCCGGCCAGCGCCGAGTAAAACCTCTGCGAAGCGTCCACACCTACGATATTAAGTCCCATGTGCTTGTATTGGGCCAGAACGCTTTCGAACTCGTTCTTGCGCAAAAGGCCGTTGTTAACGAAAATACACGTAAGGTTGTCCCCTATAGCACGGGAGAGCAATACCGCCGCCACGGAAGAATCCACGCCTCCGGAAAGTCCCAGCACTACCCTGTCCTGTCCGATTTTTTCTTTCAGTTCCCTTACGGTACTCTCGACAAACGAGTCAGGAGTCCAGTCCTGCCTGAGACCCGCAACGCCGACCAGGAAATTCTTCAGAAGCTGCGTCCCGTCCGTCGAATGGTACACCTCCGGATGGAACTGTATGCCGTACGTATCCTCGCCGTCTATGTGATACGCGGCGTATTCCACATCGGCCGTAGAAGCTATGACTTTATAACCGGCGGGAACTTTCTTTATAGTATCACCGTGGCTCATCCATACCTGCGAACCGGACGGAATGCCTTTCATAAGCGGACTGTCCGTGTCCATGCTCACGATATTAGCCCTTCCGTATTCGCGTATTTTGCTGGCCATCACTTCTCCGCCATAGTTATGCGCCAGGTATTGAGCGCCGTAACATACGCCAAGAAGCGGCTTTTTGCCTTTTATATCCGACAGGTCTATCATAGGGGCGTCTTCCTGCCGTACCGAATAAGGGCTGCCGCTAAGTATCACGGCATCGTAGGCCGAGGCGTCTGGCGGATTGTTAAAAGGATGTATTTCGCAATATATATTGAGCTCACGCACGCGGCGCGCTATCAACTGCGTATACTGCGAACCGAAATCGAGAATAAGTACTTTGTTTTGCATTTAAATTTTTTCGTATCTCTTGTATAAAAATATTTTCGTTGCCTCATCCCGAATAAACCGGGAGTATATACGTGTCTAAAAGTTAGGCGTAAAACCGGATTTCTGATAAAAAGCACTTATCGCCTCGGTCACTTCGTCCGGTGTATCCACGAGTTTTACAAGGTCGAGATCTTCCGGGCTTATCATGCCTTCGGACAACATCCTGTCCTTTACCCATTCCAAAAGGCCTCCCCAGTATTCCGTACCTACGAGTATTATCGGGTAACTGGTCGATTTGCGTGTCTGGATAAGGGTTATGGCCTCGAACAGTTCGTCCAGTGTACCGAAGCCTCCGGGCATCACCACGAAAGCCTGAGCATATTTTACGAACATGACCTTACGGACGAAGAAATGGTCGAAATACACGTTCTTATCCTTGTCGATGAACGGGTTGGAATTCTGTTCGTGCGGCAGTTCTATGTTCATCCCGCACGAAGTGCCGCCTCCGAAATAAGCTCCCTTGTTGGCTGCCTCCATTATTCCGGGACCTCCGCCCGTGATGATACCGAAACCCATACCGGTAAGTTTGTATGCTATCTGTTCGGTCAGTTTGTAGTATTTGTTGTCCGGTTTGATACGCGCGGATCCGAAAATGGATACGCACGGACCTATACGGGCCATTATTTCAAATCCGTTGACAAATTCGCTCATAACGCGGAATATCGTCCACGAGTCGTTGGTCTTTATCTCATTCCATGTCTTGGGTTTGAAGTCGTGTCTGACCTGTTCTCCTATTTCTTCCATTTTTCAGTCGTTTTTCGTTTTTTTAATACGGCCCTAAAGCCGCGCTTGTCGATATATTTTTTTCTATTTCTCATCCGTTTTTCCGCTGGTCATGCCCAGCACCGCCGTGACGGGATTGTGGTCGCTCGATTTCTCGTCGATGGTAGAAAAATCCCTGACTTCGAATGCATTTTCATCAACCATTATAAAGTCTATCCGAAGAGGATACATCCTTATCATCCGGAACGTCCTGCCGAACCCGAATCCGGCTTCGGAAAACGCATCTGTCATGTCGCCGCCAAGCACGGTGCGGTATGTGTATGAAAACGGCGTGTTATTGAAATCGCCCATGACAATATTCGGATAAGGCGAAGAGTCCATGTCGGCACGCAGAAGTTCTATCTGTTTCTGCTGGCCCCTGAAACCACGGTCCAGTCTTCTTATCAGGCCTTTGACTTCGCTTTTTATCTCATCTGACGGTTTGCCGGGCAAATCGTTGACTTCGCCAGGCGCTATACCCAAAGAATTGAGGTGGACACAGTACACCCGCACTATCCTGCCCGACGGCATCTTTATATCGGCATATATAGAACTGGAATTGTCCTCGAACCTGCGCGAACTTTTATTCACTATCGGATATTTCGAGAAAATGGCATTCCCGTCGGGAGCCGATATGACGACATATTTGTATTTCCAGTCGCTCAAATCGACCATTCTTTCTGCATATTCCTGAAAGCATACTATATCCGGTGAAAGTTCTTTCAACAGTTTGGATATATTCCCGGCAGCGTCGCTATCGTCCGTCCACCGGTCGCGGTTGAACGAACGGACATTGTAACTCATGACCCGGAAATCGCCGTCCCGCATGGTTTTGTCCCACGAACCTACCGCAAAAAAACGGTTTACCTGCCCCAGACCGGCAAGAAGCGCAAAAAGCGAGTACAGGAAAAACAAATCCATCTTTACAGCCCAGAACACCACGAAAAACACATTTACCAATATCAGCACCGGAACGAACATCCCGGCCACCGACACGTAAGGCAATGCTTCGGGCGAAAACCTCGAAGATATGAACGCCGCCGCAAGAGCCAGGGCGCACATGATATTCACGATTTTAATTACCCACTTGATTATCAACATATTCAATATGAAATTATCGTATTGCCGGGCTGTTTTGTAAAAAGTGCAATTTACGAAAAAAATGTATAACACACCGCAAAAACAGCACGTGTTGATTTAACATCCGCAATGCTTATATAAAAATCCCACATGAACTTAAATGCACTACATTTGCACATCCGGCGGACAAATGCCGCGACACCGGCGCGCAAAAAGACACAACATGCGACAAATGAACAACATAAAAGGAATATCGTTCGCTCTTCTGGCTTCCGTGACATTCGGATTTCTGCCCCTTTTCTCCAAACCGCTGATAGATATGGGGCTGCCAGTTTCCTCGCTTCTGTTTTACAGATTTCTTATTTCGGCCGTTATCGTGTCTGCAGTATGCGCGGCAGGGCGTGTCAACTTAAGGGTAACAGGGCGGCAACTGGCTATACTTGCATTTCTTGCAGTGCTTTACGTGTTGTCCGGAACATGCCTTGTACGGTCATATGTGTATATACCCAGCGGTATAGCGACCACGATACACTTCATGTACCCGGTAGCAGTTACCGCGATAATGGTATTCGTATTCAAGGAAAGGAAATCAAAGACTATTTTTACAGCCATGCTGCTGGCAATCACCGGAGTGGCGCTCCTGAGCTGGAACACCGCCGCTCCGCTGAACACCAAAGGCCTGTTGCTTGCCGGGTCGACCATTTTCGCATATGCCATTTACCTTATCATGGTAAACCGATCGTCGGTAAGCCGGTTGGACAGCATGCCGATGATGTTTTACATATTCGTAATCGGTTCGGCGGTGTTCGCACTCAGTACGGTCATAGACGGTGGAATAAGACAGCCCGAAGGCGCATTCCAGTGGAGCATGATAACCGGCCTTGCGATCATATCCACAGTCATACCGAACATTGCGCTGATAAAGGCTGTGAAAAACGCAGGCTCGGTGGTGACGTCCATACTCGGTTCGGCAGAGCCCTTGACTGCCCTCATAGTGGGCATACTGTATTTCGGAGAGGATTTCAGTTACCGCACGATAATAGGTTTCATACTGATAATGTGTGCCGTAACACTGGTAATCTTAAATAAAAACCGTGAAAATAACCCGTTTGTCAGGTTAAATAAGTATTTTAGCCTCCAGAAACAAAAAGGCAACCTTAAAGTCTGACCGCTTTTTGCGGTAATACAACCTTCTTTATGACCCATTTCATATTCCTTGGAGCACTGCTGCTCCTGACAAGTATCGTACTTAGTAAAACATCGTACCGTTTCGGCGTACCGGCGCTGCTGCTCTTTCTGGTCACCGGAATACTCGGAGGCTCGGAAGGCATCGGCGGCATAGAGTTCGACGACTACGGTTTCGCGCAGTTCATCGGCAACGTCGCCCTTATATTCATAATGTTCTCCGGAGGGCTCGAAACCAAACTCTCGACCATAAAACCGGTCTTGCGCGAAGGTGTCATACTGTCAACGCTCGGGGTACTCTGTTCTGTATTCGTAGTCGGTTACTTTGTATATCTGGTAACCGATTTTTCATTTCTGGTATCCATGCTCATAGGCTCGATAGTGTCTTCCACGGACGCGGCTGCGGTATTCGGCGTATTCCGAAGCCGTAAGATGGGCCTCAAACACAACCTGCGCCCGCTGCTGGAGCTGGAAAGCGGAAGTAACGACCCTATGGCATTCATCATGACCACCACGTTCATATACCTGATACAATCACCCGACACATCGTTCGGCATGATGGCGCTCATGCTGTTACAGTCGATAGTTTTCGGAACTATTGCCGGATGGGCATTCGGACGGGCCATGGTATGGACGATAAACAAAATAAAGCTCGACACCGACGGCCTTTACCCGGTATTAGGCATATCGCTGGCCCTGCTGGCGTTCTCGGCTACTGACCTTATAGGCGGAAACGGGTTCTTGGCCGTTTACATATCGGCCGTGATACTTGGCAACAGGAGTTTTGTACACAAAAAGAGCCTTATGCGGTTCAATGACGGACTTGCATGGCTCATGCAGGTGGTGATGTTCCTCATGCTCGGACTCCTGGTATATCCTTCGCACATAGTGCCAGTGATGGGAATAGGCATAGTGATATCGCTGTTCATGATATTCGTGGCACGGCCACTGGTGGTATTCGTACTGATGGCACTGTCTAAATTCTCGGTACGTGACAAGATATTCATATCGTGGGGCGGACTTCGCGGGGCAGTGCCTATAGTCTTTGCCACATACGCTCTGGTATCTGGCGTACCTCATGCAGAAACCATATTCAATATCGTGTTTTTCATATCCGTATCTTCAGTGCTGATACAAGGCACCTCGCTTCCGTTTATGGCACGGATACTCAAACTCGACCTTCCTGCGAGCGACGCCAACGCGCATCCACTTGACTACGAGATATCCGAGAGTTTCCAGAGCGAACTGGTCGAAACTCGTGTGGAACACGGTTCGGCAATGGTAGGTAAGAAAATAGTGGAACTTAAGATACCTCAGTCGGTACTCATAATACTCATTTACAGGAACGGGAAATATTTCGCCCCAAACGGCTCTACCGTAATAGAAGAAAACGACGGGCTGACACTGATGTCCGAAAACGACGCCGATATAGGCATTATGACGCTCATGTGCGCGCCTGTCCCGGAAAACGACGCCTTGGAAAAAAAGGAATAAGGACTGTCCCGCCCATAAATCCCTTAAAAACGGGAAAAGCCGGAAAGGCATATGTCTTTCCGGCTTTTCCCGTTTTAACGCAATAAAAAAAATGCATTATAATTTTATATCGTTCATCACCATCTCCACTATCTCGTCACGGCGTGTGGACAGCACTTTCATATATTCGCGGTACGACAGATCCGACACCTCGCATATGAGCGGCCGGGCCAGAAACGGATATATGCACAACGACTGTATGTTTATAAGCAGTGTTATAGGACGTACGGGACGTATTGTTCCTCTTTCCACCTCATCATAAACGCTTTTGGCGAATTTCTTGTACACCTCCATTATGTTTATCTTCCGGCGGAACTTTTCCACTAACTTGTCCGGGCTTTGTGTTATCTCGTTGAATATGAATATCGGCACATCGGGATTTTCGAGCAGTTCGGTCAGCATGCCGTCGATCAGTTTCGGGATTTTCTCCAAAAGCGGCTCGTCGCTCATTATAGCCGGATAAACATTCCGGTACAGGCTGCTGAACGCCCTTTCGTAAACTATATGGAAGATGTTCTCCTTGCTCCTGAAATAATAATTCAAAAGAGGGGACGTAATACCGGCTTCGGCTGCTATATCGCGCGTAGTGGCCCCTTTATAACCTTTCTTTACGAACACGGTCTGTGCCGCGCGCAATATTTTTTCCTCAGCTTCGCTGGACAGGGGCTTATTTGGCATAATCTATCAAACAACTATTATTCAGACGTAAAAACTCTGCCCGTTCACAAACCGTTTTATAATTACGTTCCGCCGGTACGGAACGAGCCGACACTC
>CDZK01046670.1_pt1 | contig 15289 bp, 11 predicted proteins | sample 557401 | NCBI WGS metagenome assembly CDZK01 (sample SAMEA3182108, study PRJEB8094) | gut metagenome | biome: human; feature: gut; material: Stool; isolation source: human stools | place: Canada | collected 2013-04-25 | reverse complement strand
ACATGAACGAGAAATTCCAGAAGCTGGGCTTTTATCCCGCGGACATTCTGCTGCCCAAAGACGCGGACATGACCAAGTGGGCCGTGGTGGCCTGCGACCAGTTCACCTCCCAGCCGGAGTACTGGCAGGCGGTGGAGGACACGGTGGGGGACGCCCCCTCCACCCTCCGGCTGATCCTGCCGGAGGCCAAGCTGAACGACCCGGATGTGGACAAGGACATCGCGGACATCAACAGCGCCATGAACCGGTATCTCACGGAGGGCGTGTTCCGGACCCTGCCGGAGTCCCTGTTCTACATCGAGCGGACCCAGTCCGACGGCAAGATCCGCCACGGCCTCATCGGCATGGTGGATCTGGACCAGTACGACTTCACCCCCGGCTCCGGCGCCCTGATCCGGGCCACGGAGGGGACGGTGCTCTCCCGTATCCCGCCCCGGGTGCGGGTCCGGCAGGACGCCCCCATCGAGCTGCCCCACGTGATGCTGCTGATCGACGACCCGGACCGGACCGTCATCGAGCCCCTGACCGCCGGGACGGACGGCATGGAGAAGCTGTACGACTTCGACCTCCAGCAGGGCGGCGGCCACCTGAAGGGCTGGAAGCTGACGCCGGAACAGACGGACGCGGTGGCGGACGCCCTGACGGCCATGTGTACGCCGGAGGCCATGGAGAAGAAATACGGCCTGAAGGACGCGGCGCCGCTGCTGTTCGCCGTGGGCGACGGCAACCACTCCCTGGCCACTGCCAAGCAGTGCTATGAGAACCTGAAAAAAGTGACGCCGGAGGACCAGTGGGCCAGTCTGCCCGCCCGCTATGCCCTGGTGGAAGTGGTGAACAACCACGACGACGCGCTGCAGTTCGAGCCCATCCACCGGGTACTCTTCGGTGTGGAGCCGGAGCAGGTGCTGGAGGCCCTCAAGGCTTATTATCCCGGTGCCCACGAGGGGGATGGCGAGGGCCATACCATCGCCTACACCTACGAAGGCCATACCGGCACCATCACCGTGCCCCAGCCCAGGATGCAGCTGGCGGTGGGCACCCTCCAGGCCTTCCTGGACGCTTATCTCAAGGAGCACGGCGGCGAGGTGGACTACATCCACGGCGACGCCGTCGCCGACGAGCTGGGCAGCAAGCCCGGCAACATCGGCTTCAAGCTGCCGGCCATGGGCAAGGAGCAGCTGTTCAAGACCGTCATGGCTGACGGTGTGCTGCCCCGCAAGACCTTCTCCATGGGCCACGCCCAGGACAAGCGGTACTATGTGGAGGCCCGGAAGATCAGGTAAACGCTTCATTTCCAAAAGCAACAAGCGCCGCAGGCTTTTGCCTGCGGCGCATCTTCTGCCGGCCCGACGCATCAAGACCTGCGGTGCTGGCCCGGCTTCTCATATGGTTTTTCCTTCTTCGGCGGAGGATCCGCCGCGGTGAAAAACAGCAGCAGCGCCGCCGCCAGGGAGAGGGGCAGAAACAGGGCGATCTGCTCTGGAGAGAAGAAGGACGCCGCCTCCGGGAACATTCCGATCCGGCAGGCCAGCCATTTCGTACCGATCCCGGCACAGCTGGCGGCCAGCACCAGCCCCCCGCAGGGCAGCCAGTTCGCCTTCGTGTAGGTCCGCCGGAGGAAGTACCCGATCAGGCCGTAGGCCGCAAGGCTCCCCAGAAGCCCCGCGGGGCTCTCCCGGGGAAAGAGGGGAAACGCCGACATAGCCGCCAGCAGACAGACGCAGACGGCCAGCAGGCCAACCAGCCAGCGGGGGAGCCTCAGCCGGCCCCGGTCATAGGCGAACAGCGCCAGCGGCACACCGGCGCACACGGCTGCCACCAGCAGAAGAACGAGAAAAAATTCCATAGGCAATCCTCCTTCCGAAATGATCAAAACGCTCTGCCTGTTCCCGTCATGCCACGGGACAGAAGCCGCCCCCGCAACGTCTTTTCCGCCGGTTATTTTGGAAGAATGAGCGCCGTGGGCGTGCCCGCGGCGCTGTCGAAGGGAAACCTCAGAACATACCCCTCCGCCTCCGGAACTTCTGGATGGTTTCATACGCGAAATAGAGCACGGCGAGGGACAGGATCGTGATGACCGGCAGGAACAGGACTGCGTACAGCAATGTGCTTCCGCTCAAAAACAGGATGTCCAGCATACAATGCTCCTTTCTGGCGCTGTTTGGGCGGCCTGCCCAAACAATTCGTTCCACCTCCTCTGTTCTGTGTATAAATTGTACCACATCTTTTCGGGAAATGGAAGAGGAATTGTGAGATTTTACAGAAATCGGGTGCGCGCTCAAAAGGCGGAGTCCCGGTCGATCACATTGCAGCGAAAGGCGGAGATCGTCTGCCCATCCCCGCACTCCAGCTGTACCTCAAAATGAGAATAGAGCCAGGCGGGGATCTCCCAGCGGAACAGGACAAAAGTCCGACCGTCCCGGATCCGCCGGACACCCAGCTGCTGCCGCTCCTCGGCGACTCCTGTGCCGGTGGGATACAGAAACAAAACCACCTGCTCCACAGAGCACTCCCGGCCATCCTGAAAGGTGACGGCCACCGTCACCGTGCTGTTGGGCGAAAACAGGTACCAGCCAAAGTCGCTTTTGGAGATCTCCTGCCCATCCTCATCATAGAAATAGACACCTGTAACCTGTGGTTCTACCGGTGGTGGCCAGCCGTCCTGGCGCGCGTTGGAAAGGATCCAGACCAGTACCGCCAGCAGCGCCAGGCAGAGGAATCCCGCCGCCAGCGTTAGCCGCTTCCACCGCCGGAGAGGGGAGGCTGGCTCCGCCTGGAAGTCCACCGTCAAAATTTCCGAAAGCGCCTGCTGGTTTTCCGGGGAGGGAACAGATGTCCCCATCTCCCACTTGGACACCGCCTGCCGGCTGACGGACAGCCGCTCTGCCAAGGCCTCCTGGCTCATGCCCAGCCGTTCCCGCCCCTCCCGAATGGCCTTACCCAGATCCATGGAACTACCTCCTTTTTTTGGATTCCAGCATAGCAGAATTTCCCGGTTGCGTCCACCAACTTTCCGCAACCAGCCGGTTGCGGGCATTCTGCGGTTTCCACCTTTGGCAGGATGTGCTATACTGGACCCAGACAGCGGGCTGAGACCCGCGGGAGGTGGAAGGATGAAGACCATCACACTGGAGGCTCCGGCCAAGATCAACCTGACGCTGGACATTCTGGGCCGGCGGGCCGACGGCTATCACGACCTGCGGATGGTGATGCAGTCCGTGTCCCTTGGGGACACCGTGACCGTGACAGAGTCCGGGGACGGCTTTGCCCTGCTGGCGGAGGGCATCACCCTGCCGGCGGGAAAGACCACCCTGGAACAGCGGGCGGCGGAGTCGTTTTTCCGGTATCTGGACCGCCCTGTGCCGGGGCTGGAGGTGCGGCTTGCAAAGCGCGTCCCGGCCTACGCCGGGCTGGGGGGCGGCAGCGCGGACGTGGCGGCGGTGCTGCGGGGCCTCCGGGCTTTGTACGCCCCGGAGCTGCCCCGGCGGGCCCTGGAGGAGATCGGGCTGTCCGTGGGCAGCGACGTGCCCTTCTGCGTCCACGGCGGCACCTGCCTGGCGGAGGGCCGGGGAGAGCACCTGACGGACCTGCCGCCCCTGCCGGACTGCGCCATCGTGCTGTGCAAGCCGGACTTCGGCCTGCCCACGCCGGAGCTGTTCGCACGGGTGGATGGGGCGGAGCTGGGCGCCAGGCCGGACACGGCGGCCATGGAGGCGGCCCTGGTCCGGGGAGATCTGCCCGCCGTGGCCGGGTGCCTGGGCAACGTCTTTGAGCGGGTGCTGACGGAAGAAGAGGGAGCGGAGATCCGCTGCATCCGGGCGGCCCTGGCCCGGTGCGGCGCCCTGGGGGCCGCCATGAGCGGCTCCGGCCCCACGGTGTTCGGCCTGTTCGACGATCCGGCAAGGGCACATCGGGCGGCGGAGGCCCTGGGCCAGAAGTACCGGCAGACCTATCTGGCCGCGCCGGTGAAAAAGTTCAGGGAATTGGAATAGAAATTGAACGTTCCGTCCATACTGCGGGGAAACGGGCCCGAGAGGGCTACATAGCAAAGGACGGAAAACGAAGATGAAAACAGCTGCAAAGCATACCCGAAAGACCCTGCGGATCGCGGAGCTGGCCCTGCTGCTGGGCACGGCGGTCTTTCTGCTGACCGGCGCCTGGGCCCTGAACACCCAGCGGGACCTGGCGGACCGGGTGGTGCGGCTCCATGTGCTGGCCAACTCCGATTCGGAGGAGGACCAGGCCCTGAAGCTCCTGGTCCGGGACGCCGTGCTGGAGCGGGCCACGGCACTGCTGGAGAGGACAGAGAGCCGGGCGGAGGCGGAGACCCTCCTGCGGGAGAGCCTGCCGGAGCTGGAGACCATCGGGGAGGAGACGGTCCGGGCCAACGGCTATTCCTATGATGTGGCGGCGGAGCTGGAGGATACCTCGTTCCCCACCAAGGACTACGACGGTTTCTTCCTGCCCGCCGGAGAGTATCTGGCGCTGCGGATCCTCATCGGCGCGGGGGCGGGGCAGAACTGGTGGTGCGTGGTGTTCCCGCCCCTGTGCACCGCCGCCTCTGCGGATGTGCCGGAGACGGCTCTGGCCGCCGGCCTCACAGAGGACCAGGTCAGCCTGATGACCGAGGAGGACAGCGGCTATGTGCTGAAATTCAAGGCCGTGGAGTGGTGGGAGCAGCTGAAGGCGGCCCTCACCTAAATCCCAGGTATAATTGCATCCCCAAACCAGCATCCTAACGGCAGACGGAGGAAGGGGAGGAGATGCCATGAGATATGACTGGAAAAGACCGGCTGCCGCCGTCCTGCCGCTGGCGGTGCTGGCCGCCCTGTGTACTGGCTGCGGCGGAGACACCGCCCCGGAGACCCGGGCGGGAGAGCTCCGGGGGGCGCGGGAGCCCCAGGTGCTGGGGCTGCTGCTGCCCCGGGAGGACGCCTCGACAGCGGAGCTGAAAACGGCCATCCAGGCGGAGGCCGAGGCACGGGGCTATCAGGTGCGGTGCTATGACGCCGGCGGCGACCCGGAGACCCAGCTCCGCCAGGTCCACCAGGCCCTGGCGGACGGGATCGGGACGCTGCTGGTGGATCTGGCGGACGGAGAGGCATCGGAAAAGCTCGCCGGCATCGTGGGGGACGCCGGGGTGGTCCTGATCGGGCGGACACCGGAGACGGCCATCCTGCAGGAGCGGCTGGTGCTGGTGGGAGCCGATGAGGCCGGGAGCGGCGTCCTTCAGGGACAGGCCCTGGCGGACTACTTCTGGGAGACGGACCACGGGACGGAGGTCCGCTGCCTGCTGTTCCAGGGGGCGGGCACAGACGTGCGCTCTGACAGCGCCGTCCAGACGCTGCTGTACGACGGCTTCTTCCCCATCGCCGCGGCAGGGGATCAGGTCTGCGGCCCCAGCCGGGCGGAGGCCTGCCGGGACATGACGGCGCTGCTGGCAGAGCGGGTGGACTACGACTGCGTCATCTGCGACAGCGACGAGATGGCCCTGGGGGTGATCGACGCCCTGGAGGCTGCCGGACGGGACCCCGCCGCGTCGCCCATCGTCAGCGTGGACCACACCGCCCAGGGGGCCGCCGCGGTGGAGGAGGGCAGCCTGTACCTGACAGTGGACCGGAACGCCGCCCTCCAGGCCCGGGCGGCGGTGGCGGCGGCCGTCAACCTGGACCAGGGGCGGCCCTTTGACGACGGGCTGCGGGAGCTGCTGGGACAAGATGGTGTTCTGGATCCCGGCCAGCCCTATACGGTCCGGGTGGCCGCGGAGTCCGGGACGGACTGACCCGGAGCGGTCAGGAAAACGAGCCCCGGAGGGACCGGAACATCCGGTCCCTCCGGGGCTTTTGGCACGGTATGGCCCGCCTGCGGGCGCTTCACGCCTGCTCCGCCGTCTCCCGCCGGGAGCGGGCCGGCAGGGTATAGAGCACGGTGGCGATGGCAACTGTGGCCGGCACGCTCAAGATCACGCCGAAGCTGCCCGAGAGGCCCTGCATGATGGAGATTGCGATGTTGTTGGAGTTGATGATCTGCAGCCAGGGCAGATCATAGGCGTAATCCAGCACCAGCATACTGATGCTGCCCCCGGCGAAGGCCAGGATCAGGGTGTTGGAGTCGGTGCCCATCATGTCCCGGCCCACCCGCATCCCGGAGCGGAAGAGATCCTTCCGGGAGATGCCGGGGGACTGGCCCTGGATCTCCGCCATGGCGCTGGCGATGGACATCCCCACGTCCATCATGGCCCCCAGTGCGGAGATCAGCAGCCCGGAGAACAGCAGGCCTCCCACCTGGATGCCGGAGGTGCTCCACAGGCTCATCAGGCTCTCGATGTCGCTGACGTTCCAGCCGGTGACGCCGGTGGAGAAGGAGAAGAGGGAGGCGGACACCCCCGCCATCACCACGCCGGCCACGGTGCCGGCAGTGGCGGCCACCGTCTTGCGGGTGGGGCCGCCCAGCAGCCACATGGTCACCACCGTGGTGACGGCGCACACCAGTACTGCGCTCCAGAAGGGGGACCAGCCCCGGTACACCATGGGCAGGTACACCCAGATGATGCAGGCGAAGGTGAACACCAGGCTCAGGGCCCCCTTTGCCCCCTGCCAGCCGCCGATGGCGCACAGGGCCAGCAGGTACAGCGCCACGAAGCAGAGGATCTGGAACTCCCGGTCCTGGGAGTAGACGCTGGACACCACCGTGTCCCCGGCCACGCTCTGCATCACCACCACCCGCATCCCAACGGTGCAGGGGGCGCCGAAGAGGAAGCCGGCGCTGGAGGTGGTCTCGATCTCCTGCCCCTTCAGCTCGCCGGAGGTCATCCGGACCCGGACCACCTGTTCGCCCACCCGGGTGCCGTTGGGCTGGAGGTTGTCCTGGAGGATCTCCGTCACCACGCCCTTTTCAAAGGTCTGCCCCTCCCGGGAGACCAGCGCCACCTTGTCCACCTGGTTCAGGCGGACCACCAGCACCAAAAACAGCGCCAGCAGCACCAGGGGCGGCACAAAGCGCTTCCAATCCAATCGTTGTGTCAACAGCTTCAAGAGAACAGACCTCATTTCGTTCAGATATAGACGGCCGGGAGACCGGCGAAAAACAGGGTCTCTCCGCAGGCGGACGGCCTGCGGAGAGACGGAAGGGGACGCGGAACAGGGGGTCAGCCCAGCTTGGTCAGGGCGTAGTCCGCGCTGGAGGCGGTGACGGCGCTGCCATCCAGCAGGCCGTTGTTCCGGGCGTAGGCCATGCCCTGGGAGAGGGTGGCGTTCCGCACGGCGCCGGCCTTGCCCTGGACCGCGGCGTACCGGGTCAGCATGGCGGCAAACTGGGCCTGGGTGACCAGCTCGTCCGGCTGGAAGCTGGAGCCGGTGACGCCCTTGACGATGCCCTGGGCCTTGGCCCAGGCCACGGCATTGAGATAGCTGGCATCGGCGCTCACGTCGGAGAAGCCGGCGGCGGTGGACACGGCGGGACGGCCGGCGTCATCATACAGCCGCTGGACGGCCTGGGCCCGGGTCAGGGGGGCGGTGAGGCTCTCGCCGTCGCCAGTCTTGCGGATGGTGAAGGTCTGGTCGATCTTCTCCGTCTGGCCGTCAGCGGTCAGCTGATAGGTGTCGATGGAGAAGGCATCCGCGCTGAGGGTGATGACGGACCAGCTGGGCAGCCAGTTCTGGCTGCGCTCGGCGATGTAGTCCTGCTGGGCGGAGATCAGCTCGTAGTACTTGGAGCCGGAGGCGGAGTTGGCGGTCATGTACAGGGTGCCGTTGGGATTCACCACGGTGTTGCCCACGGTGGTCTCAATGGTGTAGCAGTGGTTGTCCGCCTGGAAGTCGTCCAGCAGAGCCTGGCCGGCGGCATCTTCGGGGTACAGGGGGATCTGGGTGCTGGCGTTGATGTCGTAGGCGTGATCCCAGTCGTAGTCGCTGCCGTCATCGTTCAGCTGGAACTCATAGGCACCGTGGGTCTGGCCGTCGCCGTACAGCAGCTTGGAGCGGCTGTAGGTGTGGTCGTGGCCCTGGAGCACCACGTCGATGTCGTACTCGTCGAAGATGGGGGTCAGCTGGGTCCGGAGGATCATGCCGTCCGTGTCGGAGTGATCCAGGCCGGAGCCGTAGATGTCCTGGTGGATGGTGACGATCCGCCAGGCGGCGTCGGGATCCGAGGCAATGGCCTCCCGGATGGTCTGCTCATGCTCCGCCACATTGTAATTGTTGGTGTTCAGCACGATGAACAGGCCGTTGCCGTAGAAGTAGTAATAGTCGCCGCCGGCCTGGGTGGCGCCGTTCTCCGTGGCGTTGGGGTTGTTGAAGTGGTACATATAGTCGGGATTCAGGGAGTCGTGGTTGCCGATGGTGGTGGCCACCGGCAGAGAGGCCAGCACGTCCGGGCTCAGATAGCCGGCGTACTCCTCCTCCTTGGCCTGGCCGGTCTTGTTGACCTGGTCGCCGGCGGAGATGATGAAGCTCACATCCGGGTCCTGGGCCAGGGCGGCCTCCAGGGTCCGGTTCCAGCCGAAGGCGTCGTTCCGGGCGGCGGTGTTGGCCGCGCCGGACTCGGCGGCCAGGGTCTCACTGCCCTGGGGCTGGCCCTTGGAGGCACCGATCTGGGGATCGCCCACATACAGCATCTTCACGGTGTCGAAGCTCCGGGTCTGGTAGGTCTCCACCTCCGTCTGGACGCCGTTCTTCTCCACGGTGTAGTAGTAGGTGGTGTTGGGCGCCAGGCCGGTGACAGTGACGTGGTTGTAGTGATAGGCCACGCCGCCGGTGAGGCTGGTGTCCACGTCGCCGGCGGTGCCGGTGTAGGCCCGCAGGCTGTTCCGATTGGTGCCGAAGTGCACCACCGGAGTGGCGGCGGAGCCGTTGTCCTGGCTGTACCAGGCGAAGTTCAGCTCCGTCTCGTCGGCGCCGGGGGTCAGGGACACCTGGGTGTAGTCGGTGGCGACCGTGTTCCACTCCTGGGTCCAGGCGGTCCACTCGGCGCTGCCGCCCACGGCGGCACCGTCGTTGTAGTGGACGGTGGCGGCCAGGGCGGGGACCATAGTGCCGATCAGCAGTGCGCCGCACACGCCGCCCACCAGAAGTCTCTTCTTGATGTTCATGTCAATCCTTCCTCATTTTCAGTTTTGTTCTGCGCGGGTTTCCCCTTCGGAACATGAGTATAGCGCCCTGATTTTCGTCCCGCAAGGCACCTTGCAAACTCTTGTTAAGAGTTTAACATCCCTTTTACAAAGGGCTCCGCCGCTTTACAGAATCGACACATTACGGCAGCCCGCCGGGGAGAAAAAACGCCCGTGTTCCATCGGAACACGGGCGGCTGAGCGCGGTCAGGTAATATTGACATTGGGCACGTGGTCCAGGGGGGACATGTCCGCGATGCGGTTCTCCTGGCCGTCAAACTGAAGGGTCACGTTGGTCAGATTCTCCAGATCCCGGAGGGCGGAGATGTCTGTCAGCTGGTCCTGGGTCTGAATATAGAGGTTTTCCAGGGCGTGCAGATTTTCCAGCCCGGACAGGTCCCGGATCTTGTAGTTCCGCAGAGACAGTGATTTGAGGTTCGTGAGATCTTTCAGCGGCTCCAGGGTCTGATATCCGCTTAGCCCCATATATCCGTCAGAGAGGTTCAGCGAGACCAGCTGCGTCAGGCCGGAGAGGGGAGACAGATCCGCTACCTTGTGGTCAATGGACAGGAAGGCCAGATGGGTACAGTTCGCCAGGGGCGTCAGGTCCGCGTAGATCTCCAGGGACGAGTCGTAAATGGGCAGCTCCAGTTCCTTCAGCTCCGTCAGGTGCCCCAGAGGCTCCAGGGAGGTGAAGGTGGCGCCCTGGCCGCCGATGCGCAGAGTCTCCAGACGGGTCAGCGTCTCGATGCCGTCCAGGCTGGCCAGGCCCTGCGTCCGGACACGCAGGTATGTCAGGTTGGTCAGCCCTGAGAGGGGCGTCAGATCGCTCATGCCCAGCCCCTCCGGGTATGTGATCTCCAGCTTCGTCAGCGAGGGGAACTCCCGCAACGTTTGAAAGTCTGCATCCGTCAGATTCGAGCCATCCAGCTCCAGCTCCGTCAGCGCCGTGCTGTAGGACTCCCCACCGATGGTGACCTTGGGGGCCAGGGCCTCCGAGACGGGGTTCCCGCCTCCGCCGCTGCCGGAGCCGCCGCCCCCGCCCAGCGCCATGCCGACGCCCACGGCCACCACCACGACCGCGGCAAGGCCCGCGATCAGGGCGGGCTTGATCTTTTTCTTCTCCGGGGCAGGGGCGGCCGCCGCGCCGCCGGAGACAGGCACCTCCACCACCCGCTGGGACTCGATGGCGTCCAGAAATTCGGCGGCAGATTGGAACCGGTCCTCCGGCTGGACGGCAAGGCCCTTGAGAATCGCCTTGTCCAGGTACTCCGGGATGCCGATACCGCACTGGGAGATGGGCACCAGGGTGTCCTCATCCAGACGCTCCAGGGATTCCGGCGGCAGGAATCCCGTGATGGCCGCGTAGAGGCAGGCGGCACAGGAGTAGACGTCGGTGTAGGGGCCCTGGCGGCTCCGGCGGATGTACTGCTCCTTCGGGGCGTAGCCCACCTTCAGCACGACGTCCAGGCTCTTGGACTTGTCGCCGATGGAGTACCGGGCGGAGCCGAAGTCCAGCAGCTTCACCTGCCCGTCCTTGGTGATGTAGATGTTGTCCGGGGTCACGTCCCGGTGGATGAAGCCCTCGGCGTGGACGGCGGTCAACGCCCGCAGCACCGGGATCATCACGTTCAGGGCCTCCTCCACGCTGACCTTCCCGCCGTGGTTGGCGATGTAGGTTTTGAAGGAGATGCCCTCGATGTAGTCCATGACGAAGTAGGACGTGTCGTTCTCGTCGAAGTAGTCCGTCACGCCGGCGATGTTGGGCTGGCCCATGAACTTGGCCAGGGTCCGGGCCTCCTCCTGGAACCGCTCCGCGCCGTAGGTAAAGTCCTGGGTGCGGCTCTCCACTGCCACGGACACGGTGGTGCCCACCCGGGTGGCGATCTCGTTGGGCATGAACTCCTTCACGGCCACCCGGGCCTCCAGTTTGGTGTCCCAGGCCAGATAGGTGATGCCGAAGCCGCCCTGTCCCAGCACCCGGCCCACGATGTAGCGGCCGTTCAGCACGGTCCCGGCCCGCAGGGCCACGGGGAATTTCTTCTCGTTCTCCGCCAGATCGAACCCGCAGTACGGGCAGGGGCCCTCCTGGGTCTCCTTTTCCTGGAAGCAGTTGTAACACAGAACTGTCTTTTCCGCCACGTCGAGCCCTCCTTGAAATCAGATGGTAAGGTGGTTCCATCATATCCTTTTTTTTGGATGCTCCACAATATGCTGGCTGCATAGGGTCGGGCAAAAATTCCGGCCAGAGCCCGCAGTCTCGCCGGGAATGTCTGGAGCGGCGGCCGGATGCTTCCAGGATGCCTTTCCGGAATGCGCTGCGGCACAAGGGAAACCGGCCGCTTTCCGGGATTTTCCGGCCAGCTGGAAAATCCGGAAAGCCCTTGCGCGGGGACGCGGAGCTGTGCTAGGATCAGGACCGTGCTTTTGAGGCCGGATTTTCCGGGCATGATACGGATTTTGGTTAAAAATTGAAATATTTTCAGGATTTACATTTGGAGACGACCTCCCTGTCCGAAAACGGAAAGCCCCCTGCTTCAAACGCCATCACCACAAACCACTCAGGAGGAATCAACACACATGAAAAAAGAACTTGTCACAGGACTGCTGACCCTGAGCCTGCTGGCCTCCATGCTGCCGGCCAACGCGGCTGCGGCCCAGAGAACGGCCGCGCCGGAGGCGGGGCTGGTCCAGACGGTGACCGGCGGTGAGACGGAGCAGGACGGCCCCCAGGCCGACAGCGGGGAGGAGTCCGGCGGGGCGGAGCAGACCGGCTCCGCCGCGGAGATCGGCGGGACCCCCTATGACACCCTGGAGGCGGCCATTGCCGCGGCGAAGGAGAACGATGTCATCCAGCTGCGGCGGGATGTGGAGCTGGATGCCTCCGGCCTGGCCAACGGCCAGGGCGCCCTGACCATTTCCAAGAACCTGACTCTGGACGGCGGCGGTCACCGGCTCTTTGCCAAGGAGGGCACCTTCACCGTCACCGGCGATAACGGCGGCGGTCCCAGCCTGGTGAACGTTCAGGACGGCGCCGCAGTGACTTTGCGGAACATCACCCTGGACGGCGGCGGTGCCGCCAAGCACGGCCTGAATGTCTACCACGCCGGCGTACTGTCCCTGGAGAACGTGGAGATCTCCAACTGCCGCTGGTATGCCATGGTGGTCAACAACACGGAGCTGTCCGTGGACGGTCTGACCACCTCCGGGAACCAGTGGGGCGTCAACATCGACCAGGGCAGCCGCGTCACCCTGGCCAACGCGGAGATCGCCGAGGGGGACTCCGTGGTATTTGAGGGCCAGGATGACTCCGGCAGCCTGACGGTGGAGAGCGGCAGCCTCCAGAACATCAAGACCCAGGGGGCTTCCACCGGCGGCACCATCACCATTGCCGGCGGCACCATTGCCAGCGTGTCCAACGAGGCGGGGGCGGAGGTCACCATCTCCGGCGGCACGGTGACGGGCCAGGTGGCCAACAGCGGCTCCGGCAGCATCTCCGTCACCGGCGGCAGCTTCACCACTGCGGATGTGGAGGACTTTGTGGACCCGGGCCAGACGGTGATCCTGACCCTGGACCCTGCCGGCGGCTCCTGCCAGGTCAAGACCCTGGCCGTGGCCAACGGCGCCGCTGTGGGGGATCTGCCCGCGCCGGTGCGGGAGGGATACCGCTTTACCGGTTGGTTCACCGCCGCCGACGGCGGCTCCATGGTCACGGCGGACACCACCTTTGACGCCGCCGCCACCCTCTATGCCCGGTGGGAGCAGGAGAGCAGCTCCGGCGGCAGCGGCGGTTCCGGCGGCAGCGACACGGACGGGGACTACCTCATCACCGTGGACCGGGTCACCGGCGGCACCCTGCGGGTGAACCCCGGCCGCGCCGACAAGGGCGACACGGTGACCATCACCGTGACTCCCAAGACGGGCTATGTGCTGAAGGAGCTGGTTGTCACCGACAGCCGGGGCGAAGAGATCGAGACCCGCGGCGCCGGCGAGGGGCGCTACACCTTCGTCATGCCGGGCAGCCGGGTCAATGTGTCCGCCTCCTTTGCCCGGGCGGAGGAGCAGGAGAAGCTGCCCTTCAGCGATGTGAGCAGCAGCGCCTACTACTACGACGCGGTCCGCTGGGCCGCGGAGGAGGGCATCACCGCCGGCGTCACCGGCAGCACCTTCGCGCCGGACCGGGGCTGCACCCGGGCCCAGATCGTCACCTTCCTGTGGCGGGCCAACGGCTCCCCCAAGCCCTCCTCTCAGGAGAATCCCTTCACCGACGTGAGCGCCGGCAGTTATTACTACCAGGCTGTACTGTGGGCGGTGGAGAAGGGCATCACCACCGGTGTCACCAGCACCACCTTTGCCCCTGATGCCCTCTGCACCCGGGGCCAGGCCACCATGCTCCTGTGGCGGGCCAGCGGCTCTCCCCAGGTTTCCAAGGCCCACCCCTTCCGGGACGTGGCGGAGGACGCCTACTATGAGGACGCGGTGAACTGGGCGGTCCACAGCGGCGTGACCCAGGGCACCACCGGCAGCACCTTCGCGCCCCAGGACGTGTGCACCCGGGCCCAGATCGTGACCTTCCTCTATCGGGCACAGGCCTGATCGAGCGCCCCGCCGCTGTGAAGCGGCACCTCTCCCGGCCAGGCGGACACGCCTGGCCGGTTTTTTGGCCGGACAGCGAAAAGGCACTGGAAAAATTCTCCCTGCGGGGATAGAATGGAAGCACAGCCTCTTGGCGCCGCCGGGCGGCGGAGACTGGACACGGGAGGCCGGGATGGGGCATCCGCCGGCCTGACCAGCATACAGGGAGGTTCTGCACACATGACGAAAAAAGTATTTGGCTACCCGGAGTTTGACCAGGAGGGAGAGGAGATCCTCTGCACCTATGACAACGCGTACAGCGATATGCTGATGGACATTCGGGTCTACCGGATGCGGCCGGGCCAGAAGCGGTCCTTCTGCCGCCAGGGAGAGGAGATCGCGGTGCTGCTGCTGTCCGGGACCGTGGCCTTCGGCTGGGAGGGCCGGACGGAGACGGTCAGCCGGAAGGACGTGTTCACCGAGGGACCCTATGCGGTCCACGTCTGCACCGGGAAGGAGATCACCGTGGAGGCCGGGACAGACGCGGAGATCCTGGTCCAGTGCACGAAAAACGACACGGCCTTTGCCGGCAAGCTGTACCGGCCGGAGGATGCCCCCTGGGTCTACTCCTCCGTGGGCAAGTTCGGCAATGTGGCCAAGCGCCGGGTGAACACCATCTTTGACAAGGACATCGCCCCCTGGTCCAACATAGTGCTGGGCGAGGTGCTGAACGACCGGGGCAACTGGTCCGGGTACCTGCCCCACCGGCATCCCCAGCCGGAGTGCTATTACTTCAAATTCGACCGGCCCGAGGGCTTCGGTGCCAGCTTTGTGGGGGACGACGTCTTCAAGAGCGTGGACAACAGCTTCTCCGCCATCCCCGGCGGCTGCCTGCACCCCCAGGCGGTGGCACCCGGCTTCCAGATGTACACCTGCTGGATGATCCGCCACCTGGACGGCGATCCCTGGCTCCAGACCACCCGCAACGAGGATGAGCGGTACCTCTGGCTCCACGACGCCCAGTTTTGATCTCCCGTCGGAAGAGACGGGAAAGAGCCTGTGCTCCCATCTGGGGGCACAGGCTTTTTCCGTGGAGCGCCGCAGGACCATAGAGAGCGGTCCGTCAAATTGCCCATAAAATCAATAATAAATTATTGGCTTTCGTAGAATTTAATTGGTATATACTGGAAAATATCAAAAAATTCACAAGGAAACTGTACTTTTTACACAATTAGGGCTTCCCAAGAATGTATTTTTTTGCTACAATCGATATGGAAAGAGACCCTGTACAGGTGGTTGACCGTGCTGGCCGCCTGGCTGCACAGAGGCAGAGAGGCGTCTGGAAACAGACGCAGAGGCGGGAGCGCAGACAGCCCCGGAGCATTCAGATTTTAGACGGTTGGATGGGAGGAACGATGCAATGAATGCATATCTTGCCAGCGTGATCGAGAATGTGAAGAAGAAGCACGGCGACGAGCCGGAGTTCGTCCAGACGGTGGAGGAGGTGCTCTCCTCTTTGGAGCCGGTGATCGAGAAGCACCCGGAGTATGAGAAGGTGGATCTGCTGAACCGGATGGTGGAGCCGGAGCGGATGTTCACCTTCCGGGT
>CDZK01030319.1_pt1 | contig 15297 bp, 12 predicted proteins | sample 557401 | NCBI WGS metagenome assembly CDZK01 (sample SAMEA3182108, study PRJEB8094) | gut metagenome | biome: human; feature: gut; material: Stool; isolation source: human stools | place: Canada | collected 2013-04-25 | reverse complement strand
GTAGCGCCACGTCCGTATCGGCCCGACGTTTTTCACCGGTATGCAGCATTGCATATTTTTTTGTAAAATACCGGGGCTTGTTTTTTATTTTCGTGGCATTTGTTGTATTTTCGCAAATCCGAACAGGACAAGTATTCAATAAACGAATTAATACACGATAATGACAGCATTACAGAAACTCAGGCATCACCAGGGATTGTTGGTAGGGCTTATTCTTTTCGCCCTTTTCGCATTCGTTCTGGGTGAAGTTATCAGTTCGCGCGACAGGATTTTCTCCTCGGACCGCACCACGGTTGCCAGCGTAGGCGACAATAAGCTCGGGGTAGAGGAATACCGGGCCATGATAAACGAATTCATGGAGGCTAACAAACAGTACAATGTAGGTTACGGTATGGCGGCCGAGCAGGTTTATCAGAATTGGGTGTTGCAGAACGTACGCGAGGAGCAGTATGCCAAGGCCGGTATAACCGTAGGCCCCAATAGAGGCGTTATGAACGGCGTTCTGGCTCTCGATGAAGTGAAACAACTGTTCTCCAACGCTTTTGGTGAAGTCGATGAAGCCGCTTTGCTTCAATATGTAAGGTCCGTGCGTTCGGCGCTGGAAAACGGCAATCAGGATGCGCAGAACGCGTGGAATGCATGGCTGGCGATGAAAGAACGGGGCCGCAACGACCAGATGGCGGCACAGTATTCGGATATGGTTCGTGCAGGTGTCAACGTGACCGATATAGACGAGAAAATGGAGTATGCATACCAGAACAATCAGGTTGACGGAAAAGTGGCTTATGTGCCATATTCCTCGATAGACGACAAGGATGTTCCGGTAAGCGATGCCGAGATAGATGAATACGTAAAGAAAAATCCGGATGGTTTCAAACGTCCCGAAACTCGTGACATACAGTATGTCTTGGTTCCGATAGCTCCTTCGGAAAAAGATGCTAAGGAAGTAGAGGATAAGATTTCTGCTCTGCTCAATGACAAGGCCGAGTTCAATACAAGGACCAATACTACCGATACGATATACGGCTTTGCCCGTACGGAAAACGATTCCGTGTTCGTAAATGCGAATACGGATGCCGGTACGCGTTATCAGGGCCGTTATGCCAAGGAATTTGCCAACGCAGATATGGAAAAATGGATTTCCGACGCTTCAAAAGGTTCTATTTACGGTCCATACCGCGAAGGTGATGCTTATAAGTTGTCCAAGCTCATTGATACCAAACAAATGGCCGATTCTGTTTCCGTAAGCCATATTCTCATATCATATCAAGGCAACCAGGTGATGCAGGACGCTTCCATAACACGCACCAAAGATGCCGCAGCCGCATTGGCCGATTCGCTTTTGAACGTGATAAAATCTGGCAAGGCAGCATTCGATGCCGTAGCCAAAGAATTTTCCGATGACCAGACCGCAAAGGAAAACGGCGGAAAGATAGGCTGGACCGTATATTCCGGTTCTGCCCAGGATGTGGAAAATTTCCTTTTCTTCAACCCCAAAGGTTCCGTCAAGGTTTTGGAAACGCCTATGGGCTATCACGTGTTCCGTATAGACGATGTTAAGAATGTCTCCAAAGCATACAAAGTAGCCACTATAACGAACTATATAAATCCGTCCAGGGAATCGGCAGCCGTTGCTCTGTCCAAAGCACAGGCTCTGGCCGCAAAAAATCCTTCGGTGGAAGAATTCGTAGCCAATGCTGCTAAAGAAGGATATAACGTAATTCCTGTAGTAGACCTGACTATACTTCATACGGAATTCACAGGTATAGGCGATCAGTCGTCGATAGTCCGTTGGGCTTATGAAAAAGGCCGCAAGGTGTCGGATACCAAAGTGTTCGATATCCCGAACAACCACGTTGTGGCGATAGTTTCCGGTATGCGTCCGGAAGGACTGGCAAGTGCTGTTGAAGTACGTGCCGAAGTGGAACCTTTGATAGCAAAAGATAAAAAAATTAAGATTATAGAGGCTAAGTTCAAAAACGCCAAAGGTTCGATAGAAGAAATAGCAAAAGCCGCAGGCGCCCAGGTAATGGATGCGACTTCGCTTACCCTGTCAACTCCGATAATAGCTGGTGCGGGTCGCGCTCCGCGTACCGTAGGTACTATGTTCGGTATGAATGAAGGGCAGGTGTCGGCTCCGGTGAGCGATGAAACGGGTGTGTTCGTTGCCACGGTTACTGCCAAACGCGAAGCTCCGGCTACCGAGGATTACACTGCTGAGAAAAATATATTGACCGAAGTGTTCAACGCCAATCTGGGTACATTGTTGCCTGCGTTGGAAAAGAAAGCCGATATCAAGGACAACCGCGTCAAGATAGAAAAAATGTACAATTGACTGTTGTAAATCGGCAAACGAAAAAAGACAGCCGGTCGTAAAACGACCGGCTGTCTTTTTTCGTTTGCTCCCCGGATTGTCCGGATGAAGTATAGTAGGAAACAACATTGCCTCAGGCTATGGCATCATGCGGCAACGTGATAATCCGGAAAATAATATCAGTTTGTGATTTTAGCTGATGATTTCTGCGGAAAAAATGTCACTGAAATGTCTTACGACGGATTTTTTTACCTCTTCTATGTCCGTTTCCCGTCCGCCGAGTTCGGATTTTATGGAGCAGACGCCTTTGCCTCGTATGCCGCATGGAATGATTCCGGAAAAATAACGCAGGTCGGTATTGACGTTAAGAGCGAAGCCGTGCATCGTCACCCAGCGCGACGTCCTCACACCCATGGCGCATATTTTACGTGCCGCCGGCGTGCCTGCATCTATCCATACTCCGGTCTCGCCTTCTGATCTGCCGGCATTGATGCCGAAATCTCCGGTGGTGCGAATTATCGTCTCTTCAAGACGGCGCATGTAAAGATGTATATCCGGGGAAAAATTGTCAAGGTCGAGTATGGGGTAGCCCACAAGCTGCCCCGGACCGTGATACGTGATGTCGCCTCCCCTGTCTATGCGGTAGAAAGACACGCCGCTGTCTTCCAGTTTTTTGCGGTCCGTTAAAAGGTGTTCTTCCTTGCCCTGGCGGCCCAAAGTGTACACATGCGGATGCTCGACCAGTATGAGGTAACCTGGCGTCGGCGTATCCGTGCCTTCGGTTCTGTTGCGCATTTTGGCGGCCACTATTCCGGAAAACAGTTCTTCCTGGTAATCCCATGTGCGTTTGTAGTCGCAAAGTCCCAGGTCTATCAGTTTTACTTTTTTATTCATCGGCGGTTTGCGGTTTTTCGGCCGTGGCCGTTATGTGGGCAACGACATCTTCCATGCTCATAGCGTCTTCAACGCGGAAATCACCTATCCGTGTGCGGCGCAGGGCCGAAAGGTATGCCCTTGTGCCGAGCGCGCGGCCGAAGTCGTCTGCCAGGGAACGTATGTAAGTGCCTTTGGAGCATACAACGCGGAAATCGGTTTCAGGCATTCGTATGTCAGTTATCTCGAATGTGCTGATACTGACTGGGCGCGGCTGCATTTCAACTTCCGTGCCTTTGCGCGCATGCTGGTAGGCGCGTTTGCCGTCCACCATAAGCGCGCTGTACACTGGTGGGCGTTGGAGTATGTCCCCGGTAAATGCGTTTGTCGCCTCGTGTATGGCGCTTTCGGTAAGGTGGGAGGTAGGGAAACCCGTAACAGGTTCCGTTTCGCGGTCGAAAGACGGCGTGTACGCTCCTAATGTGAACGTGCCTGTGTATTCTTTTTCACGCCCCTGATAACGGTCTATGTTGTGCGTTTCGGATCCTGCGCAGATGATAAGAAGTCCCGTTGCCAGGGGATCCAGCGTGCCGGCATGTCCTACTTTTATCTTTTTCGTGCCGAAGGAGCGGCACAGTGTGTAGCGTATCTTGTTTACAGCATCGAACGATGTCCATTCCAATGGCTTGTCGACCAGGAATATCCGTCCTTCGCTTTTCAGTTCTTCCAGTGTCATAAGGAGTCCTTTCCGTCCTGTTTGCCGCCGTCGGCGTCTTTTTCTTCTTCTTCAGTGTACCAGGAAGCGTACATGGCGTAGTCGTTGGCTATGCGTTCGACTATGTTTTTCAGTTGTTCGGGGCTTATATCTTTTAGTTTGCGCGCAGGGTTACCGGCATAGATAGTGCCTGATGGTACGACGGTTCCTTGCGTTACCACCGCGCCAGCCGCGATGAGCGAATGAGGTTCGACCACTGCGCCGTCCATTACCACTGCGCCCATGCCTACCAGTGTATAATCGCCCAGGGTACATCCGTGTACGACGGCATTGTGTGCTATCGATACGTTGCTGCCTATGTTGAGCGGATGTTTCTGGTATGTGGTGTGAAGTACCGCACCGTCCTGTATGTTGACTTTGTCCCCCATTTTTATGTAGTGCACGTCGCCGCGCACGACGGCGCCGAACCATATGTTGCAGTCGTCGCCCATAGTCACGTCGCCCAGTATCGATGCGTTGTCTGCGAACCAGCATCCGTTTCCGTAAACAGGGGATTTGCCCCTCACTTTCTTTATTATAGCCATTTTCTGTATGTTTTTTATCCGTTACCGTTTATCATCCGGCGGCAACACCGGAGTATGGCAAATTTAAGCGAATAAATGCCTCCGTCCAAATATTGCGGCTATCTGTACGCCGGTCTGCGGCGTGTGTATAAAAAACTGTTTTTTGTCGCTTCAAATGCTTTTAAAAGCGCTGTAAAATCATTAATTTAGCGTCGGAATTTTGTAAGTCTAAATATAATCCCCAAATAAAGATGAAAAAGGCAAAATCTGCCCTTATTTCGGTATTCCATAAGGATGGCCTAGAACCGATAGTACGCCGCCTGCACAAAGACGGGGTGAAACTTTACTCCACCGGCGGCACGCAGGAATTCATAGAATCGCTTAAGATACCGGTAACTCCGGTAGAGGATCTCACTTCGTATCCTTCCATACTCGGCGGGCGCGTTAAGACTCTGCACCCGAAGGTATTCGGCGGCATACTGGCCCGCAGGGAAAATACCTCGGACAAGGCTCAGATGCAGCAATATTCCATTCCTGAAATAGATATCGTTATCGTTGACCTGTACCCGTTTGAAAAAACGGTGGCCAGCGGCGCTTCGGATGCCGAAATAATAGAAAAGATAGACATAGGTGGCATATCTCTGATACGAGGTGCGGCTAAAAACTTCGCCGACGTGGTTATCGTGCCTTCGATGGAAGATTATCCGCGTTTTCTTGAAATGATTGAGAAAAACGGTTCGGCATCTACATTGGAAGACCGCAAGTATTTTGCAATGCGAGCGTTCGCCGTGTCGTCGCATTACGATTCCGCTATTTTCAGTTATTTTTCCCGCGAGGCAGAGACTGGACTTCGTATAGCGGTGGACGACAAATACCCGCTTCGTTACGGCGAAAACCCGCATCAGAAAGCGGCTTTTTACGGTCGTCTGGAAGATATGTTCGAGCAGTTACACGGTAAAGAACTCTCGTACAACAACCTTTTGGACGTGGCAGCGGCTGTCGAGCTCATTTCCGAATTCGACGCCGAACCTACTTTCGCCATACTGAAACACAATAACGCTTGCGGTGTGGCCTCGCGCGATACGATAGCCCAGGCGTACAAGGACGCTCTGGCGTGCGACCCGGTGTCTGCGTTCGGCGGCGTGCTCATCGCCAACCGCGAGATAGACTCACAGACGGCCGAAGAGATAGACAAGCTGTTCTGCGAGGTGGTAATAGCGCCTTCTTTCGCTTCTGAGGCTGTGGAGATTCTGTGCCATAAGAAAAACCGCATAATACTGGTGCAGAAACAGTTCGCGTTGCCGGAAAAACAGGTGCGTTCGTGTTTGGGTGGATTTTTGGTGCAGGACCGCAATACGGCTACCGACAGTGCCGAGGTTATGAAGCCTGTTACGCAAACCGTACCTACGCAGGAGCAGATAGAGGACATGATATTTGCCTCGAAGATATGCAAACACTCCAAGAGCAATGCCATAGTGTTGGCTAAAAACCGTCAGTTGTACGCTTCGGGCATAGGACAGACTTCGCGCATAGATGCGCTCAGGCAGGCTGTCGAAAAAGCAGAGAGTTTCGAGTTCGACCTGCGCGGCGCGGTGTTGGCCTCCGATGCGTATTTCCCGTTTGCCGACGGGGTGGAAATGGCAGACAAGGCCGGTATAACGGCGGTGGTACAACCGGGAGGCTCTATCCGCGACCAATTGTCGATAGACTATTGCAACGAACATAAAATTTCCATGGTTTTTACCGGGACGCGTCATTTTAAACACTGATTTTTCATACATTTGTCAATTACGAGTATTAACGATACAAAAACATCCCGGTAAATAGATGGGCATATTCAATTTTTTCACCGAGGAAATAGCCATAGACCTGGGCACGGCCAACACCCTTATCATACACAATGACAAAGTGGTGGTGGACAGCCCGTCGATTGTGGCCATAGACCAGAGCACGGGTAAAGTCATAGCCGTGGGACGCAACGCCTCGCTCATGCAGGGAAAAACGCACGAGAACATAAAGACCATACGGCCCCTGAAGGATGGCGTGATAGCTAACTTCAAGGCGTCGGAATTCATGATAAACGAGCTGATAAAGAACGTACCTGCTATAAAGAAACGCATTTTCCCTCCGGCGTTGAAAGTTGTGGTGTGCATACCATCCGGAATTACGGAAGTGGAAAAACGCGCCGTTTACGACTCGACGCAAAGAGTTAATGCGCGCGATGTGTATCTGGTGCACGAGCCTATGGCAGCGGCTATCGGCGTAGGCATAGACGTTCAGCAGCCCAAAGGCAATATCATAATAGACATAGGCGGTGGTACGGCGGAAATAGCCGTGATAGCTCTCGGCGGCATAGTGTGCGACAAATCGATAAAGATAGCCGGCGACGTGCTTACGAACGATATATCGTACTACATGCGTACCCAGCACAACCTCTTCGTAGGCGAACATACGGCCGAGATGATAAAAATACATGTCGGTTCGGCAATAGATCATCTGGACAATCCGCCTGACGATATCCCGGTACAGGGACGCGACCTTCTTACGGGAAAACCTAAAGAAGTGAAGGTTAATTACAAGGAAATAGCCCATGCGCTGGACAAATCGATATTGCGTATCGAAGATTCGGTCATGGAGGCCCTTTCGATGACGCCTCCGGAACTGGCTGCCGATATTTACAAGACCGGTATCTATATGGCCGGGGGCGGTTCGATGCTGCGCGGGCTGGACAAGCGCATTTCCCAGCGCACCGGCCTTGAAGTCCAGGTAGCCGAAGACCCGTTGCGTGCCGTGGTGCGCGGTACAGGCATCGTGCTGAAAAATCTCGATAAATACAACAATATTCTGATAAAATAGCTTGTCTGGGGCAAGCTACTTCCCTGAAGGGATGGGAACGGAATAAAAGCGGTACTGATACCGTTTGTAAACATGTTTTGCGTGGTTTTGTCGCTTTGTGCAGGCAGAAACCGCGCGTTGGTTGCCGGCGGCCGCGTGGCCGGAGGCCGGGCGCAAGCGATGCGGGACGTTTTACTGTTCCTGCCTCGCTTGTGTCGGTAAATGCAAACACTTGACTTGAAGGATGCAGAGGCTCTTATACTTTTTGAAAAAATGGAGGTTTTTCTTCCTTTTCCTGTTGCTCGAAGCAGTGGGTTTTGCGCTTGTGCATGCCCAGTACGAGTATCATAAGAGCGTGGTAGCCGCATTGACAGGCGATTTGGCATTTTCGGCCGGCAGGACGGTGAATTCGTGGAAAAAATTCTTTACCCTCGACAGGGAAAATGCCCGTCTGGCGGCGGAAAATGCCGCGTTGCGTCAGATGCTTTCCGTGGATGACAAACGCATGGCCGGGAATCCCGATACTTTGGCCTTCGGCGGGGAACAAGCTCCTTACGCTTATACCGCTGCTTCGATAGTAAGGCCGTCGTACAGTTCGCCGAAAAATTATATGATACTGGACAAAGGCTCATCGGACGGAGTGGAGATAGACCAGGGGGTGGTAACGGGCAACGGCGTGCTTGGCGTGATAGTTCAGACGAGCGCCAATTATTCCGTATGCCGCTCGATACTGCATACCGACAGCCATATAAGTGCCAGGTTTAAAAAGAACGATTATTTCGGCACGGTCGATTGGGATGGTGCGGACCGAAGATTTGTAAAACTTGTCGATATTCCGCGTCAGGCTCCTGTTTCGCCGGGCGATACCGTGGTTACGGACCGACGTTCGACGCTTTTCCCTGAGGGCCTGCCGATAGGTGTGGTCGAGAATGCCGAAGTCGGCGATGCAAGCGATTTTTACGATATAAAAGTGCGGCTTTTCGACGATTTGGCCAACCTGCGCTATGTATATGTGCTGAAATACAAATATCCGGCCGAGCTGGAACAAATAAGCAAAGGATATTATGAATAGGGAACTGGTGCGTACCGCGACGCTTTTCATAGCGCTTCTTGCGCTCCAGGTGGCGGTGCTGGACAATATAAAAATAGGCGGATATATCACGCCTTATCTTTATGTGCTTTTTCTGATGCTTTTCCCTTTTTCTTACGGTTCCTTTTCTTTTATGATGACCGCTTTTTTTCTGGGACTTGCCGTCGATACGTTCGAGTTTACCGGAGGACTGCATGCAATGGCGTGCGTAGCGGTAGCTTTTGTGCGCCGGTGGAGCGTGACGACTTTTCTGGGGATTCCGCGTAAGGAAATATACGCCTATCGCCCTTTGGACGGTAAAAACCTGGGTACAGCATCGGTTTTGCTTTTCTTCGCACTGGTATTCCTGCATCATTATGTGCTGTATTTCTTCGAGGCGATGAGCCTCAGCGCTGTGTTTTCAGCCGCATGGAACGCGTTTTTGAACGCGCTGGTAACGTTTGTCGTATCGGTAATAGCGGTTTTCTTTATCAAAGGGCGTTCGGCCCGTATGTGACAAGGAGGCAGGAATGAAAGGAAAATACATCCTCATAGCTCTGGTTTCGCTGGTGGCTTTGGTTTTTCTCTCACGTTTGTATTATTTGCAAGTGTACGAGGACAAATACAAGTTCATGGCCGACTCCAATACACGCCGGGATATAACCGTGTATCCTCCGCGCGGCTACATATATGACCGTAACGACAGCCTTTTGGTGTCCAACCAACCGGCGTACAATCTTTGTGTGACATACACCGAACTGGAACCTTTCGATACGACGGCTCTGTGTTCGCTCCTTGGAGTGACCAGGGAAAATATGGACGAACAGTTCGCTAAGTTCATGCGGGCCATAAGGAACCGCAAGCATTCCCGGCATCAGCCTTTTGCAATAGTGTCGCAGGTTTCGGCCGACGATTATCCGCGTATTCAGGAGCGTTTGTACAAATTTCCAGGTTTTTCCATCGAGAAAGCGACCATGCGTAAATACGAATATCCTTCGGCTGCCAATGTATTGGGATTTTTGAGCGAGATAAGTTCCGAAAATGCCGTATCCGAGGACTCCGATTACAAACTGGGAGATATAATAGGGGCGACGGGTGTCGAGAAAATGTATGAAAAATATCTTCGCGGAGTCCCCGGCCACCGTTATATGCAGGTAGATGTGCGCGGTAAGGTAACGGGGTCGTACATGGAAGAGCGCTTCGATATCCAGGCCGAAAGCGGAAAAGACATACATCTGGGTCTGGACATAGATTTGCAGCGTTATGGAGAACTTCTTATGACGGGCAAACGCGGTTCGATAATAGCTATTGAACCGTCCACCGGGCAGATACTGGCAATGGTCACAGCTCCTTCGTACGACCCGGCACTGTTGTCCGGGCGCGGCCGGACGAAGAATTATGCGCGTCTGGCTTCCGACCCGTCACAGCCGATGTTCGACCGCGCTCTTATAGCCGAATATTCGCCCGGTTCGCCGTGGAAAATAGTAACCGGCCTGGCCGGGTTGTCAAGCGGAGCGGTTACGCCTGCGTTTTCCGTATATTGCGGCGGCGGGTACAGGGTGGGCAACCATGTGATGGGATGCAAAGGCGGGGTAGGGCAGACGCTCGACATGCTTCACGGCTATCAATATTCCTGCAATACGTATTTTGCTACGGTGTACGACCGCACGATAGGATATTTCAAAACGCCGGCCGAAGGTATGGATTTCTGGGCGGCTACCGCAGGAGCGCTTGGTTTCGGAAAATATCTCGGGACGGACCTTTCGACCGGACGCAGAGGACATGTGCCCGATTCGGAGTTTTATGACAAGGCATACGGAAAGGGACGATGGAAGGCTTCCACTACGATATCCAACGCGATCGGCCAGGGTGAGATAACGGTCACTCCAATGCATTTGGCCAATCTGGCCTCCATAGTGGCCAACCGGGGTTTTTATTACCGGCCGCATATAATAAAGAGTATTGACGGACAAGCGGTCGATACGGCTTTCACCAAACCAGTGCATACGGGAATAGATAAAAAACATTTCGATGTGGTAGCCGAAGGCATGGCTAATGTTTTCCGTGCCGGTACGGCGAGGGCGTATGCCATATCCGAAGTACAGTTTTGCGGAAAAACCGGTACGGTGGAAAATTTCCGCAAAATAGGCGGGCGACGCGTGAAGTTACCGGATCATAGCATGTTTGTGGCGTTCGCACCGAAGGACAACCCTAAGATAGCCATAGCCGTGGTGGTGGAAAACGGCGTGTGGGGAGCTCGTTGGGCGGCTCCGATAGCTTCGCTTATGATGGAGCATTATATAATGGGCGGGCCTGTGGACGAACTGCGAGCGGCATTGGAAAAACGTATGATAGAAGGCTCTCTCGAGGATACGTACAAATTGTACGACAGCATGGATAACCCCAAAAAAACAACCAGATGAGGATAAGTTCAGTAAATGACCGTTCGAGGATGAACATAAGCTGGGCGCTGGTGTTTTTTTACGCCGTATTCGTGATTGCCGGTGTGGCCAACGTATATTCCGCTTCGTACGACGCCGATTTTCCGTCGGTGTTTGACATTTCCCGTTACGGTGGACGACAACTGCTTTTCGCAGGGATGAGCGTGGTGATAATCGTGGTGGTTATGCTGTTGGATATGAGTCTGTACGAGCGTATGGCGTGGATTTTTTATATTTTTTCGATAATACTGCTGTTGGGGTTGCCGTTTTTAGGGTCGGAGGTCAAGGGAAACAGGGCGTGGTATAATTTCGGTTTTGTGTCTTTACAGCCGTCCGAGATAGCTAAATTTTCCACAGCATTGGCACTTTCGTCGTATTTATCCGGATATTCCGTCACTATGTCCAAGTTAAAATGCCAGGCTGTGGCGGCTCTTGTAATACTGCTGCCGATGGTATTGGTTATGATGCACGATACCGGTTCGGCTATCGTATTCCTTTCGTTTTTCCTGGTGTTGTATTTGGCAGGAGCACCGGGGGTTTATTTCGCCGTAGGGATTGTTTCCGCAGGAATATTCATAGCCGATGTATTCGTGCAGCATTACGGCATAGGCCCGTATTATGTCATGGGCGTGGTGGCGGGAGTTGCCGTATTGGCATGTATTTACAAGATTTACCGTAAGATGAGTGTGTTACGCACCATAACGGTTACCGTATTGGTACTGGGCATATATGCATTCATTCATTTTTATGTGTGGGAAAACGTATTCAAGGATTACCAGAGGCAGCGTATCCTCACTTCGTTCAAATTGGTGGAGGACAACAAAGGTATAGGCTTCAATACGTATCAGAGCGAGATTGCGATAGGTTCCGGCGGTATGTGGGGCAAAGGTTTTTTGATGGGGACGCAGACAAAGGGCAATTTCGTGCCAGAGCAGCATACGGATTTCATTTTCTCTACACTTGGCGAGGAATGGGGGTTTGCCGGCACTGCGCTGATAGTGGTATTGTACGCTGCGTTTTTGGTGCAGATACTCCTTTTAGCGTCGCGCCAGAGGACGTATTTCGCACGTAATTATGCATGGTGCGTGTTTTCTGTGTTCTTCTTTCATTTTTTCGTGAATGTGGCCATGGTCATAGGGTTGATGCCTGTCATAGGAATACCGTTGCCGTTTTTCAGTTACGGGGGGTCTTCATTGTGGAGTTTTACCATTTTGTTGTTTATACTCGTAAAATTGGATGCACACCGTAAAGATGTTCTGCCTGAGATAAACGATTTCGAAGACAGGTAAAGTTTTGGCGTTACCCTGGTTTTTTATTTTGTGGTTTTCACGAAAAATTATACTTTTGCAAAACCGTATCGCAGATACGAGAAACGGTACCTTGGCCGAGTGGCTAGGCACAGGTCTGCAAAACCTCCTACGGCGGTTCGAATCCGCCAGGTACCTCAATAGTAAGGGGCTAAACCTATGGTTTAGCCCCTTACGTTTTATATTATTTAGCCTGTAAAAATCAAAGTATGATATTTACTTCAAAGGCGTGGACCTTTCGTCCAGAAGAAGGATAAATCCCCCTCCCTGGCTTCTTTCTCCTTTGTTGTCAAAGGTGAGATTGCCATCTTTATCGCGTTCGGTATTGTCTGTGGGATGATTCAAGATACCGTTGTCCAGAGGATCGGCCAAATCGGAAACATTGTCACGGGCGTAAATGGTAGTTGAACCTCCACCGTCCAGATTGATAGCATATTCACAACCGATCCAGACCAGGAATTTGGATAGTTCGGTGCGAAGTGTCATGCCGGAGGCTCCTTTGGCCGCCCGACGCCCGTCGACGGCTATCATCAACACTTTCCCGTCAGGCATTACCGCCAGAGCAGTACGCGGATGACGCTTGTCATTCAAATCATTGGAAGCCATTTTCCATACTGAGCCCCTTTCCACCAGCATCGGGCCTGAAGCCATGACGTACTTGTATTTATCGCGATCCAGTCTATATTCATAATTGATATCCTTTCCGAAGGTACATTCCAGTACCAGTTTTCCCGTGTCGTCTATTTTGACAACTCCGGTACGGCGATCCGAGCGCGCCACCTCTGACCCGCTGGTAAATTTCTTGCCGGCAAAATTAGGGACTTCGAATCTCAGTTCGGTCCCGGCTGTATTGTAACCGCGTATATAGTCTAAACAGTTGTTACCTGTTACAACAGATGTGGACCACGAAGGAAGAGGCGCTGTGCCTTTAAAAGTGGCATTTCTCAGATAGTCTACTCTATCTGTTGTTATCCAGCTGCCCATAGTGCCGTTTATGGCTGCCAGAGCTGCCCTGTCGGTTGCCGCTTTCGTGGTAAGGCTCGTAGGGCCGTTACCGGGGAAAGATACTGCGAATTTTAAATTGGGATTGGCCGAAAGGTCGACTTCGATGATATTGATGTACTGATTTGAATTGAAAATAGGGTTGCCATCCTTTAGGTTGAAAATCAATCTTTTGAAAGTCACACCTGTAGCAATAGGCCTGGTCAGGGCAGGCGTTTTCCATTGTTCCAGTACCCGCATACTGTCGATAGATTCGTCGTGGTATGACTGTACCATCTTTGAACGAGAGGCAGAGCCGCTTTCGTTTTTCTTCTCTTGAGTATAAGCCGATAGTACTGCTCCTACACACAGAATGAGTAAAATGTATTTTTTCATTACGTTTATTATGCTTTATAAAATTATAATCGCAAAGATTAAAAGTACAACTTTCTGAAATTTCCGGTTGTATTTTGGGGCAAAACTATTTTTTTTAATTGCGTTTGGAGAGGTATATAATACTGCAAGAAAACATCAGGTTGGTCCATAATTAAAACCCGATGCAAAAAATACATGAAAAAACACGGCAGTGACTTTCTTCTATTTAGTTTCTCTCCGTTTTTATGCCGATATACTGTATTTTATACTTTCCGTTCGACCAGGGAAACGGCCAGACGGCGGTACGTATCCCTGACATGTGCTGGGAAAGGCATGCTATCGGCGCATGAAAGTGCCTTGTCAGTATAGTATGCAATGGATTTTTCTATGGCTTTGTCGGCTTCGGCTTTCCGGTATAGAGAGCGTACGGCCGTTATTTTCTCCTCTTCATCAGTTATGGAAAATGCGTCTCTAAGAGCGCCTTTATCCGTTGTGTTGTCGAATGCCGTGATGTAAAGGAATGTCTTTTTCGCTTCGAGTATGTCGCCGCCTATGCGTTTCCCGAACGTCTTTTCACAACCGAAAGTGTCCAGGTAATCGTCCGTCAACTGGTATGCCAGCCCTATGCAGCGGCCGAAATCGTACATTTTTTTCACATCCGTCGTTGAAGCTCCTCCTATTATGGCTCCTATGGCCAGAGCTCCGCCCAGAAGTACTGCCGTTTTCATTTCTATCATACGGATATACTGCTCCATCGGTACGTATTCCTCTTTTTCAAAATCCATGTCCATTTGCTGGCCTTCGCACACAAGCCGCGCCACGCGGTTGAACGTATGTACAACATCGCGGAAAATATCTTTAGGATAGCTTTCGAAAAGTTCGTAGGCTTGTATCATCATCACGTCACCGGACAGTATCGCGGTGTTGCCGTTCCATTTCATATGTACTGTTTCATGTCCCCTGCGAAGTGGTGCGCGGTCCATTATGTCGTCATGTACGAGGGAAAAATTATGGAAGACTTCTATTGCTATGGCTGCGTCGGTGGCTTTTTCAAGCGGGGCGCCGAAACTCTCGGCGGCCATTAGCACAAGCGAAGGCCGTATCCGTTTACCGCCGAGCGAAAGTATGTACCGTGCTGGAGAATAAAGATTCTCCGGTGCAGTGTAGCGTTTGTAATACCGTTCCAGTGCTTTTTCGATGGCTTGAGAGTACTTTTCGGGAAATAGTTCCATGTTTTCCTGAGAGTTTTTTTATTTCTTGGAGGATATCGTGCCAAGCAGAGTGCCTTGTGTGGTGCTTTCTATGACAATGTCGGCAAAATCGCCAACAGATATGCCTTCGGCCGGAAATACCACGACAGTGCCCTGCGAGTTGCGTCCGAACATCTGCCCTGGGTTTTTCTTGCTGAAGCCCTCGGCAAGCACGCGGCATGTTTTCCCTATGTACGAAGTATTGCGTTCGAGAGATAGCCGCGCCTGGAGTTCTATTATCTCGTCCAGGCGGCGTTGTTTTACATGATCGGGCACGTCATCGGGGTAGTTGCGGGCGGCGTATGTGCCGGGGCGTTCGGAGTATTTGAACATGTATCCGAAATCGAAACCTACGTACTCCATAAGCGAGAGCGTCTGGAGATGGTCGTCTTCCGTTTCGGTAGGATAGCCGGCAATCACGTCCATAGTGATGCCGCAATCGGGGATTTTTTTTCTTATACGGTCTATAAGCGATATGTATTCTTCCCTCGTGTATCCGCGGCCCATGTGGCGCAGTATACGGCTAGAGCCGCTTTGGAACGGCAGGGGGGGATAACGGCAGATGTTTTTGTTT
>CDZK01013076.1_pt1 | contig 15319 bp, 13 predicted proteins | sample 557401 | NCBI WGS metagenome assembly CDZK01 (sample SAMEA3182108, study PRJEB8094) | gut metagenome | biome: human; feature: gut; material: Stool; isolation source: human stools | place: Canada | collected 2013-04-25 | reverse complement strand
GAATACCACTATGGCTACGGCAAGCGTAGCTCCGGAACTGATGCCAAGTATCGACGGGTCGGCCAGGGGATTGCGGAAGAGTGTCTGCATCATAAGGCCGCATACGGCCAGGGTACATCCTGCCGTGAAAGCGGTGAATGCTTCCGGTATGCGTTTTTCGAGTACGATGACAGAACTGACGGTATCCCCTCCGCGGCCCGTGATGGCGGAAAACACTTCGGACAATGGTATCGATACCGTGCCGAAAGCTATATTGGCAGCCAGAAGCAGTACGGCCAGTATGCACAGCGATACTCCGATGTGTACGGGGTGCAGTTTACTTTTCATCCGACGATGTTATTTTACGGTAGTAAAACGGTGTGTATGAACTGTCCCCGCGCGAAAGGAAAGCGAAATCCGACAGTATCCTGTCGGGTTCCATTATGCCACGTTCGAAATACGGCATGTCCCCCGTGTTGCATACGAATATGTTCCCCAGGGCGAAGGCTTTGAAATGTGCGTATAGTTTATTCTGTGCTTTCAGGTCGGAGAGCGTTGGCGTTTTGCCAAGTCCTGTCTCGAAAAACCATACCTGGGCATCGGAACCTTTGCTCATTACCGTTTCGAAATCCAGGGCAAGCGAGCCTGTGCCTTTGCTGTCGGCCCAGGGAAAACGTAGTCCGGCATCCCGGTACATCACGCTTTTGTAGCTTCCTCCGTCGGGCATGTACCATACGCCATGATAGGGCAGTGAAGAGAGTACGGACGGTGATGAACCGCTGGATGAGGCTTTGGATTTTACGTCGATGTAGCGTTTTTCTATTGCGCTGAACAAGCTGTCGGCCCGGTCCCTCAGGCAAAAGAATTCAGCGGCGAATTTGACCCATTCGGTGCGTGCGAGGGGGTGCGTTTCCCATGGCGACATGTCCAGAAGCATGGGCGAGGGGACTTTGTTCTCCACGGACGAGAGGTCTTCGTTGCCTCCGGGAGAGAAGAATACGCCGTCGGGGTTCAATGAGAGCAGTTTTTCTATGTCGAACTGCCAACCGTTGAAAAATTCTCCCAGGTCTTCGCGGTTTTCGAGTACGGAGTTTTTTTCCAGATACGCCTTTGCGCCTACGCTTTTTATCCTGTCCGCCACTCCGAGCGCCGATAGGAAGCCTATCTGGGTAACATGGGCGCAGCCGGCTTTTTCAAGCGGTACTTTTACGGGGATGATACCATCAGGCAATCCGGCGGGTATTTCAGCGCCTTTTTCGTATAGGAAATACCTGCGGAACGGCGTCAGGGTGTCCGAAGGCTGGTAAACGTTTGCGATAATGCCGCCGTAGGCATGTCCCGTTTCAAACAGGCGGGCGTAGGACGGTTTTTCTATCCGGATTTCGTTTCCCGGAGAGGAAGTTTTTCCGGAGGTACATGAGATAAGCAGCGCAGTCAGTACGCCGGTGGCAAACAGTCTGAAAAATCGTGAGGTCATAACTTTGCTCCCAAGTCGTTAAATTCATCCGAGGCAGGTATCCCGGCTCACCGCGCCTTTTCTGGAAAAGGCTTGCGGTTCACGGTTGTGGGCACAGCTGCGGCTTGTCATACTTACCGCATTCCCCCGCCTAGGGACGTTTTGTTTTGTAAAATAAGATAATTTGCTTGCAGCAAATGTATGGAAAAATAATACGTCGTCGGGAAAAAATATGACACATGTGCGCATGTTGCAGGAGAAACAATGTAAGGCCCGATGTGTTTTTTTCATCTTTTTGAAAGATATTACGGCAATTCTTTTTGGGTTAAAACCATGAAAACATATCTTATACCGGATATGTCAGGTAAAATAGTACATTAAACTTAACTAAAAATGTTATGGAAAGCCGGAAATATAATCCATGGATTTTACACACGGTGTGTATATCTGCCGCATTAATTTGCATCGTCTTGACGTTCTGGGGTGATTTTAAATCCGGAGGAGTAATAACGATCGACGCCTACATAGGCGTAATGGCTACTTTTATCGGCATTTGTGCGGCTATCGTCGTTGGTTTTCAGTTGTATAGTTATTTTGAATTCAGAAGGCTGAAAGAGCGTATAGATAAAGCGGAGGCTTTGAAGAATGAATGTGACGATGAAATGCATATAACGAAAAAAGGAGTAGCCAATGCTTTACGTTTGTTATACAGACTGAACCGTGCCAATCCCATCGCTCCGGTCATGACGGTCGTATCTATCCTCACTTACGATTTGAAAAGAATCGATAAAGACACGTCAAGATTTATGATAAGCAGATACCGGCAATTGGATTATATGCTTGGAAAATGTAACTATAATCACCGTTTGCTGAAAAAATACATACCGGATTTAAGGGCTATGGAAATACCGAAAGAACTCGGACATTACAAGGAAATCATAAAATTGCATTACAAGATGATATCCGGTATTGAAAATGCTTAACCGTTTTGCATAATGTCGACCCGGAAAAAAATAAATTCGGCACTCAAAACCGCATACGTATGTTTGCGGTAACAAAGTAGGGAGTAGCGATTTCTTCTCCCGAACGTACAATTGAAAAACCGGCGGTCCCGTAAGGACCGCCGGTTTTGATTTCGGCATAATTGAATAACACGTCGGGGCGTTATTTGCCAAATATCGTTCGTATTACCACGAGAGTCCTTTGAATACGTTGGATTCCGATGTTGGGAGTAACGTACCGTTGAACGACATGGTCTGGTTGTTGAAGTTCGGTATCACGTCTGCCGAGCATACGGCCGAGCCGTATGGTATGCTCAGTTCCACTTTTGCCGATACTCCGCGGCCTATTACCATCATAGAGAATGTGAGGTTGCCTTTGGAGTCCACATTGTATTTTATGGAACTTGCGTTGCCTTCCACGGTCACACCTCCCAGTCCGTTAGCGCCGGCTACTGCATTGTTGGGCGCTATCTGTATGCTGGCCCTTCCGCCTTTGAGGGCTATGAAGTTCGTGTTGGGGTTTACGTAGGAAGTCTGTCCGCGTTTGAATACCAACTGGTTGGCTTCAAGCACGAAATCGCGAGCTTCTAGCGCTCCTTTGGCCTGATTGTATTCCACCATTTTTTCGGCGTTCTGTGCAGCGCGGCGAGCCTCTTTCTCCGCCTGTTTGGCCGCTTTTTTCGCTTCCTTGGAAGTTTGCTGTGCATAAGCTCCTGTTATCGTTGCGAGAGCCAGTGCGATGATCAATAACTTTTTCATAATGTTTGAATGTTTAAAGATTCAGTGTTTTTTAATGTTTTGTTATGTAAAGATAATAAATCGCATGGATATACGTACGGTTTTATGTTTTATTTATAACAAAGTTAAACCCGTACATGTTTCTGATATATGTATAATGTGTTTTTTAACAAAACAATACTTGCGCCTGTCCGGTTAAAGGGAGTTTGTACGGATTGTTACTTGCGGTATTTTTGATACATTTGCAATACATATAACGACAGGGTGTCTTGCCGCCGGTACCGACTTCAGGTACGGGAGGAAAGTCCGGGCACCGCAGGGCGCCGTACTTCCTAACAGGAAGGCGCGGGGAGTTTTGTGAGAAATGCTTCCCGCGACAGACAGTGCAACAGAAAATAACCGCCTCCGGGGCTTTTCCAACCCTTGGTCACGGAGGTAAGGGTGAAAAGGCGGGGTAAGAGCCCACCGCCGCAGCGGTGACGCTGCGGGCATATGTAAACCTTACGGGGTGAAATGCCATGTACACCGGGAGCCCGAAAGGGCAGGCGCTGCCCGTGCCGTTTTCCCCGGGGGGTAGGCAGATTGAGGCTGCGGGTGACCGCAGTCCTGGATAAATGGCAAGAGCCGGCGCGTTCATTAAGGCGCGGCGGTACAGAACCCGGCTTACAGCCCTGTCGTTTTTTATTTGAAACAATAATACTGCGGTGGGCTCGCACGACAAACCATAAAACAAACCGTAAACAGAACGCAGCAACTTTACCCCCTGTTAAAGAACATATACTTAAAATCAAAACTAATATCATCTGAAATGAAACTATACGGAAAAACGGTTGCGGCTCTGGCTGTGATATGCCTGCCCATGCTGGCGCAGGCCGGAAAATACACGGTAAGCGGAGTAGTGGAAGGCTCGCGGGAAGGAGATAAAGTCGTACTTGCCATATACTCTTCGTACAATTACTCCCCGGAAAAAGGCGACAGATGCGATACGCTGGAGCTGGATGGGGAAGGGCGTTTTTCGTTTTCGGGCAAACTGAAATCGGGACGTCCTGCACACCTTATGTACATCAGTTCTTCGCCCGATGCGCCTGTTTTTCCGCCCAAGGTTTACTTTGCCCTCACGCCGTCGAAGATGCTGATAATGGCAAATGCGGCTTCTTTCAGCGACGCTTCGATATCCGGCGGGTTGTACGACGACCCGCGCAATACGGCTTTCGTAAAGGCTGAAAAAGAGGCCGAGGCATGCATTGATTCACTGCGTATGCGCAGCAGGAAAGCTTCGGCGGCAGGAGATACCGTTGCGATGAAGGCCTTGAAAGAACAATCGGAGGAACAACGTTCTCAATACGAACGTATGCTTTACTCATTTTTTAAGGAAGACACGCCTTTCGCCCCGTTCCAATATATAAGCACTGCAAGGATACACCGTGACGATGCCGACGGCATCGCCAGCGTATGCGCTTCGTTCGGACGCAGGGCTGCCAAATCCGGTTTTGCGGACATTGTAAGGCAAAGGAGGGATTACGCTATGGCCATGAAAAGCGGACGTCCGTGTCCCGAACTGTTGCTTACCGACCGCGACGGACGGACTGTGTCTCTGTCGGATTACAAGGGCAAATACCTGCTCGTGTCGCATTGGTCGGCCGGATGCGGGGGATCGCACTACGCAGATCCGCTGATAAGCAAGGCTTATGAAAAATACAGGCAGTACGGGTTGGAAGTACTGGGCACGACAGACCCTTCGGCCGTTCACTTCAAACCGAAAGACGGAAGCGGGCCTGTTGATATGAAAAAAATGGTTTTCGGCATTTTTAAACACGAATATAAGGATATAGACCTTTCGGAAGGTGATAACTACATGTTCGAGAAACGTTTCAACGTGAACGGTACGCCGTATTTCGTATTCGTTTCCCCTGAAGGGATTATAATAGAGGCAGGACTCGGTGTTGAAGTTCTCGACACAGTTAACAAGACGATGGAATCGGTACGTGTCGCTGCTGAAGGAAAATAATGATAACCCGGTGCTTCGCATGAGGCGGGGCACGCAAAAAATATATACGGTATGGAAAACAAAATATGCAGACTTTTCGGGATACAGTACCCGATAGTACAAGGCGGAATGGTATGGATAAGCGGTGCGAGACTAGCCGCGGCAGTGTCCGAAGCGGGAGGCCTGGGGCTTATCGGTTCGGGGTCGATGCCGGCCGACGTGCTGCGGGAACACATCCGTAAAGCAAAATCGCTTACGGATAAACCTTTCGGGGTAAATGTTCCGATGCTTTATTCAAAGGTGGACCAGACTATACAGGTCATGGAGGAAGAAGGAGTGAAGATAATATTCACTTCGGCCGGCAATCCGGCTGCGTTTACCCCTGCGCTGAAGGAAAAAGGGTTTACCGTAGTACATGTGGTTTCCAGCGTGAAATTCGCTTTGAAAGCGCAGGCGGCGGGAGTGGATGCCGTGGTAGCCGAAGGTTTCGAGGCCGGAGGGCATAACGGACGCGAAGAGACCGCGACGATGGCGCTGACGCCGGCTGTGGTACGCGCAGTGGACATACCAGTCATTTCCGCAGGGGGGATAGCTTCTGGAGAAGCTATGGCTGCGGCGATGGCCCTCGGTGCGGACGGCGTGCAGATAGGCTCGCTGTTTGCCGTGGCTGACGAGAGTTCGGCTCATCCGGAGTTTAAAAAAGCCGTGCTGGAGGCCGGCGACGGGGCTACGATGCTTACACTTAAGGAGCTGGCTCCGGTACGTCTGCTGAAAAACAAATTCTATGAACAAGTACAACAGGCTTACGCTTCGGGTGCTTCTGCCGACCAGCTGAAAGAACTGCTCGGAAAAGGCCGGGCCAGACTCGGTATTTTCGAGGGTGATATGGACAACGGCGAACTGGAAATCGGTCAGATAGCTTCCGTTATAGACCGTGCTATGCCTGCCACAGAGATGGTGCGCGAGATAATTTCAGGTTATAACGCCGCCGTAAAACGTCTGGAAAATATGATGTTCCGATAAAAAAAAAGAAAAACGCCCCGGATTTAACGGTTTTAGTTTGAAAACTCCGGGCGTGTTTACTACATTTGTCACATCAAAATTTTTTATAAGATCAATATTTATTAACAGTAAACATCGAAAATTATGCCAATCAAAATCATTGACGATTGCATCAGCTGCGGTGCGTGCCAGGCTGAGTGCCCTAATGACGCTATCTACGAAGGCGGCGTCGATTGGGAACTCAAAGGTGAAACGCATCCTGCCAAGAGCGATGACCACTTCTATGTGGCTACGGACAAATGCACAGAGTGCGTCGGATTTTTCGACGAACCGCAGTGCGCATCCGTATGCCCTACGGACAGCTGTCAGAAAGACGAGTCGGTTCAGATGTCGCACGACGAACTGATGGCCCGCAAAGTTGCTCTGCATTCGTAGGAAATAATTCCAAAAAGGTTTGTTTGAAAAACACCAGGATTGTCCTTATCCAAACAATCCTGGTGTTTTTTATTTTAGTTCATAGTTTAATTATTGTTATGTCCTGTATATAGTTTTCAGTATATTTACGCTTTATAACCAGGACTTTTTATTTAAAAATAAACCAGTGAAAACCAAACAAGTATTATTATCTGCACTTTTGTTTTTATCTGCCTGCACGGCGTTTGCCTGGGGACCTAAGGGCCATGCCGTGGTGGCTGACGTAGCCGCATCGCATATCAGCAGGAAGGCGGCAAAAAAAATAGAAAATATACTCGACGGACATACAATGGTGGACGTATCGTCGTGGATGGACGGACTCAGGGGTATTCCCAAATACGAACATGTGCGCACATGGCACTATCTTAACATAGACCCCGGCTACACTTACGAAACGATGGAAAAGAACCCGGCAGGGGATGTGTACATAAAACTTTTCCATGTAATAGAACAACTAAAAAGCGGCAAACTGTCGCACGAAGACGAAAAAGACTATCTTCGATTCCTTATACACATGGTGGGCGACCTGCATTGCCCGATGCATGCCGGATACAGGTTCGATGTGGGCGGAAATCTTCACGATGTGCAATGGTTCGGAAAGCCTACTAGCCTTCACAGCGTATGGGACAGCAAACTGATAGAAAGTTGCCGCCCGTGGAGTTATTCGGAATGGACTGAAAATATCGATATAACGGATAAAAAAGAAATACTCCGCATAACAGGTTCTCCGATAGACGCATGGAGGGACGAATGCCTTGTCGTTCGCGACGACATATATGCCAATTCCCCGAAAGGCGCCGATCTTTCATACGCTTATTGCGAAAAATATGCAGTAGCGGTACAAAAGCAATTGCTTTATGCCGGTCTTCGACTTGCCATGCTTCTGGACGAAATATATAAATAGGAAGAAACGTTTACCATGACAGAAATACTCCTGGCAGTAGCCATAACGTTGTTACTCGTTCTGATATTCCTTTACCTTAGGAACCGGCCGTCGGAGGATGCAGGGGCCGAGATACAGGCTGTGTCCGAGCGTATGGAGCGCACTGTCAGGGAGGAAAACAAGCAATCCAGGGCAGAAGCCGGGGAGAATTTTTCACGTTTCCAAAGGGAGCTGAAAGACGATATGGCCCGCCAGGAAATACGTTCGCGCGAGGATTCTAAATCGCTCAGGGAATCGTTCGAGCAGTTTTCGGCCCATCTCGACGCAGGATTGGAAAAGAATTTCAAGACGTTCGATGAAACTATCAGGGAGCGTTTCAACCAGATGGCCAAATATTCAGCCGAACAGAACGAGCGCATAACAGCCGTACTGAAGGATACTACCGAGATACTCGATAAAAAACTCCAGAACATACGCGAGGACAACGAAAAACAACTCGAACGTATGCGGGTGACTGTGGACGAAAAGCTCCAGACCACGCTCGAAAAACGCCTTACTGAATCGTTTAACCGCGTTACGGACCTGCTCGGCACGGTACATAAGGGCCTTGGCGAGATGCACTCGCTGGCGGTCAACGTGGGTGACCTTAAAAACGTGCTTACCAACGTGAAAATACGTGGCACGTGGGGCGAGTACCAGCTCGGCAATATACTGGAACAGATGCTTTCCCCGGAACAATACGAATACAACGCCCATCCGAACCCGTCGAAACCTGCCGGAGTGGTGGAGTACGCCGTAAAGATGCCGGGACGCGACGATTCCGACGCTCCGGTTTACCTGCCGATAGACTCGAAATTCCCGAAGGAGGACTACGAAATGCTGGTAAACGCATCCGAAGCGGGCGACCCTGACGGTGTGGCCGCTGCTAGGAAAAACCTTTTGGCCCGCGTCAAATCGTTTGCCAGGGAGATACGTGAAAAATATATCGAACCGCCATATACGACTAATTTCGCCATAATGTTCATGCCTGTGGAGGCCATATACGCCGAAATTCTGCGCGAACCGGGTTTTTTCGAAGACCTCCAGCGCACCTACAAGGTGACTATCACCGGGCCTACCACGCTTGCGGCGTACCTTAACAGTCTCCAGATGGGTTTCCGTACGTTGGCCATAACCAAGCGGAGCGACGAGATATGGAAGACGCTCTCGGCCGTGAAAACGGAGTTCGGAACTTTCAGCGCCGCGCTGGACAAGGTTTATACGCAGGTTACGACGGCTCAGACAACTCTCGGCAAACTGCGCACCACGCGCGTGAACAAGATGAATACGCGGCTTAAAGGATTGGAGACGATAGACGGCAACGAAGCCCAGAGCTTATTGGGGCTGGACGATACACGCGATATAGAATACGAGCAGGACGAACAGGACAATAACAACTGACATAAAAAGTAAAAAAATGCAGTTCAAAAAATACATTCCCAATACCATAACCCTGTGCAACCTTTTTTGCGGGGTGGTAGCCACGATTTTTGCGTACAACGACTATTATTACCATGCGGCGGCATTTTTCCTGCTTGGCATAACGTTTGATTTTTTCGACGGTTTTGCAGCGCGAATGCTGCACGTTAAAAGCGATATAGGCAAGGAACTCGATTCGCTGGCCGACTGCATAACGTCCGGCCTGCTACCGTCGATGGTCATGTTTTCGATGATGCGTTCGGCTCTTTCCCCATCGTTGGGGACGGACTGGGTGGCTGATTGGATGCCTGTGTCGATGACCGATATAGTGTCGGCTTCGGCGTTCCTGATAGTGCTGTTTTCGGCTCTCCGCCTGGCGAAATTCAATCTCGACACACGCCAGACGGATTCTTTCATCGGTCTGCCGACCCCGGCATGCGGGCTTATAGTGGTGTTCCTGCCTTTTTTGAGGGAACTGCCGTACCTGAATGATGCTTTGACCAACTATTGGGTGCTTCTGGTTGTTACGGTGATATGTTCGCTGTTGCTTGTCAGTGAAATACATCTTTTCGCCCTGAAGTTCAAAAGTTTCGGATGGAAAGGAAATGCACGCCGTTGGGCATTGATACTGATTTCGGCCGTACTCATACTTACGCTCGGACTGAAGGCTTTCCCGCTTATCATCGTAATATATCTGGTGATGTCTCTGATCCGGGTGAATCAGGCTGGCGTATAGTCCGACAGTCAATGATCGTGCCGGCCGGTGCCGGTGAACGATAAAAAGACTCGTATGTTATGATAAAAAAAGCCGCGCGAATGCGCGGCTTTTTTTACTCGTTGTTCCGAAGTGGAATATCAAATCCTGAAGGTAACGCCAAGGCTTATGTAGCTGGAAGATATCTTGTTCTTTGCCGCATCGACCAGTGCGGGTTCGTACAGGTAGTGGTACGTCGTGGCCGAACTGTTCACGTAAGCGGCGTCTATGGTCAGGAAATTGCCGACCGAATAGCCGAGACCTGCGGAAAAACCTATCGTATCGCCTACGCCCTGAGGCAGTGTCACGTAGCCTTGAGTGCCTGGCACTGACTGCGATACCCTTGTCACTGTCACGTCCTTGTATGGCGAACTTATGTAGCTGAATCCGGCGCGCAGGGTCAGGGGATAAAGCCTCGCTTCGGCGCCTACGCGCAACGTCTGCGATATTTTCATCTGGTCTTTTATTATCTCGTTTTCACGTTCGAAACCAGGGTTCTTAAACCTCATTTTCGAATAGTCCTTGAGCATGTAGTCAACGCTGAGCAGACCGAACTGACCGAATACGTAAGAACCGCTGAATGTCCACTCAGATGCCGTTTTAAACGTATATGAATTGGGATATGCGAACGTCGGGTTTTCCGTGCCGGAAGCCTCTGAACCGTCGAAGAAACGGGCTCCCATGGCATAGCTGTAATATTCGTCAATGTTTATTCGTGCGGCTGTTTTCCATGAAAACCCAAGGCGGAAGTCGTTCGTCACGCGGCCTATTATGCCGAGCGTGAAAGCGCTTCCCCAGCCGCTTTGCGATGTGTAACGATCGTAATACAGGTTCGACACGCCGCCATTGGCAAAAGACTGGTAATTGCTCGTAAAGCCGTATTCGTCGAGATACGTGTTGTTGTCGTCCAGATTTATGGATATAAGGTCGAATGAAGCCCCCACATAGATGCGTTCGGTGATGCCTACTCCGATGGAAAATGTGGTCACGTCGCTCGATCCGCGCGATAGTATCCTCGCAGCCTGGTCTATATTGAGGTATTCGGCACCGGGATAAATACCGTCATCTGTCCTGTCCAGTACTTTCAAATCGGATGCCAGATCGACAACCGTTCCATTGACACCGTCTATTGCATTGCGGAAAAAACTTTCGATGACGGACGAGCCTATTGCCGAACCGTCCAGCCAGTCGGTAATGGTGTTATTCCGCCCGGAAAAGGAAAAATCGTTGTTGAAATTATTCCTGCGGCTGTAATTGACAGCCAGGTTTACCGAAGTGGTGGTGTAATATGCCGGGTCGAACAGGATGACATAATTGACTCCTGCCTGGTAAAAAGCGGCTTTGGCCTTACTGTTTGTATTGGTAGAGGTGTTGTAAAAATCGACTTTGTTGTTGTTCCATTCCACACCCATCGTAGCGCTTATTTCCGTTTTTACGGCCATAGCGCCTCCGGCCGGGTTGATGGATATGGCCGATACGTCGCCGCCCACAGCGCCGAAAGCTCCGCTCATGCCCATAAAGCGCGGAGTGCCGTACGGGATGGTTTTGTTCTGCATGGCAAAGATGTCGTTCATGTTCTGCCCGTACGATGCGGTACACGCCAGTAACAACGCCGCGGAAAACACGGCTTTGCATTTTGCTCGCATGATACCGATGCAGGTAATATATTTTATGTACATAATATATGACTTTCTTTTGTTTCGATTGAATGTTTCTTCTGTCTTACCCATCTTATCTTCTTACCGAACCGCCGGAAGATGCCGATCCTGAGGAGGATGACGAACTGCCGCCGCTGCCGGATGAACTTCTGCTCGATGAGTATGAAGAAGACGAAGGCGTGTAACTCCTTGTCGAAGATGTATTGCCGGACGAACTTCTCGTTGACGACGACTGGGAAGGCGTATAGCTCCTTGTCGATGAAGACGAGTAAGAACTGCTCCTTGGCGAATAATAGCGTCTCGGCGAGGATGACGAACCGCCCGACCCGGAAGAATTCCTTATGTCACGGTATTCTGATCTCTGACCGCTCGTTCCCGAAGGACGTGTGGACGGGGCAGTGGAGGAACTGCTGCCGTTAGTGCCGGAAGGACGGTACGTACTGGTGCCGGAGCCGGTGGTAGGACGGCGGTTATAACCTTGGGTGCTCGTTCCGGTAGGGGGTTGAGTCGGGCGTGAAGGGTTGCGTACGTCGCTTCCGCCGCCTGTCGAAGGTCGGGTGGAAGGGCGAGGATACTGGCTTACCTGAGTGCCTGTGGAATAACGTCTTGGCGGGCGATGAGACGGCGGTATGCCGCCTCCGGGGCGATGGTGGTGATCGTACCATGGATCATACCATCCGCCGGGGCCCCAAGGGCCTCCGTACCAAGGATGTCCCCAGCCATAGTACGGACCGTACCATGGGTTGTAATACCAGGGGTCGTACCAACCTCTCCACCCCCAATTCCAGGATGGATAGTACCAAGGGTCGTAATACCAGGGGTCATACCATGAATTGCCCCACGATATGCCGAATCCCCATGAAGGACCGTACCATCCGCCGCCCCAGCCGTAGCCGAGCGATATGCTGATTTTGGGTGCCGATGGATTTTTTTCCACATATCTGGAGTCGTAATAGTTGTTCACTATTTTCACTTGGCCGTCACCTTTGTAAGACGAGGGCATGGTGCTCCAGTATGCTTGTTCAAGCGGTGTGGCAGGTTCTTCCTCTACGTAATATTCCTGTTGCTGTTGTGTCTGATTCGTCCTGTAATACTGCTCGTCCTGTTCGGCGGCATACCTGGCAGCACGCGCATCCCTCTCCGGGTCTTTCATAGGGTTGTAATACACGCCGTCGGCCTCCCTGCTCATAGTGGGCATGTATGTGTAGCATCCCTGAAGAAAGGCAGCCAGTACTGCGACAGCGGCCGCAGTTCCGACCTTATGCGTAAACCTTCTCATAATTTGCTTGCCTTTTTGGTTTATAAATAAGTAAATTTGCAGCTATTGTTCAAATATAGCAGTTTTTTGGATAAGAAAATGAAAAATTTGTTATAACATTATACTAAACAAAATATAACATTATTCAGTAAGCCTACCGTTACATACGAAACGGAAGAGATTAAATAAGACAATACAAGAGATAAAGATGAGCAAAAAACTTACCACACGCGCCGAGGATTATTCGCGCTGGTACAACGAACTGGTAGTACGCGCCGATTTGGCCGAACAGTCCGGCGTAAGGGGATGTATGGTGATAAAACCCTACGGATATGCCATATGGGAAAAAATGCACGATTACCTGGACAAGAAATTCAAGGAAACGGGCCACCAGAATGCGTATTTCCCGATATTCATTCCTAAATCGTATTTTTCGAAAGAAGCCCATCATGTGGACGGTTTCGCGAAAGAATGCGCAGTGGTGACGCATTACCGCCTCAAAAACGCCGAGGACGGCAGCGGTATAGTGGTGGATCCGGATGCCAAACTCGAAGAGGAACTGATAGTGCGCCCGACTTCGGAGACCATAATATGGGACACATACCGCCGGTGGATACAATCGTACCGCGACCTGCCGATACTGGTGAACCAGTGGGCCAATGTCGTGCGCTGGGAAATGCGCACCCGCTTGTTCCTACGTACGGCCGAATTCCTGTGGCAGGAGGGACATACGGCACATGCCACAAAGGAAGAGGCCGTGGCCGAAGCTCGCAAGATGCTGGACGTATATGCCGATTTTGCCGAGAACGTGATGGCCGTGCCCGTGATAAAAGGGTACAAGACGCCTACCGAACGTTTCGCCGGAGCGGAGGATACTTATTGTATCGAAGCTATGATGCAGGACGGCAAGGCCCTCCAGGCCGGTACTTCACACTTTTTGGGACAGAATTTCGCCAAAGCGTTCGATGTGAAATATTCGGACAAGGACAACAACATGAGTTACGTATGGGCTACTTCATGGGGGGTATCGACCCGCCTTATGGGTGCGCTTATAATGACGCATTCGGACGACAACGGGCTGGTACTGCCTCCTGCCCTGGCGCCGATAGAAGTTGTCATGGTGCCTATTTATAAAACCGGCGAGCAGTACGACGTGCTGTGCAAAAAACTGCACGAGACGGCCGCCGAACTGCGCAAGGCGGGGCTTAGCGTCAAAGTGGACGATGACGACAGCCAAAAACCTGGCTGGAAGTTCCACGAATATGAGCTCAAAGGTGTGCCTGTACGTATGGTGTTGGGACCGAATGATTTGGAAAAAAATCAGTTCGAGGTTGCCCGCCGGGATACGATGGCAAAGGAATTCATGCCTATGGACAATATTGCTGAAAACATCAAGAAGCTGCTTGCCGACATACAGAAAAACCTGTTCGACAAGGCGGCTACTCTCCGTTCGCAGCGCACTTACAAGGTAGATACGTGGGACGAATTCGTCGATGTGATAGAGAATAAATCTGGTTTCGCCCTGGCACATTGGGACGGTTCTGCCGAAACGGAAGAGAAGATAAAAGAACTTACAAAGGCTACGATACGCTGCATACCGATGGATGCTGTGGAAGAAGAGGGAAAGGACGTTCTGACAGGAAAACCTTCGTCGCGCCGTGTTGTCTTTGCAAAAGCTTATTAAACACATTAATTGCTGATATAAACGCAAAAAAGCCGCGCATTCGCGCGGCTTTTTTGTATTTGCACGTGAAATAACTTTATAGCTCAATATGTAATGAAAATTCTACAAATGGTATTTTGTAATATTTAAATTGTTATATCTGCCACAGACCATTTTGATCGTTGACTCATTGAGTAATTTATTTTTAAAACTATCTTAATTATGAAACACAACATTTTAAAACGCGCCGCCGGCATAATGGTATTGTTTGCCGTGGCATTTGCAATCAGTTCGTTTACAGTAGTTCCTCAAACAACCGGAAAAGCACAGGATGCTCAGCAGACACGTGGCGGAGGGCCTTACGATTATTTCATACATGCCACTGCCGAAGACACCTATGTCCAATTCGAATTGGCCGAAGGATGCTGGATAACGGTTCAGGATTATGAATATACATTCGAAGGAGGGGTGGTCAGAATAATAATAGGCGCTAACAATAATCCGTATCCCAGGGAAATCAGCATCACTTTTTCAAGCGATTGCATGGGTATGGACCGCGTATTGCTGGTAGGTCAGGACGGTACGGAAGAGCCCTATAATCCGGAGAAATAAAACCCTTTCCAAAAACAGAACAAACTAAAATCTAAGGTGGTTTTTTTCAGCCGGCGCTATTGCGCCGGCTGTTTTTTACGTATTGCCGCCATTGGTGACAATTAATACTATATGTAAATGAGTAAGATCATTCGGCGACCATCAGGTTGCATCCGCGTATATCCGAACCGGTAATGCGTCCGAGTACTTCGAATGTGCCGTCTTCGTGGTTTATACCAAGGTCTTCGGTGGATATGAAGCAGCAAGAGTCGATATTGGCCAGGTCGGTAACGTCTATGCCGCCGCGATGTCCCGTCCCGGCCAATGGCGACAACGGATCGTGGGCGTCGCGGATACGTATCCGCATCCAGGGCGGAGTGGTGTAAAGTCCTGCGCCTTTGGAGTACGCCTGGGACA